>Ga0129324_10002513_pt1 | contig 11205 bp, 13 predicted proteins | sample CPBDNA_7_FD_96879 | JGI IMG/M metagenome (GOLD analysis project Ga0129324, IMG submission 96879) | Freshwater to marine salinity gradient microbial communities from Chesapeake Bay, USA - CPBay_Spr_15_0.2_DNA | ecosystem: Environmental > Aquatic > Marine > Coastal | place: USA: Chesapeake Bay... | reverse complement strand
CGATTCTATAGATAGCCGTTCTCTTTAAAGAGTCCGTATATCCTTTGTGCTGAATCCAGTTCGCTTCGATCAGCTGCTTCAAGGCCTTCTGTATTGTACTAACAGATAAACCAGTGATTCCGGCAAGCGTATCTTGAGCGGGGTATGCGATTTGGTCGGGAGAAGATCCGGCATACATCTTCAGAAGATAATAGACAGCAGCTTTTGAACCTAAAAGCTGCGCCCCTTCTTGGATATCTTCAAGCAAGATTTTACTCCAACGATACATTCGCTGAATCCACCGTATTATCGTAATCTTGCGAGTTTAACTCAAAGCCGGATATCTGTTCATAATGATTGATTGCGAACAAAGAAGCGAGTTCTTTGAGGTCATTCCGAAACGATTCCAGGCGTGATTCGGCTTGAATCAGTTCTAACTTAGAACTGAATCTTGAATACACGTCTTCCATATCTGCATTTCGGAAGAACTGCATCGCCAATTGAAAATCATCAAAAGCACTCATGAAGCGATTTTCAATAACACGATAATATTGATTGAATTCTTCAATGGTCTTTATGGATTGAATATGAGGGTATAAACTTGAACGGCATGCTTCAAGATTCAATGAATCCTGGCGGTTTAAATGGTCAAGTGCTTCTTGTAAATAAAACATGTTGTTATTCTCCTTGTTTTGTATTGATAAATTTATAAGCATGTCCGGCAAGAGATATAATGTGTTTACAATATCCGCCTTGAAAACGACGATTCTCACAAGTACAGAATACATTTTCATGAGTGAAGATGGTTCTTTGGCCGGTGGAAGTCGCACCTTGACAATTCCAAATTTGATGATTTTCATCGTAATGGAAAGATCGGCTTGACCATTCAACAGATTTTGAATTCTGCAATCTTGACTTGTGTCTTCTGCTTGGTCGCATTTCATATTCATCGTCGTGCGCTGCATCATAAATATCGCTAGCTTTTGCTTTCAGACCTTCAGCTGCTTGATTGAAAGGAATCATATTAAATCCCCTTCTTCAATCATGCATTCGCCATATCCAACAGGATCGGCGACTTCTATTTCAGAATAGAGTTCTTCAAAAGCTGCTTGAAGTTCTTGCTTGTGAATCTCAAGACAATCTTCACATACGGATTCAGATTCATTGATATCCGTTAAATCTATTTCACGACATGAATCGCCGCATAAATCACATGTTGATAATATCCACATATTCATTCACCTTGTTTTGTTTGTTCGATGAGCACGACATGCGCTCACAAGAAGTATATACATGCTTAAGATTATCTTGTCAATAAAAAAAGAAGAGGGAAGATATCTCTTCTTCCCTCTTGATATTGGATAGCCGTTCCAGGCGTACTTATTTTGGCCGTTCGGGTTCATATTCAGGAAGTTCTTCCCACGCAGTTAGACCTATCCCAACGAAATCCCGAAGGGCTCGTGCTTTTGCTCTTGTTTCCGCCATTTCAAACATATACGGTAACATATTACGCTTAAGGTTATACTGAGTCGCTGTCGCAATGGAAGTGAATTCTTCTCCCTTCAAGCCGTATACAGTCGCACGAATCATGACACGAGCAGCTTTTATGGTTCGGGTTATGGTCTTGATTTTGATATCTTGACCTTCTTCAATTTGTTCTTCTTCAGATATGCGATCTTCAGCTGTTACATCTTGAATCAATATCTCGGTTTTTATACCCTTGATTCCTTTCATGTGCGCAATAGCGACCAGTCCGGAATATTTCACATAATTATTATTCTGCAATGAGATAACATGTCCGGCTTCAATGAGTTCTTGTATGGATAGCATTATGGATTCCCCTTGTTATTTGTTCATGTGGATTGAAAAGATAATGAAAGCGATCGCAAGAGAGCATGAACATATATAGAACGCTTTTGCGAATGGTGATACGACTTGATGAATCAAAATAATAAATTCCATGATTGATACTCCCGAAGGCCGCTAGGCGGCCTTGATTGATTGATTGATGATTGATTGAACATATTCTACAGCTTTTGAAGATTCCGCTGCAGCCTTCCAAAGATAATCCGGATTCGACTTCAAGACTTTTGCCCACGAGGCAAGATATGCTGCCGATTGTTCTTTGCTGTCTTCAGTGGATAGCCCGAGTTCTGTACACAAGAATAACGATCCGAGTTCTGCGACAAGTTCTTCATATGAGTATTGATGAAGGTCACCTTGCTTCATTTCAGCGACCCCTTCACGATTCAAACGGCTTTTGTGGCCGGTGCTATGAATAATCTCGTGGGCGACTGTACTCCAACCGCCCGATTCTTCTGTAAAAGCTGAAGGAAGAGATATCCGATCAGCTGAAGGAGAATAACAAGGATTCATTGAATCATTGAAACGCACTTCAATATTTTGGTCTTCTGTATACTTGAACAGGATTCCACTATCGCATGCGATTCCTTCTTCCGCCTGGTTCGCTTCTTCTAGTCCTTGAACTTGTGCACGATTGAAGACAACATATCTCTTCAGTGTAAAAAATACTTGTGCTTCTCCCTCGCTATTCTCCTTCACGCAAGGCTTGAAGAAGATTATGCTTGTACCCTTCTCACCTTTCATGACTTGTCCGCCGGCTTGCTTCCATGATTGAAACGTACCCCACTCGGAAGATTGATATCCGTTCTTCTGTTGAGTATACAAAAGCCATAATATATTCATGCCCTTGTACGCCTTTCCACTGGTTATTGATTTTGGAAGACCGTATGCCGTATTCCAACATTTTGACCATGATAGGCCAGCGTTCAGCTGCGAAATCACATATTCCGTCAGTTCTTTTTGTGCTTCTTGAAGCATTTCACGATTTTTATTCATTTATCACCTTGTTTTGTTTTGTTACGATGAACACGATCATGTTCACTCAAAGTATATACATGCTTAAGATATTCTTGTCAATAATATTCATCGTGAAGACGATTTTTTTTTCCAATCGTGCTAGAAAAGCTGTGAAGACTTGTCTTCACCTTGTTTTGTTCTAGGTCGGCGGCTCGTGCCGCCTTCCTTTTATAGGAGTTTGAAAAATGGCAGTACGAAGCGTTTCACTCATAAAAAAATCCGTTGATAGCACCGCAAAATCAGCTGTCGGAACCACTTATGCGACAGCAAAGAAGGCGACCTTGAATCTTGCTATGCCGGATGGATTCCCCTTGACCTTTCACCTTGAAGGGCTTTTCGTTCAGCTGTCAAGCATATCTTCAGCGACCAAATTGACCGTTAAGCTCACGCAAGATTCGGATGGTGACCAGGCGTTAGTCACTTCCACTGAATCCGATATTGATGTCGGGGTAACCACTTCTTCCGATGGAAGTGTTATCTATAAAATCGATCTTGATTATTCTTTCGATTCAAGTCCTGTTTATGTCTTCATGAAGACCGATGCGGGATCGGTTACCGTTGACTCCGTAACCCTCACATATCACGAGTGAAATATGTCAATCAAGAATATCTTCAATCAATCCGGAGGCACGACCCCCGAAGCCGGTGGCGGTGCCGATGCGGGTGCGTGGACTCAAATATCAAGTTCTGAATTAACGACCGACCCTCAAAGCTATACGACATTCAATCTTACTGCTTCTTCTGTTGAAGGATACGCCCATCGTATCAATATTGGAGCGGATATCGGTGCGCCTTCAAATACGAGCAATATGGCCACGATGGGAATTCTAACATTTGATACCGGAATCAGTCTTGATTCTTTAACTTCAAACGAGGGTTCAAATGGCGTTCTTCAGCTGCAATTTGAACCGGCCGGCGTTGATATTTCTTCAGTGTATTATACCGACACAGCTCGTCCTCAAACGGTCATGTTATGGTGCGGTTTCGATGGTCCGCCATTTCAAAACGGTGATATGGTATACTACGGTCACGGCCTCACGTGTCGCCCAAATATATCAAACACGAATAATGACGGTTGGTACAATCAAACAAGAATCATGAGAACTCAAAACACGACCACCGCTCCGCAAGGCGCAAGTTACGCTTTTGGTTATCGTTTTCAGAATTTGCAAATGACAGCGACTTTCGGGAAAAGTTATCTAACTTCAACAGAATTCGCAATTTCGCAAGTGGACTGGAACGGGGCGATATTTAGAGACGATGTCGGATATAATGATTTTGCTATGCTAGGCACGATCAGTCAAGTATCAGACGCCCTTAACACAAAAACGACAAGCACTAGCGAAACGATCAAAATCGGCGTAGCTTTTCAAGTCGCACTTTCTACTGATGGAAGCGTAACCGGATGGGATTTTAATCTCAAATGGCGCAAACTTCTTTCAACGGTTTAAAGTTCCGATTCGGAAGCAGTATTCAAAGAAGATAATCCCATCTTGATTTTAATCTCTTTAACGTCATCTTGAATCGGATTCAAACGACCATGAACTCCCGAGATGGCCTTACGCATTGCTTCGTTTTGTGCTGCGTGTTCTTGAGTCACAGCTACGGCAACGGTATCTAACTTTTCATTTATCTTCTTCTGCGATTCCTGCATATCATCAATGAGTTTTATATGCCTATCAATCAAGGCCGGAAGATATTTTGCTGCAAGTCTATAAAGTCCCGATAAAAGCGTGATCGCTAGTACAAGGGCGGAAGCCGGTCCTGTCAAGAATTCCATCGTTACACCGTCCATCGTTAAATCTCAGTTTGGATAACTTTTAAAATCGCTTCATGAAGAGCCGGTACAGCTGATAATGAAAGATCTACTGCTATTTGCTGTCGCTCTTCTTTCGTGACTTTGGATCCGCCTTCACTCGTGGCTTTTTTGGCTTCGTTGATTTTTTCAAGGGCTTCTCTGATAATTGGTAAGATTGCTCTTGTGATTTCGATTGCGATTCTAAGACCTTTGCCGGACATGACTTTTCCTCTTTTGGTTTATTGTTTAAACTGGATTCATGAACAAGAATATAACTGCAAGTATCGCCATATCCATGTTTTATTTGTTCATTGACAAGATTCATTAACACAGCAAAATGCGAGGGGTTCGCAAGCACTTGACAGCCGGCCGACCAACGATCCACCGATTCAGATTCTCTTGATTCGGAAGCCCGATGACAGTTTATTCCGAATAATCCTGTTTGAACTTCCCCATCGTAATCGGCCTTTTCATCTTTGTTATTATCACGCCATACCGACATTTCGTTGACTTGAACAAGGGCTTGATATTTGCCCCGATGATATCCCATCTTCCAACAGCTGCGATATTGCTTGTCATGACATAAGACTGCCGTTCCGCTTACTCTTGAAGGGTTTTTCAAATAATACGAACCAGGCGTACTTGTAAATGGAAATTCATATTCGTGCCATTTCCCATCGGCTTCAAAGATAATCAAGAAGCGATCTTTGAATTTATTTGGAACTTGAACAGCTGAACGAATACCGATCAGATTCAAATTGTAATTTCCACTGAAGGTTTTATATCCTAAAGATTCAAGTTTACTAAGTATTTCAGGCTTCATCGAAACGACCTTTGCGAGAGCGTTGGCAAGAATAAAATAGTCACGATACAAGAGCGACTTCCAAAATCAATATCGACCCCCGAAATCATACCGATCCTATTATTAAAAGTGTTCGTTTCATTTGTGCCATACAAAAGCGAGCTTGTCAATCTCACATTGTCACCGGCAACATATTGCGCCATTCGGATATGCGTATTTAGCACGATCTTCTCTACTGAGTATCGCATATAGCCTTCCATTCGTGTCCCATCGGCAACGGCCATATTTAGCCGATTTTGAACTGGATCAAAGGTCAAGCCATCGCCCCGATCAGTACTGCTAGCATAGGCCGGAAGACTTGTCAGCGTTGAGCTTCGTGTAAGCGTTGTTGTCGTTCCATCTTGATCGTATATGATTCTGAATTTACTGTATACTGCGGAAGCGTTAGGGTCGTAAAAATCGTGACTTACGACCCCGATGATATCATCATCAAGAATATCGGTCGCAATCGTTTTTATGCCATTTGGAGTCGTTCCATCGTAAGGGTCGTCAGCTCCACGCCAGGATACTTTTCCTTGACGAAGCACTGGCCATTGACCTAAAGAAGCAGCTTTATCAGTGAAGAGTCTTGCGAACTCCGTTTGTGCTTCCAATATAGGAACTCGCCAATTGTAAGTCGTACTTGCAGCTTTTATGTAAGTCTTTTGAGAATCGGCATCGGAATAATCATAAAGATCGCTCGGAAGGTCGCCGTTCCCTCCACTCGTGCCCCACGAAACCGGAAGAGTATCTAACGCATTTCCCGTACCTCTTGCGATGATTCTTCCAAGAATATGTGGCGGAAAATCTTGTATCAATGCGACATTATAAACATTCGCTTCATTCGCATGAATCTCAGTCGGGATAGTCACACCGGATGGCGTTGGATAATTGGGGGAAAATGGTCCGGTCGTGGCAAGAGTTAAATATCCGGCCGGTGCTGTTGTGTAGGTCTTACTTGTCCACTGCGCATAGAAGATATCGGAAGCGTGTTCTTCCTCTATCATTATCAATCCATTCGTATTCGTATCTTTTTCAAAAGCATCAATATCGTTTAGATACATGTTTGTATCGGTGTTCGTATTGAAGTTGGAAGACAGCTGCGTACTTTGATTCAATGTATAAAACATCCCGCTTTTGTGAACTTGTAAAGCGCTGTCGTATTGAAGGTCGAGACGATTATCAAACAAGGATAATGCATCATTGAACACAAGTTCGTAAGTATTATAATTAACCTTTCGGATATTGTTCAATTGTCCCCAAATAAGTCGCTGATAATTGGCCGTACTGTACCCACGAAAACCGACATATAAGATTGCGACTGCTCCCCTTGATATCTTCTTTTGTATCACATGATAATCACCGACAATATTGACCGAGAACTGGCCAAAAGTCACATTAAAAGTCTGCGGTTGTACTTGAGTACCATTGATACGAACAGAATCGGATTCAAGCTGTAAATCGGGATTCGTTATATCGATGACATATCCATCGGAAGGGCCGTATTTTAGACTTAAAAATTCCAAGCGGAATAAAAAAACAAGACTTTGTTTCTTCTCCAATTCAGCGATGAAATAATTATTCCAAGACATTATTGAACCGATGACACTGAGGAAAGATCCGGCTCGGTGTCTATATTTTCAAATCCGGCACCGGTTTTCGGATCCGGTGGGCAATAACCCGAATCGGATAACGGTGAATCTGAAGGATCGGCTGTATCAATCAAGCCTGTCGTAAGATCCCCGAGTTCTTCCCCAATTGGAATCAAGAAGTCATGATATACGCCATAATCGGGACTCAACAAAACATCCAACGACCATAAAAAGCCTCGTTCATTCGATATCATGTTCGTGTTTATATTATCAACTGGCCTCTTCAAAGAAGGCCAAAAACGATACCACCGCACACCGATTGAACCGGATTTAAAATCGAACTGAATCGGTGTCGTTAAAGTAATCGTTCCAGGCGTTGTCGCTGTCGCTGTTATTGATTGAACCTCTACTTGCTGATATACCATGCCAGGATTTTCGGATTCAATCATCAAATAATCACCGGCTTGAACTATCTTATTCCCAACGAAAGAACGATAGACATTTGGTCCGACATATATGACCGTATCTCCGGCTTGTGCCGGTTGTCGTAAGTATGTTGCGTATGATTTATCTGAATCAGCTGAAAACATCGTCGGATAACCATGCGCAAGGTGCGATTGAAGCGAGTTCAAGTCACGAGCTAGGTCTTCACCACCTTTCATACGGTCTCGTTGAATTCTAACGATTTCCGTCAATCTTGATATCGTTCTGAATCTGCGACCAGTATATGAAACACCATCTTGTGCGTCGATATCGAATTCTGAAAAGAGTTCCGCAAGCCCTTCTTGAAGATCAATCGTCTGAAGATATGAAAGGCTTGAAGGCCTTGCGAAATAATAAAACTTAGCGTTTGCCATCTTACCGCCCGAATAATGTGGATTTTCCGACCCCAAAAGTCCCGAATCTATTCTCTAACTTGCGAACCAGTTCATCAATCGCACGATTCTCCACGACAGCTGAATTGATAACGATATTTATTCCACCGCCCCCGACTTGATTGAAAGATCGCTGTTCGGCTTGACCAGTACGACCGGAAGCCGGTATCACAGATTCGCCTTCATGCAGCATCGCAAGGCCTCTTTTTGAACCTGTGAACCGGATTCCGGATTGCGCTCTGTATATACCCCCCGACATATAAAAAGCACTCGTTTCCGATAGATTTTGGAAGAACTCACCGATCGGCCCTTTTTCCCCTCTTCTTCTTCTTTCTCTCTTCTCTTGCCTTCTTTGTTCTCGTCCTTCTTTTGTGAAGATTGACTTGAAGAACTCTTTAATAGCTGTCCACGCACGCACAAAAAGTTCACCGATGGCGTCTGCAATCAAGAAGGGAAGTTTTAAAATCCCTTTCAATATTCCTACGGTCAATTGAACAACGAATCTCGGAAGAACTTGTATCAAGACACGAGGCAACATTTCAAGACCTTTTGAAAAGGCCTTCACAAAATTATCGAACTCTTGTTGAATCTCTTTTGGAGTCTTTTCCCCTAAACGAGCGATACCGGTTATTGAATCTGCAATAAGGCCCGACATGCCCATCGTTAAGTTATTGAAGGCTTCTCCGATTGCTTGTATGGTTCCGCCTGGTCCGCTTGCCGCAGCAAGAGCGAATTCCGTTACCATTCCGGCAACGGATATTCTGAAGGCCTTTTCAATCATTGAAGGGAGTTTATCAAATGTCGCTTCAAAATCTTGAAGATTCTTATTCAAGTCTTCAAAAGCTTTATCGACTCCGCCTAAATCGATAGTTATCTTATCACCAAATTTGCGAACTGTGCCTTCAATGCCTCCACCGACACCACCGGCACCACCGCCACCGGCACCACCGCCTCCTTTTAAAATCTGTTCTCTAAGACGCTTAAGTTTTTCGACTGCCTTGTTGGCTGATTCTTCCATGTTATCGAATTCAAAACCTTTATTTATTGTCTGCGCTGCCTTTTCAAATTCTTGTTCAATATATTCTGTCGTTCCACTGGCGACTTCTTTTGCGAAATCAAAATCACCTGAAAGAAGTGATCTCATTCCGATTCCAAAATTTCTAATTCCTGTGTATATTGCTCCGAATACCGTTGAAACAGCTTTAAAACCCAATATTAGTTTATTAAGTACATCGTAGGAAATTGAACCAAAATATACGATCGCTTCTGCGATCTTGAATAATCCATCAGATAGTTTTTGCGTGCCCGTAACTGTCGTTAAAAAACCTTCAAAGACACCTTCAAGAACTAGTTTTATTTCCGCCATTGCACGTTGAAAATTTGCAGCTTCTTCCGATGCGTTTTCCATATTTACACCGAATTTTGAAGCGAGTTCTGCGAAATTATGCATATTCCCGAGCGCACCGCTTTGAGCAAGTGCCGGACCGGCTCGTTGTCCGAACAAGTCAATCGCTGTACTATTCCGAATCGTCGCTGATTCCATGTTACCAAGTGCTTTTGTTGCTTCTCTAAACAATTGATCGGCTTCTTTAAGTTGACCTTGTGAGTTATACAAGTCGATATTTAAAGTTGAAAACGCATCGGCTGCGGCTCCGGTTCCGTTCATTGCTTGTGTTATGGAAGACTGAAAACGAACTAATCCATTTTCAATATTAGAGAACGATAGCCCGCTCCCTTCAGCTGCGAGCTTTAAGCCTTGCAAAGTACTTGTCGCAAGTCCCGTCTTTGTACTTGCATCGGCCATTTCATTAGCCAAATCTGCGATCTTTTGCCCAAACCCAATAATGGCACCGCCTGCACCCGCAATCGCAGCTCCAATTGCAAGGAACGATTTCCCCATCGATTTCGCTGTCTTTTGGAATTTGGTATCTAGGCCATCGGCATTTTTTTCGACTGATTTTAAAGATTTAATTGCTTGATCGGCCGTTATTTTTAAAATGTAATCTACTGTCGTCGCCATGCTTCACACGATATCTATTAAATCCATTACGCTAACAACCGGAAATATTATTTCATCTTTCTTGCGACTCTTCATTGCTTCTTTTGCCCTTTCGCTTCTTGCGAACAAGCAACGAACACAGAAGTATAGTTCACTCCACGAAAGAAGAAGAACTTCTGACGGGAGTTTGCCGTATTGCCTTGCGATAATGTCGATAAGATTGATAAAGTCCCGATCATTTTCAAAATTTGTCCACCGATTCGGTGGCCTCCTTCATGCTTACCATAGCAGCATCGAATATTGAGTTCTTGTCATCTTGTGAGAGCATACCGACCCATAAAATATTACGGCTCGGATTTTGTTGACCTTCATTCGCAACAAGGTGAATCTTCTCAAAAGACTCGCCATCTTGAGAAGCCTTGTCAACGACTTGACAAATTACACGATCTTGCATCTTTCCAAAGTCAAGAATATCGTCCGGATTCAGCTTTTCCATTTGCTGAAGTAAACGATTGTTCTTTTCCTCTTCAGATTCTTCTTCGGGAAGTTCCTTCATCGCTTTGTACATTTTCAACATGATCGTCTTGGAAGCAATCCCCGCTGCTTGCGCTTCGATAGGTGATAATATTCTTCCGCTCAAGTGTAACTTCCCGTTGAAGCACACGAGATTCCATCGTGACTTTTCGGCTATCTCTTGAAGTATCGGTATCATTGTTTTGTCCTTGTTTTGTCGTGGGTTTTTTAAATTGGAGAAGCATTGTCATTCTGCATTTCTATCGTGATCGCTTCATTTCCGCTTCCATCAATGGTGCCTAAAAAAGTCACGGTGGCTTCAATACGGCCAAAAGTGGAAACGGCATCGGAATACTCTTCAATAACGGCATTATGAATCGTAAAAGTCATTTGATCGTTATTCGTTCCTGTCATCACTAGAACTGCATCACCGTCTACAGCTGTCGGGGTCGTGATAAAATCAGTGTAAAATTGTTCTGAATCAAGATCCATCGTGCAAGTCATACGAACTTCTTTTACATCGCTCGTGTTTGGCTGCGCTGTGAGTTGACTTCCGAGATTATTTCGTCGTTCAATCTTGTTATCAATTACGATCTCAAACGATCGCACATTATAGTCTGTCGTGCCGTTCCACGAGAGTTTGTTTGAAGACAATTGATGATGAAGAACACTGCGAGCCGTTGCCGGAAAAGTATCAGTCGTGGCATCGACTCGGGCTGAAGAATCTT
>Ga0129324_10002512_pt1 | contig 11207 bp, 9 predicted proteins | sample CPBDNA_7_FD_96879 | JGI IMG/M metagenome (GOLD analysis project Ga0129324, IMG submission 96879) | Freshwater to marine salinity gradient microbial communities from Chesapeake Bay, USA - CPBay_Spr_15_0.2_DNA | ecosystem: Environmental > Aquatic > Marine > Coastal | place: USA: Chesapeake Bay... | reverse complement strand
GGATATTAATCTCATCACCGTCACAATCGGCATCAAACATACTAAATACCCCTGGATGCATCTGAATCGTCTTTTTATCATGCCATACAACTTCCATGGAGACAAAATTTGATTCGCGAAGCGTAGGTTGTCTATTCACCAATACAAGATCACCCTCCTTTAACTGGCGTAAAATGGAGTCCCCACTTTGAATCATGCAAAATTTCGGATGAAACCTTCTTCCATTTCTTATAACCGCAATGATACTCATATCATCACCGTAATATGTATCCTCATATGTATCCTCGACAAGCAACGTCTTTTTCCAATCAACAGGTAATCCAACTTGATATAATTCCAATTTGGGATTAGGAGAGAGCACGGACCTAGCGGTGTTATTACATCTCTTACCACATATATCCTTCCTCCAACGACCAAATTTTCCTTTCCACCTCAATAAAATTTCTTCTCGTAAATTGTCTTTATCCTTATCATTGGAACCTTGATTGGAATCCTTATATAGCTTTTTATATAAGCCCTCTAGCTTATCTCTAAGAATTCTTCCATTTTTTTGAACAACATGCGGATAGCAATCTGCTGGCATAACAATCTCACCATTGATATGAGATAATCTTTTTTCCGAAGGAAATTGTGAATTATATGGGTGACATACTTCTTTTATTTTATCAGAGTCTAGTCTTTCAAAGGATACAGAAAGAACCTTCGCCATCGAACTTGTCTTGTCTTAATTTGGTTTAATTTGGCTTAATTTGTCTTAATTTGGTTTAATTTGGCTTAATTTGTCTTAATTTGTCTTAATTTGTCTTAATTTGGTTTAATTTGGTTTAATTTTATTTGTTTTAATAAATGAATTATACCTTAATAAAATAAATCTTTATATTATTTAAAATGATATATCCATCTAAAGCACACCTCGAATAATATAATTTGGTTCAACCATATCGAAAACTTTCATAACTACATTTTTATCGTGTAATTTAGTAGCTCTAATTATGACTTAATTGATATATATATTTGAATGATGAATTTTGTTTCCGTGTCTAGGATACATCCATTAATATATTTGTGTTATTGTTGTTTTTTGTTGGATTTATTACATCTTTTATGCGTTTTTTTACTTTTGCGAGTAGTCCCCTGTTTTGCGGGGATTCTGATGTAATTGTAAAAAAAAGTTCTTTTATATTTGGTCGGTAAGATGGTGTATAGTCACAACACAATTTTATGATAAACTTCAATTTATAGGGAATATTTTTTTCATTTAACCTATATTCGGTTGTATTTTCTAATAAATGTCTATTCATAGATCGAGTATCAATATTTTTGAAAGGGATCTCGTGTGTAAAAATATAATGTAATATAAGCCCCAGACTATATATATCTGCTTTTAAATCATACTTTTTACAAGCATATACTTCGGGTGCAATATAACGCATCGTACCCGTTCCACCCGTCATTGTATAATTTGAACTTTCTGGCATAAAACGAGATAATCCAAAGTCGGTTAATTTTACATTCATATTGTTGTCTATAAGGATATTTTCAGGCTTAAGATCTCTATAAATTATGGGAGGGGCACAGTGGTGAAGGAAATAAATAATTTGTGTTATCTGTAGTGCTATATCTAGAGCATATTTACTTGCTTTTTTTGGATTTTTTTTAATGAATGAATCTAGATTAACACCGTTTATTCGTTCCATTAGGATACATAGTTTCCCCCCAATAATAGTGACCCCTAGAAACTGAACAAGTCGTGGATGACGAAGTGAACTCCATACCTCGATTTCTTTCAATGTCAAATAAAGTGTAGACTTATTCATAACTTTAGGGATTTTGGCTACAACCTCATATCCTCTCCATGTACATTTGTGAATGGTCGAAAATGAACCAGAAGCAAATTCCTTTTTCTCTATATTAAGTTGCAAAGGATCAATTACCCACCTTTCCTCCTTTCCTTTTTGAAGAAGTTCCTTAATATCTCCATCAACCTTTTCCTTTTCTAGTGTGCTCATAGAGTCAAATGAGTTTGTAAATTTCAGTGGCAAAAAGTCTTCATCCATACTCTATACTATTGGTGTATCTTTGCAGGGTATATTTATACTGTGTCCGTGTTATTACAACAACGCGAGTTTCTACCCGGTGTAGAATGAATTTCTGGCACGACATGTGATACATTCTTTTGTTCTATTCATTGATCTTGATCATTCATTGTAATATTTTGATTTGGAGATGAGTCTGAGTCGGGTGAGTGCGTTTAAAACATGTTAAAGATTCAATGTATAATATAAATAGATGGGTGTTGATAGTACAATTGATAAATTCAACAACCTTGTGAAGGAATTTGTTCAAGACCTTAAAAGAATAAATCCCAAAGACAAGGATATTGTGAAGATCGAGTTATTTTTAAGGACAAGTCTTATGAAAGAGGATGCTATTCTGAGGCAGTTTCAATTACACGTCCTTCGTGATAATTTGGTAACAGGTATTCTAAAACAGGATTTAGGTTATTTGGTTTCATATGATTTTTTTAATGAAACGGAACTTACAGACGTTAAGTCGGACTATCTTGTTCGTCTTTTTGATCGAGTAAAGACAATTTTGATTGAGCTGAAGGGAACTGTATCGGGGAAACAAAACATTAAGAATATTTTTGAATGGATGACAACTCTCATTTATTATGCATATTTGAATCTTGGTATAGATCCTAATACTAAAATGGAAAATTTAGTTAAAAATGACATGACAACTGAAGTAAACACGTAGATAGAATGATCAAAGATTATATAAATAAGGAAATTATATCTACACCAGCTGTACCAGGACTGTTATATGGAACACATGATTATTTTCTCAGTGTTGACCATCTTCCAATAAGATTCCAGTGTCCACCATGTAGAGTATTAATTCAAAGGCGAGATATGACAAAATTATCATTTTCTTTAGCTGACTGTTCTGAGGGATATATTGATAAATTTGAAAATGTTATAAAAAAAGTCTATAAACAAATAGAGAAAAAACATAAGAAAAATTCTATTACATGGTCTCACATTTGTCATAAAAATAGCGATGAAACATGTACATTAACTGCTTTAATGAATTCAGGGATTAAGGTATATGATACGACAGCATGTGCTGTATTTGGTATGGAAGATTTCACAAAGGAAAGGTATATAGAGTGTATATTGGAAATTGAAAAGGTGTCTATATCAAGGTTTTATGATACAAATAAGGCAATTAGTTATAACGGAAGAGTGGTATGTTCTATACTTCAGATTAGGGTTACAAAAACTCCAGATATAGCGGACATAAGAGAATACCCAACTCGATTAAAAGTCGATGTTAGGATGGATCCGATTACTGACCATATTAAGAATCCAATTAAGAATTCAGTTGAATCAGAGAATTCTTTTATAGGGCACGAGGTTTATGGGAAGTATTTTAAGATGATTCAACATGGGATTCCGAGGATGGCGGTGGAGCAAAAGATGACGATGGATTGTATTCCTTTGGAGATTGTTGGAAAAAAACTTTTGGATTTTAATCCAGGGGATATTGTTCCTACGGTAGAGCCACTTAAAATAACATCTTTTTTGGAAGACCTTCAGACAACGAAATCTACTAAACTTGTTCATACGGAGATACAGAAATCCAAGAAGGTTCGGGGTCATGGTATATCGTTGGTGGAAATTAGGAAAAAATTACAATCACTTAGGAAAACGGTACTTGGATAATTATCTTTCTTCTTGAATTCTTTCAATTATTTTTTTGTTATCTTCAAATACTTTCTTCATAAAAGTGTGAGCACCATGTACTTGCTTTAGTATTCTTCCACCGGTAATAATTACCTTGCCGCTTTGAAAGACGAGAATAGTAACTGATTTGCATCCTCCTTCAGCATCATCTCTACCCTTACAAAAGTAAGTATTTCCATATTTTTCTCTACAATGACAACGACCATCTCCCATATCATATTTTTCATTACAATAGTATTTCACAATGACCGCCGGATGTGTACATGGTTCATGAGTACTGATAATATGATATTTACTTTGCATTAATTTATCAAGTTCATACCTCTTGATCTCATATGAGTTCTTAAAATCGCTATTGATCATTACAGGAATAATATTGTGGATGGTGAATTGGTATGGAAGTATTCCAAGTGACCCGATGGGATCTGATATGTACTTATCGAATGTACCCATAAGACGACCCATTGCCCTTTGAATTTGGTCAACCGATGTGCATCCTGCAACCTTTACCTTTCCAGATGTAAAGACAAACATATTGACTTCAATGACAAAGTTGACAAAGACTTTCTCTATCGGACTTTCGCTTTCAATCCGAATACTATTGGCATAAACAATACCATTGTGTTTATTATTCCCATCTTGAATGACTGTATCACCAACAGACTTTCGATTGACTTGAGATAAAATCTTGGCATTTTTATCGTCTACATATACATCCTTGAATTGAAATGCAGTCTGTCCCTTTTTGTATTCCCATACGTGAATGCCATTGTCAAAGGATCGGGTCCCATTCAGCACCTCTTGTTTTTCAAATACGCGTACGTAGAAACTAAGTTGGTTTTGAAAGTTCTTCTTTTCCTTCTTAGGGGCGGTTTTGTTCTTCTGATAGACTTGTTTTTTACAAATGCCCTTGTGTTTTCCACGAACACTCGTCTTTACAACACCCTCCTCATTCTCATCATAAGGAAGAGTCTCTATCGCGTTGAATATTTCATCTAATTTAGACGAGTTGAGCCTTAAGTTTGTCTCTAACATCATCACCAGTGTTGAAATGTTAATACTATCCATTTTTTATTCTTTTCCTTAACTTGCGAAAATGACATCATTTTTATAAAAATTTACAAAAGATACAAAAATACAAAAATACAAAAATATACAAAAAAAATATTAAGCACAGAGTATTTTGATGATTTACTTTAGCATTTCATCAAAGACTTGTTGAATTGTACTCACCGTCTTAACCTCGAATTTCATTTTCTGAAAGTCTTTGCCGTGCATTTCCATAATACAGTCAAGGTCCCTTTGGTTTTCTTTTGGACAAAGAACTTTCTTACATCCCGCCGCAATCGCACCAAAGATCTTGGATTCGAGTCCACCAATCGCCAATACCTTACCACTCAAATCGATTTCACCCGTAATTCCAATGGAATTTCTCACAGTCTTTTGTGTAAGAAGAGAGAATAGTACGGTTGTGATTGCAGCACCGGCACTAGGACCATCTTTAGGCACACCTCCTTCCGGACAGTGAATATGTACACCTTGTTCACACCACTCCGAACCACTCCACTTTTCCGTCCAAGACTTCTTCACATCAACGGGAAGCATATTCCACGCCAAAGTCTTTGCAACAGCCGTCCTTTCCATCATCAATTCACCTTGTCTCCCAGTCAGCACTAGGTAGAGCATATTCGACGAAGGAACGAATGTTGCTTCTATCCCGATAATACCACCTGTATCGTTGCACGTAGCATAAAGTCCATTTATTTTACCAATAGTTGGTTTTTTATGGATCTTTGTATGAAGATAAGGCTTACGCTTCTTGAGAAAGTCTTCCTCAATATCCTTTTTCTTAATGTGAAGAGGGAGCTTTGTCTTATTTGACTCCAAGTTCCTAAGATTAACTTCGCGAACGATATCATAGAGAATTTTTTTGAGTTCACGAACACCACCTTCATGGGTATATTGTTCAATGATCCACTCAAGTACTTCATCCTCTATAACAATCGTCTCCTCTTTCATACCAACATCTTGAAGAATAGATTTCATTAGGTATTTCTGCGAGATGATTAGCTTTTCAGGAAGACGAAATCCTCGGGTATTGAGATGAGAGATTCGATCCATAAGCACGGGATTAATCAAATCCGCGTCATTATAAGAGAAGATAAATGTTGCACGGGAGAGATCAAAGTTTATACCCGCAAAGTATTTATCTCTAAAATGGCTATTTTGCGACGGATCAACAAGATGAATAAGTAGGTTGATAATCTCGTTCCCATGATGTGTTTGACTTACTTTATCAAGTTCGTCCATATAGATGACTGGATTCATATGTTTTGAAACAATGAGTGTATTGACAATTGCACCCCAACGAGACCCCTCATATGTATATCCATGACCTTCGAGGAAAGACCCATCCTGAATACCACCGAGTGGAATGGTCACAAAAGGTCTCTGTAGAGCCTTTGCAAATCCCTTTTCCACGAGCGTTGTCTTTCCATTACCCATAGGACCCTCAATTCCTAGAACAAGTCCATTTGGGGAAGGATTTGAAATAGTTTGTGCAATAAACTGTAGAACTTTTTGTTTAGCTTCTTCGTGACCATGAACAGCTTCATCAAGAGTATCTTTCGTCTCGGAAAGATAGCTCTTAATCTGAGATTTAGATGATGTCGAGTTCACAGGACTTTCAGCATATTTTCCAAAAGGAACAGAGAGAATGCCCTCGAGCCATTCTCGGAGTTTAGATGAATCTTCATGACGGTTCTGACGAAGTCTATCAAGAATATCATTCTTCCCCTGCTCTGGAATATCAGACAAGAGAACACGATAGACAAGTGGCTTATTCGGTGTCTTATGTCCGAACTTCCTAAACTCCTTGATTATCTTCTCCTTTTGGTCCTTACCCAAATCCTTAAAGGTTTGGATATAAGAGCTCATACCTTCTTGAGACCGAGACTTCATCTTTTTCAAATAATCCTCGACTTCTTGAATCTGTTTTTTCGACTTCTTCTTCGAGAATTTGCCATTAAGGTTCTTCTTAACGTCCTTGAGGTCCTTTTTATTAGTTTTTTTAGGAGATTTTTTTGCCCTGCCTTTAATTTTCTTAAAAGCCTTACGAACCAAATCATCGTCTGAATCCTCGTCCGAGTCTGAATCCTCGTCCGAGTCCGAATCCTCTTCGTCTGAATCCTCTTCGTCCGAATCCTCTTCGTCTGAATCCTCTTCGTCTGAATCATCCGCATCATAAAGGTCCCCATCCGATTCATCAAGTCTAAAAGACGAATCATCGGAATCATCGTCAGAAAGATCTCGAGTAATCAAGTCCAGAGATACAGTCTTTCCTTTTTTGACACGAGACTCTGAATCCGAGTCCGAATCCGAATCCGAATCCGAATCCGAATCTGAATCCGAAGAATCATTATATTTCTTAGACTTTGTATTCGATTTCTTGGATTTCTTGGATTTCTTAGCTTTCTTCGTGGCAGATGACTTACCTCCGTCAAATGATGATGACTTCTCAATAATAGAAGTAATATCATCCATTTGATTTTTGAGGTGAGTCAAAATACCACTCGCACCATGCTCCTTTACCCACTTATAAGTAGCACCCATAACTCGCTTATGGATCTTCTCTGTGAGTTGTTTGATAGCACGCTTATCTTCCTTTGAAGAAGCCTCGAAACTAAGAAGAGTCTTTTTCTTCTTTAGTGCAGAAAGAAATTCAAGAAGTAACTTTTTATCCTTGGACAAGTTATTGATCTTGATATTAAAACGCAATGCCTTGAGAGTATCAAACGTAACGGAGCAACTCGCGATAAAGACTTCGTTGAAATCAGAAGACGAACCCATTGTGTGTGTTGTTGTTATGTGTGTAATGTGCACTCTCTTTCATTTTTCTGTTTTTAGATTTACAGAATAAAAGTACGAGTATAATAATGAATACAAGGAAATGTAAAAGTACGAGTATAAGAATGAATACAAGGAAATGTACAAAAAAAATACAAAAAAAAACATGTGGAGCCGGAAAGTCTACAATACCCGATATATATAATAACGAAAATTTATCAACAAGTAGTAATACAGACGCATCTTATAAATCTATTGGAATTGTTCATCATACTGCACAAGGAGGTGTAAATATAATGAGAGATATTGGAACATCCTATTCAAACTTTATTGGGTTTAAAGGATTCGATGGTGCAGTCTACCAACGTGTGAGAATAGCTGCATTAGACTCATTTGGAAAAATTCTAAAAGATAATCAAAAAATATGCGACATTAAGATGGATGTGGAAAGGGCGAGACAACTTATAATCTTACATATTGTTGGAACTCTTTACGAAAAAATGAAATAAAGAGATCATCAGAGTGATAAGATAATCATGACTACCAACAATATATTTGGTCACTTACATGGAAAGTTTATTGAAGATTCTACGAAAGTAGTACATGGCTCCTAATAAGCCACCTAGGCATTATGCCGCCATAACACACTCGGGGAAAATAATAAGTAATGGACATGCTTCTTTGGCGGGGTGTTCAAAATTATGCCGTCACGCGGTGACGCGTCATGCTGAGATGGACGCAATTTTCAAAGTGGTTCGTTCTCGTTCCAATGATAATAATAAGAATAGACGATTCTTCAAAAATTCGGTTCTTTGGAGTTTAAGGTGGAAAGTTAAAGAAGAGACATTTGATAACCAGGGTACGGATAGATTCGTTTTGGGGAATGCAAAGCCATGTATATTATGTCAAAGGATTGCTTTAAAACATGGTATTCAAACAGTATGTTATAGTACCGAGGAAGGGACAATAGTGCGAGAAAATCTCGTTGATATGGATTGTTATATGACGGGTGGATCACGTAAGGCGGAATTGGCGAGATTTAATAAAAGATATAATAATGGCAGAGACGATAAACAAGGGCGTTGAAAAAATTCGCGAGTTAGCAAAGTTACCCGAAATCAAACCCTCACTCTCTTTTTTTTTCATGGGAATTGGAATTATGTCGATGTTTATAGGATTATTTATGTCACTTTATTATAGTCCTAGTTATAAAGGGTGTAATAATACTCATAGAATACTTAATTCATTTTTCTCAATAAGCTTTTTACTATTTATGATATTTGTTGGATATTTACTTATAGATAACTACAATACACCTTACTTGGCTTACATAGCACTTTTTTTAGGAGGTATAACACTGCTCATTGGATATTCTAAGTTCTTTAAATGTAGTAATATTAATACTAAGATTGCATATCAATTGGCACAAAATAAAACAATTCAATCTTTAAAGGAACATTATAGGAAGAAGACGGAAGATTTGGTTCCAATCTCCTATTGTAAAAACTACCTAACTGGGGAATTTTATGGTGGCGAGGATATAGCATGTGATGTTGAAGCATGTGAAGATTGTTATACTTCGTGTAAACAGGAATCTGCGAAATTAAGCGATTTTATATGTGCATCTAGTAATCAAAGTTGTGCATTGATTCAAGTAGGTGGTGTTTATGTAAGTTCGGAGATGCTTAGGGCGGTATTAATTGGGGGTGCTCGTTTTGTGGACTTGGATATTCACGGATATGCCACAGAAGATGGTATTATTCCGGTTGTTAAATCCACGGTTGGGAATCGACGTTCTTTAAATCATACATCGTTTGAGTCTTGTCTTAAAGTTATTGCAGAGGAAGCTTTTAGAAGAGCAAATGAATCAGATCCACTCTTTCTTCATTTAAATTTAGTTGAATTTGACCTTGAACTTATTGATCGCGTCGCATATTTGATTGTAAATACATTTCCAACTGATGTATTATTAGATGGTACATATCACTATACGAAATCAAATACACTTGGGACACAACCATTTTGTAAGTTTTTTAATAAGATTATTCTCGTAGTGACAGGAAAAACAAAAAATACACAGCTAGATGAACTTGTGAATCTACATACTACATATGAACATATAACCCAAGATAAGGTTACGCAAATTCTTGATTGGAATGAAGCGAGACATCCAGAGGACGAGAGTGACCTCGTTCATCATAATAGAACAAAATTCACTATTATAAGACCAAATGCATTCAGTACAAACGTAAATCCCGAAAAGGCTTGGTCGTATGGGTGTCAATTTGTACTTATGAATTATGCCAATTTGGGTAATATTATGAATCTACATGATTTATTTTTCCAACATAGAAGTTTTGTTATGAAATCAATCAATCTCCAACATGATAGAACTATTGTAGCTCAAGGAAGTGGAGTTACCGGAAGCGAATAGGCGGATCTAACATTTCCCTCTAGGTTTACCTTTTTTACCTTCTTTATCATCATCGTGTGAGCATCTATCTCTGTTTTTATACTTGATATTATTTCTGGCTACATTAGCAACATTTCCATTGTATACTTGCATTCGGAATTGTAAGTTATGTCTAGTGTTGAAAGTATTATACATTATAAAGCTATGAATCGCCCATGTGACAAACAAAATAAAACATAATGTATTTGTCATAAATTTACTCAAACCCAATTGCGATAAAAATGCTACAAAGATAATAAGACATAAGTAAAATAGCGTCCTTCTAATAAAATCGTTTTTGAAAAACATTCTTTCTATCTGGTCTTTATTGATGAATGAAAGTCTGTTTCTCGTCTGGAGGCGGTGCTTTGACTTCTCTTCTACACGGTTGACCATATCCAATAGTTCTTGTTTTTTGCTATTTTCGCCGGATAATGTACTATTGAAATCAGATAATAGATTTGACTGGGTTTCCAAACTAGTTATATGATAGTTTTTAGCAAACTTAAATAGCCATGGAATAGTATTATCGACGACGTAGCCTTGAACTTCTAAACCAGATTGATACTCTTTACTAAAAAAATGGTCAATCATTGAAACGTATTTATAAGGGTTTGTATATACCTTTACTTTCTCGACATCGGATAATTCCAGACCAACCGGCACCGCATCACCAACGACGTCACTCTTTAATGTTCTTGCAAATAATTTAGCTATAATTTTTGCATCACCAGTAACTCCATCAGTATCTGGTAGGTTTCTACACTTTTCTATAATATCATTCATAGCAGTATTATTAATAATGTATCCGATGGCATTACCTTCATCATCTCCACCATCAGTATACAAGATTGTAAATGAGTCGCCAATAACATTAACATTAACATCAGTCATAGTAGTCATAGTATCTTACATTTTCATATTAAAAAAAAATCGACAACGACTAGTATCCAACTAGTACCCGACTAGTATATATCTTATTGATTCCAAATAGCATTTGATGAAAGCGACATGTTAACATTTGCAATGGGATTTGAGGGAAGGATAGCGAATGTTTTCTTGGCGGGTCCTCTATAGTATAATTTTTTAACCTCTTGTGGAGTTATAACACGAGGAAAGTATGTAAATCTTGATATATATCCATCATATGTTTTACCTTC
>Ga0129324_10002511_pt1 | contig 11207 bp, 9 predicted proteins | sample CPBDNA_7_FD_96879 | JGI IMG/M metagenome (GOLD analysis project Ga0129324, IMG submission 96879) | Freshwater to marine salinity gradient microbial communities from Chesapeake Bay, USA - CPBay_Spr_15_0.2_DNA | ecosystem: Environmental > Aquatic > Marine > Coastal | place: USA: Chesapeake Bay... | reverse complement strand
TACCGTGTTTGTATTATATGAAATAGTTTGTCTATTATTAAGTTCACGACGAATTGTTAATTTAATATCTGTTTCATCTGTCTTAGCCAATGCCAATATATTTTTAGAATACTTCATACTAGTTAATTGATCTACATTGTCATCGGTAATAAGTCTTAATTGAATATTCATGGCTTGTAATTCTTGTATTAATAATTTAAGAGCGTATGGTATTCTTAAAATAGAAAATCTTCTACCAAATTGACTAACATTTTCAATGTTTAATTTTTGATCTATTGTTTCATTAAACTTAATTGGGCCATCAACCATAGGACCTAAAAATAAATTTTGGCTTTTATTATAAATAGCAATTGTTCCAGAATTATTACATACAGCCATAAAATATTCATCACCTCTTACTAATAAAGATTCTTGTAAAAATCCGGCGGCACCATGTGCTATAACACCATCTCTTTCCATTTCACCTATTCTTAACCCACCATCATTTGCACGACCACCAACGGTTTGTCTAGTCAATTGTTTTACTGGTCCTCGTGCCCTATAATTAATTTTATCCTTAACCATGTGTTTTAGTCTCATATAATAAGTTGGTCCAATAAAAATATTAGATTCTAGTTGTTCTCCAGTATTACCGTCATATAATATTTCATTACCTGTTTTGTTAAAACCATTTTGTGTTAATATTTTTCCAAAAGTTTCATGTTTTGAACCTTTATTTATGAATGCTGTACAATCACCAAAACCTCCTACATTAACACAAGCTTTACCCATAACAGTTTCTACTAATTGACCAATAGTCATTCTTGATGGTAATGCGTGAGGATTAACAATAATATCAGGTCTAATACCGTTGGCAGTAAAAGGCATATCACTCTCTGGTATTACTAGTCCAACTGTACCTTTTTGCCCACATCTACTACAAAATTTATCACCGATTGCTGGAATGCGCTCTTCTCTGATTCTTACTTTTGCTAATCTAAAACCTTCTTCATCTTCTGTCATAAATGTTTTATCAACCATACCTAATTGTCCTTTTTTAGGATAAACAGAAACATCCTGAGGTTGATTAGGATTTAATAAGTTAGTCTGAACTTTACCTATTAGTACCTTTTTATCATCCATTTCAGTATTTTCTTTTATTAAGCCGTATTTATCTAGATTACTATAATCAAATCCAAATTTTGTTGCATCAATATTTGAATCTTCAATATTTTCAAAATGAGAATCAATAGTATTTTCTCCAACTTTTGAACTTTCTTCGCGTGATTCATAACTATTATAATAAGTTGTTCTAAAAAGTCCTCGTTTAATAGATCCTTCATTGAATAATATAGAATCTTCTACATTATATCCTCCATAAACCATAATAGCAACAATAACATTTTCTCCATATGGATGTTGTTCATTATTAATAAACTGTAAATATCTACTTTTAACTAATGGTATTTGTCCATAATTTAACACAACTCCCATTTTATCTATTCTAGAAAAATAGTTAGAATTATAGAGTGAAACAGCTTGTTTAGATTGACCACATGAAAACAAATCTCTGGGTAATTGATTATTTTCTGGAAATACAATTTGATTTCCCATAACACCTAAAATTAATGATGGATGTATTTCAATATGTGTATAGGGTTTATCTTTATCAAAATTATAATTACTTGAGATTAATGCACATTCTTCTTCTGCAGTATCTAAATATTCAATTATTCCTTGTGAAGCATTTAAATCATCAAAGTTATTGGTATCATATAATTCATTTATTTTATAAATATTACATTTATTAGGATTAAATGAGTCTATTTTTTTCTTTGCAAATCCAGTAAGTAAATCATTCCAATAAAAATCATTTTTTATTATTTTTTCTAATAATTCTTTTTTATTAAAACTAGCCTTATTATTCTCAATATAAAATAAAGGCCTACATAATCTTCCTGAATCTGTATAAACTAGAATTTCATTTTTATGAATATTCCAACTAATACTATTATAAATAGGAATTAATCCATTTCTTTTATATTTTTTAACCAATCTCATAGTTTCTTGAGGGTTATTTAATACTCCAACCCAAACACCATTAATCATTATTTTAGTAGCTGAAAAAAGAGAACTAGGTGTACATTCTTCTAGTAATTTCATATTTAAGATTGATCTAAAAAATTTCATCATAGGATAACTAGAACAACCACTTGTTATATGTGTAGATATAGCCATATGTTTATGAAATCCAATATTTCCTCCATCTGGTGTATCTACTGGATCTATAATACCCCATTGTGATCCATGTAATAATCGCGGTTTAACTACCTTTGCACTAGAATCCATTGGTAAATTAATTTTTCTTAAATGAGAGATAAAACTATTATAAGATAGACGATTTAAATCTTGAACAACGCCAACTTTTTTTGTATGTTCTGACGCCCCCCAATTACCTTTAAATGCCTTTTTAAATCCAACTTCAGTAATTCGTTCAGAAAATATTTTTTCGTAATTTTTTGTTAATAAATCTTTAAAAGATTCTCCTTGATATGTTGTTTTAGATTTTTTATAATTGTATTCTGAATCAAGTTTTAGTTTAATATGGTCTTGTTGAAGTTTATAGTATTCTTTGAATAGATCATATAATAATCGTCCAGGCATTTCTACTCTTTTATACAAAAAACTATCTCTATCAGTAGGAGGCTCTAACTTTGTAAAAACTAATAATAGATTGTATACAATATTACCAAGACAAAATGCTTTTTGTTGAAAATTAAGTTCACCTACATTTGGTAAGAAATAATTCATAAGAATATCTTGAACAAAACTAATAGTATGTCCTTTTGTAAAGGTTTTTATATATTCTAATGCTGCCTCTTGTGTAAATATTCTACTAGCATCATGAATTGATGGAATAAATAAATCAATCATACTACTATTTTCTTCCAAGTCCAATAAACAATATTGAATAATTTCTTTATCAGATATTATACCTAATGCACGAAAAACAATAAATAATGGTATTGGTTTGCGAACATTTGGAATATTAACAACAATTTGGTTATTTGTATAAGTTGATGAAGGTGCTACAATTCTTACAGATAATGTTCTTTCAGGTTTAGAAGCATCTTCGGAAACTGTTCTGATATCAGCACCATGACTATATATTTCGTTGTAATTATCTCTAATATAAAGCATATTATCCGCAAATTTTTCTTGACTAATAATAACTTTCTCTTTTCCATCAATAATAAAATATCCTCCAAAATCATTAATACATTCACCCATATTGTATCTAACATTCTTGTTTAATTTATTCAGAATACATAATTCTGACTGTAACATGATAGGAAATCTTCCTAAAAATATTGATTTGAATATTTCAGACGATTCTATTACATTTCCCTCATTATTTTCAATAAAATAAACTACTTCTAGATCAAAATGAATTGTCATTCCATAATTCATATTTCTTAATCTAGCTTCGTTAGGAAACATATAATGTTCTCTATCATCATCATAAATTACAGGTTTACCATAATAAATTAAATCGCCGGCTTTTCCACCTAAATATAATTCACATCTATATTTAAATTCCTTTGAAATCGGGTCTTGTTCTTTTTGTAAAATAATAGGATTTCTCTCTTTAAATACACTTTTAAGTCCTGTTCTATAAAAATCATTATACGATTCTAAATGATGATTCACAAGTATCTGTGGATTGTCAAAAAAATATTTCTCAATAATGTTCCAAGTAATATTTTCATATTTAACACTCATTATATTATATCTTAAGTATATTTTTTTAAAATGTATTCATTAACATATTATTTTTATATTAAGTTAATGAATTATTAAATTATTGATCGTCACTAGAAGCAAAAATAAGACTACTATTTTGATTTACTGATGAACTAGAGTTTTTAAATATCATAAATGCACCTAAAATAACAAAAAAGAATATAATAGGTAAAAATACTAAAAACCACGAAATGACTCCCCATCCATTTTTACATAATGAATCTAAAATAATTGTAACAAAAGCTATATACAATACTTTAATAAAGTAAATAACAAATAAATTATCTACAGGGCATTCATATTCACCAACACATAATGTATTTTGATTTCCCATATTTGTAAATACTAATACAAGAAGAGCAAACACACTAAGTAGTAAGTAAATTATTGCAGGAGTGCACATTTTACGAATATCTTTCATTACTGTCATTTTATGATATTATAACAGAAAAAAATTATATTTTAGCCACTTGATTGTTGGCATCTATAAATATTTTTCTAACATTTGGAGGATTTCCTCCTATAATTTTGACATCATTGTCAATAGGTTGTTTTTGTGTAGGAAAGGGATTTTGACTTATAGGTTGAGGATTTCCTTTAATATCAAAATAACTTCCTTGTAAATTATATCCGATTCCTCTTCCTAAATTAACAATTTCTTGAAAAAAACCTCCCTTTTGTTTTTTTTTTCTTCTTCTTCTTGATTTTTTTCCACCTAACATAAATTGTTCTGATCTAGGATCAGCAGGAGGATTTATACCGCCAACAACAATTCCATTTTCACTTACTGCAAAATGATTAGACATAGTTACTCCGTCTGTATTAAGACCATGACTTGCAGATACACCTGGCCATGAACCTACATTTCCTCCATCCCATGAATATCCAATATCTTGCATTTTGGGAGAAGATACCATACCTCCTTTCATTTTTTTACCACATCCACACATACCTCCTTTCATTTTTTTACTACATCCAAACATACCTCCTTTCATTTTTTTACCACCACACATACATAAACCTCCTTTTTTATAGCGTTTTCCACCATACATTGATCTGGATCTTTGTTGTTTTCCTCTAGAATAATGTCTAGATTTGTTTTTTTTATGCGCTCTTTTAAGAGAAACGCGGTTATTTTTCTTATATTTTACTGATTTTGCCATTTATATAATACAATAAGAAATTAATCTATATCAACATGTGTTAATAAATGCCTTCTACAACACATCTTTGTTAATTGTAACTTGTCTAAAACTTCTCCTTCTGGTGTTTTATCAACATAATCTTCTGTTAAATAAATAACTTTATCAACTTCCATATTTTTCGCCATTTTAATCTTTCGTACTTGTTCTTTATAATAATCATATTTATTTCCAATTACTTTTCCGCAGGTAAAACACTTTACAGGTATAATCATTTTATATTTATATACAAATATATAATAAATAATTTAAATCAATTTTATTATATATAATATTTAATCTTCTTCTTTATTCTTTTCTGATATTGATATACTATATAAATATAATATACATAATCCTATTGGAGCTGCTAATGGGTCATAATAATTTAAATAAACCCATATTGTTATTAATAATACTGAAAATAAAGATTTCCTAGGAATCATTGCATAACATTGATCTGTCCTGAAATATATCCATATACCACATGCCAGTAATGATATATATATTTTTTGTTTAAATGTTAAATAATTATCTAATATCATTATATTTAACCTAGAAAATAATATGTATAATATCCATTATAGGTTAGTGTATTAGTAATATCTAATGCTTCTTTATTACCATAAATAGATTTTAAATAATTATAATTACTTTTCACTCTATATAATCTTGCTACATAACCGAATGTCATGACAATTACAAAAAATAAAGCTAATTTAATATATGTATCCTTGTTAATTTTTACATTAAATAAAAATGAAAAGATATAAATAACTAATAAATAAGAGAATGTGTGAAATATTATACTTAACAATACATCTATATTTAATAAACGATTATATGAAGTATTTGGATTAGTCGTTTCAAAAAATACATTTGTAAATATCATATTTATAAATTATAAATATATTATTTATTTGGGACAACCTTGTCCATAACATTTATTTCTAAAATAATAATAATCTATATTTTTGGTCTTACCATTTTCATCTCTTCTAAAAGTAGGACCACTAATATCACCAGCATGACATTGTTCTGTACCTTCTATATCTGCATATACACAACATGATGTTGCTCTACAATTATCTTTTATTAAATTGGAACAACTTTCTTGTAATTTAACTGAATTACCTTCATGACTTTTACAAAAGCCTTGAGCTTCTGTACTATTTTCTATACTGTTAAAAGCTTCTATATCTACGATTTTTTCTACTTGTTTGTCTTGTACAGGATTTAAATTAAATCCTATAATTGAAAAAAATACCATTGCTCCTATAATTATTATTGCAACAGATAAAATAGATGGTCCCAATTTCTTAAACTCCATATATAAATTTCTAATATTTTATTATTTTGCAACTTCTATAATTTCCATACCATGCGATGTTTTTATTTTTTTATGTTCTTTTCCTGTTTTGTGAATTTTATGATGACAATCTTCACATAAAGTTAATAAATTAGCCGGATGATTTTTATGAAATGTTCCTATCATATTATTTTTATCAGCATTTTCTTGATGTTTTAAATGATGAACTTCACTTCCGTATTTTTTTTTACATAATTCACAATTACCCATTATTTTTTTTCTATTAAAATGTGATGGTTTTTGTTCTAATACACTTCTTTCTTCTTTTTTATATTTTCTTCTAATATCGTAAGCATTTTTCAAAAATTTATCTGGTAAATGTAATGATTTACATACTTCTAATCCATACATGCAACTTCCTGGACCATCTTTCAACTTTCTATTATAAATTAATTTATCATTTTTATCGTCATATTGGACCTCCATGTGTTTAATTAATAATGTTTCCATATTCTCTATTTCTTCATAATCTACTATTTCATGTATATGAGTAGCAAATATAGCTGTTACTTTCATATGGTATAATTCTTGTAGACCTGATACAAATATACTTATACCTGAATCTATTTCTGTACCTGAACATAATTCATCACCTAAAATAAGACTATTTTCATCAGCTGTGTTTAATATTATTCTTAATTCAGACATTTCAACCGCAAATGTAGATAATCCTTTAAATAAATTATCGTTTCCTAATATTCTAGTGAATATTGATTTATAAGGAACATAACTTAATTTGCTACATGGAACATATAACCCTGATTGAGCCATTATAATACAAACACCAAGTGATCTAATAAAACTTGTTTTACCAACTGCATTTGTTCCATATAAAAGCATCATTTTATTTTCTTCTCCTAATTTTATATCATTTGGTGTGTATGTTTCATCTGTATTTAACTTTTCTATTAATGGATGTCTAATATCCTTTGCATTTATATGGGATATATCACCATCAAGTATTGTTGGTTTACAATAATTATGTTTTTTTACAATATAACACATATTTTGCATTAAATCTATATGAGAGATAAATTTAATTAAATTCTGAAATTCATTTTCATAATCTTCCAATTTTGTTAAAAATTTCATATATTCTTCATTAATTAAATCCTTTATTTTAGCTCTACTACTAACTAAATCTTTACAAATATTTCTGATTTCAGTATTAATTATATTAACATTTGAACCAGTTGCTGTTTCATAGGTTATATCGGAAATAAGAAGGGTAAATGTTTTCATTTTTCCAGCATCATTTTTAAATGATATATTTACCTGAGAATCTGTTTCTTTTTTCAGTTCATTAGTCAATATTTTACTTCTTCTATTAGTACATTGAAGAGAGAATCCCATTTTATCTGTAGAATGTATTTTTACAAAATCATTTTTTTTATTTTTCTCTCCTTGTGATATAATATTATCAAGATAACCTCTTATAGATTCTAATATTATTTTACTATCATTATTCAATTCTACTAATTTATCTAATTCCTTGTTTATTCCTTTATTTATAAAATTATCATCAAAGTCAAAATTATTAATATTTTTACATTTTTCTATTTGAAATGTAGTTTCAAATTGATTTTGAAAAATATTACATATATCTTTAATATTTAACATAATCTTATCATGTAAATATGTGCAAATTATTGGTTCATCGTTTATTTTAGAATATAATGTATCAATAGTAGAGAGATTTTCATTAAAATAAAATAAATTACTTGGTGTGATTTTTTTTAGATATAATTGTCTATTTAATTTTTCAATATCTTTAATATTTTTTAAATTATTTCTCCACGATTCCCAATAATCAGTACCTAATAAAAAATCGGTTATATTATATTTATCTTCTATTTTCTCTCTGTTTGTTAAAGGGTTGAGTATATTATATTTAAAATTTCTAATACCGATTGGAGTAATACAATTATTTAAAAATTCACTAATACTTGATAATTTTCCCTTATAATTTTTATCAGGAACAATATTTAATTGTTCTAGACTATGGTTTGCCAATAACATTCTCTCTGATTTATTTTCAATAGTAGGTTCACTTATTTTATTTACTAGACTAGGATTGTGTTCAAAAATAAAATTTAATAGATATATATAACTTTGCATACCATAATTGAATTCTAGACTACTTTTAAAGAGAGATTCGGCTATATTAAATGAAAAAAATTTATCAAGTATCTCTCTTTGATAACTCTGTCCTTCTGATTTTTTTACTTTACTATCTGATGTATTTAATATATGAATTTTTTTACTATCTAATTTAATAAATTGAATAATATCCTTTATTTCTTTATCGCTAAAATTTGAAATAATAATACATTCTTTTGGATTGTAAGATGATATAAATCTTTCTAATTCGTCGTAAGTAGTTGGATTGTGTAAATCTTCAACAATTATTTGATACAAGCTACTTTTTCCAGTATAATTATCAATAACCGACATACCTATTACGACATTACCAGAATTATTTATTTTAGTTTTTTTATATTTTTCAATCCAAATACAGGATAAATGATTAGATACTTCATCATCGTTATTATTTTCATAAAAATATGTTCCTGGTGAGAATATGCCTTTTAAACTACGAGTAGTATTATTTATTGGTGCATCTTGGTTATATACAACTACAGTATATCCATTAGTAATAATTTTTTCTAAATATTTTTCTAATAAAAACGGTATTTTTGAAGAAAATCCTAACATGAGAACATCGTCTGTTTTTTTTCCTGTTGCTAAATCAGTAAATTTTCTCAAATCAATAACTTGTGGTTCAGTAATTTCCTTTGTGGAAGGAACTTTCGTATATACTTCATAAAAAGATCCTACTTCCATTAATAAAATTGTATTTTTTCCTAATTTCTCTCTATATTCATCTATTAATTTAAAATATTCTTTTAATAGTGCCATTAATTGATAATATAAATATATTAGTATTTTTATATCCATTTAAAATAATCACTAAATAAGTTTTATATATAATATCTTTCATATAACAGTACTGTAAATAATTTTGAATAGATTATTTTGTTATCATAAATAAAACTTTTGTATATATTAAAATTAGAGGCAGCATTTATAAAAGAATAATAAGTCCCATTATCCCAAATAGAAAAAAATAAATCTTCTTTAACAGGTATATTATTAATTTCTTGAAATATATTTATTATATTTTCTGTCCTTGTTTTGGTTATATTAATGAATATATATAACCAGTAAAAATAATAATATAGATTATAATAATAAAAATCATTATGTCTTTCACTATACTTAATAGGATTTAATTTTGATTTAAATAATATATTAAGTTTTACATCAAAATTAAAAGTTGTTAATTCAATTTCCATTAATTATTTAATAAAATATATATATTTTTTTTTTTATATTTTACAATGCTTTATAAATGATTTAAAAGTAATAACATTGTCTGTTTTTACTAAATTTAATTGACCCCACCATAAAAGAATAATAAGAAAAATAGATTATATGTTATTAATGCAACAAAAAAAGTGGTTATAAATGTAGTTAATAGTTTATGACTTCTTTTAAGAACCTTAATTCTATAAATAGTAGACCAAAATTTGTAATATTTTGATTTTGGGTCATCTAATATTAACCGTACTTCAATAGCTAGTGCTGTAATTAGTCCTGGCTATTAAACCATTTAATAAGAATGCTTTTAAATAGCTTTCTGCTTTGAATGAATTAAAAATAGGAAATTTCATAATATATATTAATTAAATAAAAATTTTATTCATTTGAAATAAAATTATGTAGAGAGATATTATTTGAAAAATTATTAATTTCTCCTGCAAGAACAGATTGTTCATATAATGTTCTAATAACATCATTTGGAGCTACAGATCCTATTTTTAATAAATTTCTTTCATAAAGATATTTTTTAATTTCATTAATGGGTTTTTGTTTTAATAAACCATGTTCTCTCTTAATTTTTCTTCGTGTAGTATTATTTTTGATAAGAATTGATAATTTACCGTTTTTATTATCACGACCTAAATTATATTTTTTTTTAACAATTTTTCTTGATTTTTGCCTAAATTTTTTTAAATTTTTAAAATTTTTACGAGGAATATTAGTGTTCTTAATATTAGTATTATTTTTTAATGTTTTATTATGAAGTTGTCTATATGTAGGTTTTGTACCACCTTTTAGACATCCGTATTTAGGGTCAGGATTTAATGTTAAATTATTCATAGGGTCCTTAAATTGCATAACAGAAGAAGGTTCTTTATTAGGATTAACAATTGGTATATTTTGTGAATTAAAAGAAGGTTTATTAGGTAACATTGAAGATAATTTAATAACAGGGGTTTGTGAATCAAAATCAGTAGGTAAGTCAAGAGAAATCATTGGATCATTTGGAAATGGAAGAATATCAGAATGTAAATTAGGTTTAGTTCCTCCAGCTAAGGGTTTGTGTTTGAGTGACTTATTATGTTTACCTAATTTATTTTTACGAGTTTTTTGTTTACTACTTAATTTATTTAGATAATCTAACGAAGAAACAAAATCTTTATGAAATTTTTCATTTTTTTCTTCACTGTTAGAATTTTCTTCAAGAGGTTTGGATATTTTTTCTTGTTGTTGATGTCTTTTAATTCGTTCTAGTAAATCTTTTTTTAATTTATTAGGTTTAATAAGCGTTTTAGGTTTTTCTTTTTTAGGTTTTTTTCCACCTCTTGATTTTTTAGTCTTATTATTTGTAACTAAAAAAGATTCATTTAACTGAATAGTTTTTTTATCAGACATGGTATATTTTTAGCTTATAAAATATTACTAAAAAATTAACAATAAAGTGTATTATATAGATAATTGACTCTTTCCTTTTCTTTCTCTCTATTTTC
>Ga0129324_10002509_pt1 | contig 11211 bp, 10 predicted proteins | sample CPBDNA_7_FD_96879 | JGI IMG/M metagenome (GOLD analysis project Ga0129324, IMG submission 96879) | Freshwater to marine salinity gradient microbial communities from Chesapeake Bay, USA - CPBay_Spr_15_0.2_DNA | ecosystem: Environmental > Aquatic > Marine > Coastal | place: USA: Chesapeake Bay... | reverse complement strand
GATGAAAAGTTGGTTGATTGTCTTTTGCATAAAAATAACTTTAAGATTATTAAAAAATTCTTTTTTAAAGAAGATCATTCAATCATGTATGTAACTAAAATAGATAATACTTTGAATATTAATAATAATGTAAAAGTTAATTATTTAGAATATAAAAAAAACTTTAAGCTTTTTAAGGGAATGTTTAATCTTTGGAAAAGAGATATTACAAAAATTAATAAATTAACCAAGAATTATAAGAATGTTTTCATATTTGGTGCTCATATATTCTCACAAATGATGATATATAATGGATTAAATAAAAAGAATATAACTGGTGTCTTAGACAATGATATGCAAAAAGTGGATAATTTTTTATACGGTACAAATTTTAAAATTAATAATCCGTCGATATTAAATAAAATTGATCAACCTTGTGTTGTTTTAAGAGCCGGTAGCTATAATAAAGAAATAAAAAAGCAATTATTAAAAATAAATAAAGATACTAAAATTATATAGTTATTATGCCTTATTCTAAAATTAATAATTTTATTAAAAATAAAAATTGCACACTTTTAGGAGTGGGGCCTATGAGCTTAAAATGTGTAGATGCAGTTTGTGAAATTGCAAATGAACATTCAATCCCCTTAATGTTAATAGCTAGTAGAAGACAAGTTGACTCAAAAAAAATGGGTGGTGGTTATGTAAATAATTGGAATACGGAAGAATTTGCAAAATATGTTAAATCGAAAGATAAAAAAGATATGGTTCTTTTGGCAAGAGATCATGGAGGACCTTGGCAAAATAATATTGAAATAGAAAAAAAATTTGATCTAAAGCAAGCTATGAGCTCAGCAAAAGAGTCGTACTTAGCTGATATTAAATCTGGATTTAAGATACTTCACATAGATCCTAGTATTGACCCTTATAATAATACAACGATAGATATTGTTTTAGACAGAGTTTATGAGTTGTATGAATTTTGCAGTGAAGAAGCTTTTAAAAATAATAAAGAAGTTATTTTTGAAATAGGCACTGAAGAACAAAGTGGTTCAACTAATACTCCTGAAGAATTAGAATATACAATTCAAAAAGTAAATAATTTCTGTGAAAAAAATAATTTTAAAAAACCATCATTTGTGGTGATTCAATCAGGAACTAGAGTTGCTGAAATGAGGAATGTTGGATCGTTTGACTCTGAGGTACGAGTGAAAAATGAGCTTGCTGCTGAAATTCAAGTTCCACGAATGATAGATATATGTAAAAAAAATAATATTTGGATGAAAGCCCATAATACCGACTATGTGTCTGATGAGGCGCTTCAATCTCATCCAAAACTAGGTATACATGCTGTAAATATTGCACCAGAGTTTGGAGTAATTGAGTCTAAATCAATAATTAAAATTTTGTCAGAAAATAATCTTAAAGATTTAAGAGATAAATTTCTTGAACTTTCATTCCAATCTAAAAAATGGTCTAAATGGATGTTAAAAGATTCAAAGGCATCAAATTATGATAAATCTATAATTGCTGGTCATTATGTTTTTTCAAAACCTGAATGTGAGGAAATATTTTTTGAAGCAAAAAAAAAACTAGAAAAAAAAAATTTGTCATTCGATGAATATATAAAAAATAATGTTAAACAAGGCATTATGAGATATATTAAGCATCTAAATTTAATTTAGAGATGAATAAAAAAACAGCAACCATAATTTTAAATAGAAACTTACCAGATGTGACAGATAATCTTGTAAACCATATAAATAAATATGATGGAGAATTTACAGATATATTTGTAATTGAAGCAGGGTCAGATGAAATAAATTTATCTAAAAATATGACATGGTATATAAATGATGAATTTACCATGAAGAATGGACTAAGATATCCAAGAGGTTTAAATCTGGGAATAAAGAAACTTTATGAGGAAAATAAACTTGATAATTATGATTCTATTTTTTTTATCACGAATGATACAATCTTACAAAATAAAAAAACAATAGAACCCCTGAGATCTTTACTGATTAATCATGATAGAGTTGGAATCCTCTCTCCTTGCTCTGAAGATTGGGGTGAAAAAATAATTATCAAAAATGAAAAAATAAAATATTTTTGGTTTATACATAGTCATGCATACTTTATTAGAAAAAGTTTTATAGATGATTTGTGTAACTATGATGATAGCTACATAGATTTATTTTTTGACGGAAATAACTTTAGAGGATGGGGGCTAGAGTTAGAGTTAATTGCCAAAGGTTATGCTAATAATTGGGCAAGTGCTATTACAAATGATGTAATTGTAGAAGAAAACAATTCTTTATTAATTGAAAAATCTGATCTCATTAAAACAGAAAAATTTGACAAAAACATTAAACTTTATATTGATGAAGGAAAAAAATGGATGAAAAATAAATATGGATTTAAAAGTAAATGGGATATGATATTTTATGTTAAAGCATTTTATGAGGATTTTTTCAAAAAAAATAAAAGTCTTGTTAAATTCAAGATTTAAAAAATGATCAATATTCGTGCGTAAAAATAAATTAACACTATTACTATTTTAAAAGGTTAAAAAAAATGATGGAAGATAAATTTTTTGGGGGCAATATTGTAAAAAAACTCACTTTTCAAAATAAAGGAAAGCACCTACTTGCATCAGGGCCATATGAATATTTTATTTATAAGTCAATTAATAAGGAAGAACTTAGGATAGATAATCTAAGATCTTTTACAGTGTTTATATTAGACAAAGATGAAAATTGTAAAATTTTAGTCAATGATCTAAATAAATCTATTAACAAGTCTGATGCAATTCAAGTTGAAAATTCTGATGCTGTATTTAGTATCAGTGGGGGATGTGTCACTTTACTGGTAGCAGGTACAAAAAATAATAGTTCAGATAAGCAGGGCATATTTCATTTAAATTCAGAGTCAATTTATAAAGTTGAAAAGCCCTGGGGCCATGAGCTATGGATCAATGGCGAGCATCAGTGTTATGCCTTAAAGCAGATTTTTATAAAAGCTGGCACTAAAACGAGCTTGCAGTATCATAATTATAAACAAGAAACTAACGTGCTTTTTTCTGGAAAAGCTAAACTACATTATAAAAAAAAATCAGAAATAAGTAATAATAATATAGATATTGAGGATATTGACTCTGTCATCATTCATCCAATTTCTAGTATTGATGTAATCCCACCAACTTTGCACAGACTTGAAGCTGTAACAGATATTCTATTATATGAAACCTCAACTCCCCATTTAGACGACGTTGTGAGAGTTCTTGATGATGCTAAAAGACCAAGTGGAAGAATCAAGCAAGAACATGACATGAATGAAAATAAATAAAACAGTTTGTATATTAACTTCAGGTAAGGGAACCAGAATGGGTTCTTTAGGTCTAAAGCTTGCAAAAGCTTTGCATCCAATGGGAGGTAAAGCTATAATTTCTCATATAATTGATAAATTTCCAACAGAAACTGAATTTATAATTAGTCTTGGTTTTCATGGCAATCAAGTTAAGCAATATTTATCTATTGCACATAAAAATAGGAAATTTATTTTTGTGGATGTGGATAATTATGAAGGTCCAGGAAGTGGACCTGGATATTCGTTGTTATGCTGCAAAAGTCATCTTCAAAAACCTTTTTATTTTGTTTCATGTGATACTTTATGGAAAAATGATATTAATTGGAATCAAAAAAACAATTGGTTTGGTGTAGACAATGTTTTAATTGAAGACTCTTCTAATTACTGCAATCTAAAAATAGAAAATAATTTAATTAGGTCAATTTCAGACAAAAAAAAATCTGATCCTAAATATTTTAAGGCTTTTGTTGGACTGTGTCATATAAATGACTACAAAATTTTTTGGAACTCATTAGAAATAAATACCACAATAAATAAAGAACACCAAATATCAAACGGTATTTCAGGATTAATTTCCAATGCTAAAGTTCACCCCGTGAACGTAAATTGGACTGATGTTGGGGATGAAGAAAAGTATAAAAAAGAATTAAAAAAATTTGAAAATTTTAATTTTAGTAAGAGTGATGAAGCAATATATATAGTAAATAACAAAGTAATTAAATTTTTTTATAATAGTGATATTACAAAAAAAAGAGTTGAAAAATCTAAAATAAAAAAAAATATTTTTCCCGACATAAAGCATCATTGTGGACAATTTTATGGTTATGACTTGGTAGCAGGTGAAACATTATATAAAAAAAATAATACTAGTATATTTAATGAATTACTTAATTGGTTGCACAAATCAGTATGGACCTCAGAGAAAATAGAGAGCAAATATATAAAAGATTCTTGCTACAAGTTTTATAAAGAAAAGACAAATAGTCGGTTAAAACTTTTTTTTGACAAATATCCAATTATAAATCAAGAACTTCCTGTAAATGGTGAAAGCGTTCCTTCAATAAATTCAATTCTTGAATTACTGCCATGGAATAACCTCTTTAATGGTATTGCAACTTTTATTCATGGCGATCTTCAATTTGATAATATTATTTATGATAATGAAAAAAATAAATTTACTTTACTTGACTGGAGACAAGATTTTGCGGGTAATATGAATTATGGAGATATATATTATGATTTAGCAAAATTATATGGTGGAATTATTTTGAATTATGATTTGATAAAATTAAATTTGTTTAATTATTTTGAGGAAAAAAATCAAATTACAATAGATTTTTCTCAAAGATATCAATCTTCAAAATATATAAAGATTCTAGAGAAATATATTAATGACAATAAATATGATTTAAAAAAAGTAAAGATACTTGTGGGTATTATATATTTGAATATGGCTTCATTACATCATGCACCATTTGATAAATTATTATTTCATTTAAGTAGGTTGTGGCTGTATAAAGAATTAAAATCGAAATGAAATCAATAAATAAAGATACAAGACTTTGCATATCTATTTCTGAAAAACCGAGTAATTTTGGAAATACTCTTCACAATGAGCTTTATAAAGAATTGAATCTCAATTTTATATATAAAAGTTTTAAGATTAAAAATCTTAAGAGCTCTATTGATGCAATCAAAACTCTGAATATACGTGGTTGTGGTGTCTCAATGCCGTATAAAGAGAGAGTTGTATCTTACTTAGATAAAATGGATCCGTTATCTAAATCAATTAATGCTGTCAATACGATAGTTAATAAAAACGGGAAATTAAAAGGTTATAATACTGATATATATGGAGCAATTGAGTCTTTAAAAAAATGTAATATTACTAAAAATTACTCTGTGTTTATGATTGGAGCCGGAGGTGCAGCCAAGGCTTTTTTATTGGCGCTTAAAAAATTGAAAATTAAACACATAAGTATAGCAAATCGAAATAAAAAGAGATTAGAAAAATTAAAAAGTATCACCAAATTTAACATTATTGATTGGAAAGATAAAAGTGATTTTAATGCAGATCTCCTAATTAACGCTACATCTATTGGAATGTATCCCAAAGTAAGAGAGATGGGGTTTAGCAAAAATAATATTTTAAATTCTAAAGCAGTCATAGACGTAATAATTAACCCTATAAAATCAAGATTAATTATAGAGGCAGAAAAGTTAAAAAAACGAAATTGTGCAGGATATGTTATGAGCATGTATCAAGCTAGAAGGCAATTTTATCTATACACCAACATAAACCCAAAGTTATCACTTTTAGAAAAAAAAATTAAATTAATATTAAAATGATTTTAAGTAAAAAAATTTTAATAAACCTAGCAATCTATGAAACTATTTAAAATCGCTTTTTTAGATAGAGATGGAGTTTTGAATCGTAGTGATATAAAAAATGGATACATAGGTCATATCAAAGATTTTAAATGGGTGTCGGGAGCCAAAAAGGCCATAAAATTATTAAAGATGAAAAATTTTAAAGTGGTAATTGTTTCGAATCAATCAGGTATTGCCAGAGGTTTTTTCTCTATTAAAGATGTTTACAAACTACATAGATACTTAAAACAAGAATTAATTAAATTTGGCACTTCAGTTGATAAAATTTTTTTCTGTCCATTTCATAAGGATGGAGTAATAAAAAAATATACTAAAAATTCTACATTACGGAAACCCAAAATTGGAATGTTCTTAAAAGCTAGTAATATCTGGAATATTGATAAACAAAAATCTTTTATGATAGGTGATCAGAAAACAGATATGCAATTTGCTAAAAGTGCAAAAATAAAAGGTTATTTATTTAAAGAAAAAAATCTTTTTAATTTTATAAAAGATAATATTATTTTTAACAAGTAGTTGTTTAATACATCAAAAATTTACAACTAAGTGAAATTATTTTACTTTTAGATAATCCAACTCAAAATCTACCATTTCATAAACTAATTCTCTAAAAGATTTACTTGAGGTAAATTTTAAATTTTTTTTTGATCTACGATTGTCAGCAACTAAATGTTTTCTACTTTCTAATCTAAAAAATTTTTTATCTATTATTAAATACTTTTTATAATCTAGTCCAACTCTAGAAAAAGCAATTTTTAAAAAATCTTTTACACTATGTAGTTTGCCAGTACCCAAGATAAAGTCTTGAGGCTTTTTAAGTTGTAGAGATTTCCACATATAATAAACATAATCTTTTGAATATCCCCAATCTCTTTTTGCATTTATGTTACCCAAGTAAATATTTTTATCAATTCCCATTTTAATTCTAGCAGCAGCTTTTGCTATTTTTTTAGTAACAAAGTAAGAATTTCTTCTTGGCGACTCATGATTGTAAAGAATACCAGAACAGGAAAAAATACCAAAATTTTCTCTATAGTTTTTTGTTAAGTGATACCCAGCAAGTTTAGAAATACCATATGCAGATCTTGGATTAAATTGTGTATTTTCATTTTGAGGTGACACGTTTGGATTTCCAAACATTTCAGAAGATCCAGCAAAATAAAATTTTGTTTTTGGGCTAAAATTTTTAATGGAAGTTAATATAAAGTTTGTTCCATTAATACTTGGGTTTAGTTTAAAAAATTCTTTATCAAATTCATAGTTTATATAGCTTTTAGACCCTAAATGATAAACTTCAGTAGGTTTAGTTTTTTTAATAAAATTTGATATATCTTTATAATTATTTATTGAAAGTTTAATTATTTTTAAGTTTTTTTTATTATTTTTAATACGATCAGTTTTTTTTAATCGATTAGTAATACCATAAATAATATAATTTTTATTTAATAATAGTTCAGAAAGATAAAAACCATCTTGACCATTAATACCAATTATTATTGCTTTTTTTTTCATTATTAGTTTTATAAATGAATTTATTTTACAATTCATATTTAAACAATAAATATTAATTATTTATAGATAACTTTTCTACTAGTTTATTTAAGTTTTTACCAAATATTTTTTGCCCAAAAAATATTGCACCTTCCATTGTCCAATGATTGGTATCCATATAACTTAGTCTTTTATTTTCTAAAACTAATTTGCACTCATTGTCATATTCAGGACAAACATGAATAAGTTTTGACAAATATGGAATTTTATTATCTTCTGAAAAACTTCTTAGTTTATTCTCAATACTAAGAATATTTTTATCAAGATTTTGAAATGCAAATGAGTTTGCTTGTTTGATAGAATAAGATTTGAAAATAATTTCGTGAGGACGTTTTTTGAAACTTGCATTTGGTCCCATAAATATAACTTGTTTATTTTTTTTTTTAATAAAATTATTAAATTTTTGAATATAGTATGGAAAAAATTTAGTCCAGTAAACTGAATAAATTATAATGTCTGATTTTTCGAAATTTTTAGAATTTAAAAGTAATTCAATTTGACTCTTACAAAGTTTATCTTCTTTAACTTTTAAGTTTTTTGGTAAAATATATTTTTCTACAAATTTAATTAGGCACCTTTCATGTAAAAATTGATATTTAATTTGAAAACTGTTGGGTGTATTTATTTCATACTGTTTTAAACTATTTAAAACATCAATAGAATGAGAATCTCCCATTACCAATATATTTATTTTATTTAACTCATTATTAAAATATGGTTTTTTCTTTTGATCTAAAAAATATTTAATTCTTTTATAAGATAGTTTTTCATTATTAATTTTAGTGATTTCTTTAACATTCTCTGTGTGTCTGAAAGTTATATGTTTATTTTTAGACATATAAAATATAATCAAAAACATTAAAAAAAATATTGTAAGTTTAATAATTGATAAATTCATATAAAATTTATTCTACAATTTTAAAACTTAAAATTTTTACCACATATTTTATTAAAAAAGTAAATAGGGCAGTCAAAATAAAAGTATATAAAAAAATTTCATTTTTTTTTAATTCATAATACGTTAAAAACTTTATAATTGGATAATGAACCAAGTAGATATAATATGTTAAAAAAGATATTTTGCTTATAATTTTGTAATAAATATTTTTTATCTTTATTTTAAAAACAAATAATAATATCAAGAATGTTGTAAAAGCTACCAATGTATTTTTTAATATTACGTTATTAAAATCAATAAATATTAAAAAATTTATCAATATTAAAGAAATTATACAAATGGAAGATGACCATTCAGAAAATTTGGTTTTATTTGAAACCTTAAAGTGTATTAAAAAAGCTAAACTTCCAAATAAAAATTGATAAAACCTTAGAGGTGTTAAGAAGAAAACTGCCCTATTATTATCCAAAAAATAAAAAGTGAAAAAAGAGGTGGCAATCGAAACTATTAACATCAAGGTTATGCTTATAAGTATGAAATTAATAGACTTATTTCTAACAAACAGGAATAAAATTCCAAATGCTACATAAAATTTTAACTCTACTGATAATGTCCAAGTGTGAAGTAAAAATCTTTCCTGGTCTAGTAAACTAAAATAATTTTTGCCTGAGTAATAATAATAATAATCAGAAATAGCATATAAAGATTTAATTCCTGACTTAGAAATTTCTCCGAGCGTCCCATCACCAACCAAAATAAAACCAAAAATTGTTGTAAAAAAAATAGTTATAATTAGTGCAGGAAAAATTCTATTTATTCTTTTTAGAATAAAATAATATAAAAAACTTATATTATTATTATAATTACTTTCTAATATCATTTTTGTTATTAGAAATCCACTTATTACAAAAAAAATGTCAATTCCAAAGTTTCCATTTTTAAAACTAAGAATTTGTAAATGGAAAAAAAAAACTAATATTGTTGAATAAATTCTTAATAGGTCTACAATTAGATAATTTTCTCTAATGCCCTTGTATGACATTTAATTAAATTTATTTATATTGACTATATTAATAATAAATATCATAAATTGTAGAAATGTTGTATAATTAAATTTTCTTAAACTCTAGTTTTAAATATTTAAATAATATTTTTTTTGTTAATTTGTGTTTCTTTGAATTTACTTAATTACTGAATGATTTTTTATCATATTTTGTTGAAACTTATTAATTATGTACTAAACATTATTATATGAAAAAAGCTTTAATAACTGGTATAACAGGGCAAGATGGTTCATATCTTGCAGAATTCCTATTAGAAAAAGGTTATGAAGTTCATGGAGTTAAAAGAAGAACTTCACTCATAAATACAGCAAGAATTGATCATTTGTATGAAGACCCACAAAAAGATAATCGAAAATTTATTCTACATCATGGTGACTTAACGGACTCAACTTCGCTAATGAGAATAATTAATAAAGTTTGCCCAGACGAAATTTATAATTTAGCAGCACAAAGTCATGTGGCTGTATCATTTGAGGAACCAGAATACACTGCTAATTCAGACGCCTTAGGAGCTTTGCGTTTGCTGGAGGCAATTAGAATTCTAAAATTAACAAAAAAAACAAAATTTTATCAAGCATCAACATCTGAATTGTATGGTCTAGTACAAGAGGTCCCTCAAACAGAAAATACGCCATTTTATCCTAGAAGTCCATATGCGGTAGCAAAATTATATGCTTATTGGATAACTGTAAATTATAGGGAGGCTTACAATATTTATGCTTGTAATGGAATATTGTTTAACCATGAATCTCCATTAAGAGGTGAAACATTTGTTACTAGAAAAATTACAAAAGGATTATCTAGAATAAAATTAGGTTTACAAAAAAAATTATACTTAGGTAATTTGATGGCAAAAAGAGACTGGGGACATGCAAAAGATTATGTAGAGGCACAATGGTTGATGTTGCAGCAAGATGCCCCAGAAGATTTTGTGATAGCTACTGGAGAACAATATTCCGTTAAAGATTTTATTAATATTTCAGCTAATGAGCTGAATATGAATATTGCCTGGAAGGGTGAAGGACTTAAAGAAGTAGGCATTTACGAAGGAAATGAGATTATTAAAGTTGATCCGCGTTATTTTCGACCAACTGAGGTTGAAAGCTTGAAAGGAGATTATTCAAAAGCCAAAAAAAAATTAGGATGGAAACCTAAAATATCTTTTGAGCAACTCGTAAAGGAAATGATTTTAGAAGACTTTAAAATTGAAAAAAAAAATAAGTGAAACAAAAAATTTATATTGCAGGTCACCAAGGAATGGTTGGATCGGCCTTGACACGTGCGTTAAAAAAAAATAATAGACTAATACTAAGAACTCGTAGAGAACTAAATTTAACCGATCAAAATAAAGTAAAAAAATTTTTTCTCAAAGAAAAACCAAACCAAGTCTATCTTGCTGCAGCAATAGTAGGAGGGATTCATGCTAACATTACCTACCCAGCAGACTTTATTTATCAAAATTTAATGATCCAGAATAATGTTATTCATGGTGCTTTTCTAGGTGGTGTTAAAAAATTATTATTTTTAGGGTCAAGCTGTATTTACCCTAAAAATGCTAACCAACCAGTTAAAGAAAACGAGCTTTTGAGTGGAAAGTTAGAGCCAACTAATGAACCATATGCTGTTGCAAAAATTGCAGGGATTAAAATGTGTGAAAGCTATAACCATCAATATAGTTTAAGTCATGGCATTGATTACAGAAGTATTATGCCAACAAATCTTTATGGACCAGGAGACAATTATCATCCAGAAAATAGCCATGTAATTCCAGGACTCATTTATCGTTTCCATGATGCAAAAGTAAATAATTTAGAGAGTGTCACTCTTTGGGGAACAGGAACACCTAGACGAGAATTTTTATATGTAGATGATATGGCAAGAGCTTCTATTTATTTAATGAATATAGATAAAAAAATTTATGATGAAGAAACATCATTAATGTGTAGTCATGTTAATGTT
>Ga0129324_10002508_pt1 | contig 11221 bp, 16 predicted proteins | sample CPBDNA_7_FD_96879 | JGI IMG/M metagenome (GOLD analysis project Ga0129324, IMG submission 96879) | Freshwater to marine salinity gradient microbial communities from Chesapeake Bay, USA - CPBay_Spr_15_0.2_DNA | ecosystem: Environmental > Aquatic > Marine > Coastal | place: USA: Chesapeake Bay... | reverse complement strand
GTCAAGTTTGACAACGACAAACCACAATGGTCTTTGCTGCCCTTCAAAGCTTTGAAAGAAGTTGTTGATGTGTTGACCTACGGCGCGAAGAAGTATGCACCAGACAACTGGAAGAAGGTGCCAAATGCTAAGCAGCGTTACATCGATGCAGGCTTTCGTCACTTCACTGCCTATGCTGCTGGTGAAAAGCTAGACCCTGAAACAGGTAAGAGTCATATCGCTCACACCATGTGTTGCCTGCTATACTTGTTGGCATTTGAAATAGGAGAAGACCGTGGCTAAGATTACACTGACCTTTATTGCCGAGGTAGACAACTCAGAACTTGACAGCATCTACACACATGAAGACTTACTTGTTGAAGACTTGAAAGAACATGTAATGCATGCGTTGTCTCGACTGAACATCGAAGATGTCTGCTTCAGAAACGTAGACGTGGAAGGACTAACATGAAGCTAACAATTACATCAGCAGAGAATGGGTTTGTTGTTGACGTTGAAGAACACGAAGACAGTCACTACTACTTCGTTGCTCTTGACGTTGCTGATGTATGTGGCATCATCGAGAACATCTTGGTTGACACCAAAGACCAACTCGACATGACCAACATAGCGTTTGAGGCAGTACCTAGTGACCGTTAAAGAACGCAATGGTGGTGAATGGACAGAGGCACGATTCAAGTCTTTCGTGACCTCTGCCTTACGTGCTGCGTCAAGGCGTTGGCCTCCTAAGTACAAGGCTTTGAAGGAAGCTTTTGTAGGTAGGAAGGTGAATGCTAAGACAGGTAAGCTGGCAATGCATTACAAGTGTGCTAAATGCAAACAACTCTTTGTTGCTGCTGATGTACAGGTCGATCACATTAAGCCTGTTGTAGACCCTAAGAAGGGCTTCACTACATGGGACAACTTCATTGACCGTATGTTTTGTGAGATGAAGAATCTGCAAGTGCTTTGTAAGCCATGCCATAAAATCAAAACTGATCAAGAGAAACTTGAAAGGAAAAAGAAAGTATGAGCTTCTTTTCACACAGCGAGGAAGAAATGAAAATCGAACTTGAAAACTACAGAGAAAACGAAGACGGTTCTGCCGACTTCAACGTCTACGTGGACGAAGCAGCTAAAGCATACCTTATGCGATATGCCATCATTGCTTGCCTCACTGATGCCATCAAAGCTGGTAAGATTGCAACACCAACACCACAGGAAACAGAATGAATCTTGATCAATACCAACGGTCAGCAATGACCTTCCGTTTGCCTGCAGCAGATCGTGAATATGCACTGCTCAACCTAGCTGCTGAAGCTGGTGAAGTGGCAGGCAAGGCAGCAAAGTACCGCCGAGATGGGGGCGATGTTGAGCAATACAATATCGACATCAAGAAAGAACTCGGTGATGTATTGTGGCAAGTTGCTGCTGTTGCTAAAGACCACGGCTGGATATTGTCACAGGTAGCTGAACACAACCTTGAGAAGCTGGCATCACGACAAAAACGTAATGTCCTTCAGGGCAGCGGCGACATCCGATAGGTGGTATAACTTCCACCCCTCCGACACCTAAGCAGCTTCGGCTGCTTTCTTTTCCTCTAACACTAAGGTATTACCCCATGACATTTAAGGTTGACATTGACCTATCCCGTGACGCATTGTTTGATGAGCTAGGACTTCAACGTCTTAAAGAAAGCTACATGAAAGATGATGAAGTATCTCCACAAGAACGTTTCGCATTTGTATCAGCAGCATTTGCCAGCAATCAAGAACATGCTCAGCGACTGTATGACTACTCTAGTAAACATTGGCTCAGCTATTCTACTCCTATCCTATCTTTCGGTAGGTCTAAGCGTGGGTTGCCTATTAGCTGTTTTCTTAACTATATGGATGATAGTGCGGAAGGTTTGGTCGACAATCTTTCAGAGACTAACTGGCTCTCGATGATGGGTGGTGGTGTTGGTGTTCACGTAGGTATCCGCAACAGTGACGACAAGTCCACTGGTGTCATGCCCCACTTGAAAATCTATGACGCTAGTTCATTGGCCTACCGTCAGGGACGTACACGCCGTGGTAGCTATGCTGTCTACCTCGACATTCACCATCCCGATATCATCCAGTTCTTGGAGATGCGTAAACCCACTGGTGATCAGAACGTGCGTACACTGAACCTGCACCACGGCATCAACATCACCGACGAGTTCATGAACATCATTGAACGGTGCATGAAGGATGACAATGCAGACGACAGCTTCAACCTCATCAACCCTTCCAATGGTGAAGTTGTTGAGACAGTGTCAGCTAAGTATTTATGGCAGAAGATTCTTGAGTTGCGTATGCAAACAGGTGAACCCTTCCCCATCTACATCGACACAGCTAACAAAGCTTTGCCGTCTTGGTTGAAGGACAAAGGATTAACAATCAACGGTAGCAATCTCTGTACTGAAATCTTCTTGCCAACAAACGAAAACCGTACAGCCGTATGCTGCTTGTCTTCACTGAACTTGCAACACTATGACGAATGGAAAAACAACAAGCAGTTTATCCTTGATGTTATGGAGATGCTTGATAATGTACTTCAATACTTTATTGACAATGCTCCAGACTCTATCGCCCGTGCTCGTGCTAGTGCGATGATGGAGCGAAGCATTGGTATTGGTACACTAGGCTTCCATGCTTTCCTGCAAAAGAAAGGTGTTGCCATTGATGGTGTATTGGCTAAGAGTTACAACAATGAAATCTTCAAACACATTTATAACCAGTGCGTTATTGGCGATGCAATCTTGGTTACGTCACGAGGTGAATGCCCTGACGCGCATCTCAGTGGTGTTCGTCGTCGCTTCAGCCATTGGACTGCTATTGCACCTAACGCCAGCAGCAGCCTGATTATGGGCAATACGTCCCCATCAATCGAGCCTTATCGCGCTAATGTATTCCGTCAGGATACATTATCTGGTGCATTCGTGTACAAGAATCGTTTCCTCAAAGCTGAACTTGAGGAGCTTGGTATGGACGATGACGAGACATGGGCATCCATCATCGCCAACGATGGGTCGGTGCAGCACTTGGACATCCCTGAACAACTCAAGGAAGTGTACAAGACAGCGATGGAGATTGATCAGCGGTGGCTCATTGAGCTTGCAGCAGATCGTCAGAAGTACATTGATCAGGGACAGTCGGTGAACCTGTTCTTCCCTGCTAACGTGTCTGTGAAGTATCTACATAGCGTTCACTTCCTTGCTTGGAAGAGTGGACTCAAGAGTCTGTACTATCTGCGTAGTGAGAAGGTGCGTAAGGCTGACAAGGTTGGTGCTCAGATTAAGCGTCAACGCATTGAAGATGAAATTGATTTGAAACAAATTGCAGATGGTGACACCTGCTTAGCTTGCGAATGAATTACATTGCTATATACACCAACCTGATGGAGTATAGAAAGAAGAATGTGGTAGACACCGGAGAGGTTCATCACATTCTTCCTAGATGCTTGGGTGGAGATGACTCTATGATTAACCTTGTACGACTGACATATCGTGAACACTACATTGCTCATAGGTTATTGACTAAAATTTACCCAGAGAATCACAATTTAAAATATGCTGTGTATATGATGAGTCTTGTACAGTCTTCAAAAGCAAGACAGCCCACGAGTAGGCAGGTTGCTGTTGGTAGACAGAATCTTTCAGATGCAGCAAAGATTAGATCGGCTTGGTTTAATCCGGGAAGAACTGACAATTCAAGGAGCGCAGCAAGAAAGCGAATGACTGAAAATAATCCCATCACTGAGAAGCCTTGGACAAACCACACAGCATATCCCGTTGTTGTGACATATACAGATGGAACAACTCAACGGTTTGAATGTGCATCATTGATTCCTGTACCGTATCCGACTGTAAAATGGATGAGGAAACACGGTAAAGGAAGTAAGAAACATAACATCATTTCAATAGAAAGAGAAACACTATGACACGACAATACAAAATGAATACGGAAACTACAGCGTTTCGTCCTTTCACCTATCCGTGGGCTTATGACGCTTGGTTGCAGCATGAGCAGAGTCATTGGTTGCACAGCGAAGTACCAATGTCTGAGGACGTTAAAGACTACAAGAAGCTGAACAAGGACGAGCAGGAGTTTCTGACGAAGATTCTTCGCTTCTTTGTACAAGGTGACTTGGACATTGGTGGTGGCTACCACGACCACTACATCCCTGCGTTTCGCAACCATGAAATTAGGATGATGTTGAGTGGCTTTGCTGCCCGTGAAGCATTGCACGTTGCAGCCTATGCTCATTTGATTGAGACACTTGGTCTACCTGAATCAACCTACAACGAGTTCTTACAGTACAAAGAGATGTTGGACAAGCACGAGTATGTCCAGCGCATCGAAGGTGCTCCAATGGCTGAGAAGATTGCTACCATCTCCGCATTCGGTGAAGGTATGCAACTGTTCTCTAGCTTTGTCATGTTGCTCAACTTCGCACGTAACGGTAAGCTGAAGGGATTGGGTCAGATCATTAGCTGGTCCATCACCGATGAAACTATGCATGCTGAAGGAATGATTAAGGTATACAGAGAATATGTTAAACATCACCAAGACGAAACGACACCTGAGCAGATTAAGAAGATTGCTCAAGAGATGGTGGATATTGAAGACAAGTTCATTGATCTTGCTTTCGGTATGCTGGAAGTTGAGAAGCTCACGAAAGAAGAAGTGAAGCAATACATTCGCTACATTGCTGATCGTCGCCTCATCTCTATGGGTATGAAAGGAATCTACAAGATTAAGAAGAATCCTTTACCTTGGGTTGATGGCATGCTCGGTACATCTCACACCAACTTCTTTGAACAGAAGGTGACAGACTACAGCAAGGGTGCTCAGACTGGTACATGGGATGATGTGTGGGGTAAGGCGGCATGAGAAACTTCACCGTCAGTTACAGCAGTCAGAACAACGTCTTCAAAGGTGTGCTGCACGTCAAAGCGACCACCATCTCTGAAGCGCAGGACAAGTTCTTTGAATGGTTACGTGAACAACCTAGCTATGCACATCTTTGGCAACTCTCGTTTGAGTTTGTAGAGATTGGAACTAGCCTATAATGTCCCCTAAGAAGCCCCATGTCGGGGCTTCTTCACAACCAAAGGAAGTATCGATGGTAACTAAACGAAAAGCAGCGCCAACACAGTCTAACGATTCACCAGCACCAGCTACAAAGAACAATAGCTTGCGTGTCAGGCTCGATGACATGGCAACGATCCAGCCTAAGACAGCAAAGCAGAAGGAGTTCTTCGATGCCTATAACGCTGGTGACTACTTCATGTGTTTGCATGGTGTTGCTGGTACGGGTAAGACTTACATTGCTCTGTACAAAGCGCTTGAGGAAGTGATGGATAAGAGCAGCCCTTACAAGAAGGTTGTCATTGTTCGTAGCTCTGTGCAAAGTCGTGACATGGGTTTCTTACCCGGTGACGCTAACGAGAAGATGGAGACATTCATCCAACCCTATCGTCAAATCTGTGCTGATCTGTTCAACCGCAAGGATGCATGGGACCGTCTGTCTGAACAAGGCTACATCGAATTCATTTCGACCAGCTTCATTCGTGGCACCACCTTCACCAACTCCATCTTGTTGGCTGATGAAATTCAGAACATGACCTTTGAAGAACTTGACACCATCGTCACCCGTGTTGGTCACACATCGAAGATCATCTACTGCGGTGACATCCGACAGACTGACTTGAAGAAGAAGGATGACAAGACAGGCTTGCCAAAGTTCTTGGACATTGTGCAGGATATGCGAGAGTTCAGCCGCTTTGAGTTTGGTATGGACGATATTGTCCGTAGTAGCTTGGTGAAGAACTACATCATTGCCAAAACACTTTATGAGGATCGTCATTAATGTTAGTCATCAACTTCCGACAAGGCATTGGCTTTGACATTGAATACAACGAAGACATCTGTCACATCGTTGACACTGGTGAAAAACATGACACATTGCATGCTTACAACGGCATCATCATCTTGCTGCCCTTCATCAAAATCTACCTCGGTCAGTTCGATCAAATCGGTGAACTTATTCCGAGCAAGAAAGATGATTGAGGTTGTCATCACAGGCGACATGCTCGTCACTGCCCGAGACAAGGCGGCAGAGATGGGCAAGCTACGTAATAGCATCATCAGTGGGGCTGGCAATTTAGCTGGCTTCTTAGGTGAAGCTATTGCTCAGCAGGTCATGGGAGGTGTACTCGCTAACACCTATGAATATGACCTCATCCTGTGCAATGGTAAGACAGTGGATGTGAAGACTAAGCAGACCTCTGTCAAGCCATTAGAAACCTATGAGTGTTCTATTGCTGCTTTGAATACAACTCAAGAGTGTGACTACTATGCATTCGTTCGTGTGAAGAACGACTTCAGTGTTGGGTGGTTCTTGGGTGTGTACGAAAAACAACAATACATGCTTGACGCAAAGTATCTAACAAAGGGTACAATTGATCCCGACAATGGCTATGTAGTTAAGAGCGATTGTTACAACCTTCCTATCCACCAACTCAAGGAGCATACCTATGCCACCCGCTAATAAAGCCACCATCATCTTCACCGACAACAATGACGGTGGTTTAGAAATGCAAATCTTGTTTGACCCTGAACCAGTCAACAAAGAATCCAACGCACACATCGCTGCTGTGTTGGCATACCAATACATCACAGAGAAAGTTGAGGAGATTGACGCAGATGAATCAGCCGAATAACCCCATCAAGCGTACCTCTGTCACCACGACAGACATGCAGCAGAAGACTAAGAAGGTGGAATACTTTGTTGTGCCTGACACGACAACAACGCTCTGCTTCATGCATCTGCATTGTGACTTTCTTATCATTGGTAAGAGTGCCTGTGTAGACCCTGCTAAGTTCAACACAGCTCTTGGTGAAAAGTATGCCTATGAGGATGCCATCAACAAGATGTGGGAGCTAGAGGGTTATCTTTTGTCCAACGAACTTTATGGAGACAATCATGCAACAGTTTAAACGACCACAGCATTTGTTGCGTATTCAATTCGAGAAAGGCTACTACGCCTTCAGTCGTGGCTGGCTCACCAACAGCTATGACCCATCTAGCTTAGCTGGTATGGAATGGGAACGTGGCTTCAACGCTGCATACTTTGACAACCTTGCAAGACTTACCAAATGACAACGTTCAATCGACTTCATAACATGAAGAATCCCAATCAAGGGACAGCAAAGAAAGTGTTGTGCGTATGCTCAGCAGGTTTGTTGCGTAGTCCTACATTGGCTTGGATTCTTTCTAACGATCCCTTCAACTACAACACTCGTGCTGCTGGTACAGCCACTGACTATGCTCTCATCGTTCTCGATGAAGTGCAGCTTCAATGGGCCGATGCTGTGGTGTTTGTTGATGATGGCAACTATAGGGTTGCGCTTTATGAGTACAAAGAACTGTTAGACAATATGGAATGTCATGTGTTAGACATGCCGGACATGTATAAGATCCGTGATCAGAGACTTGTAGAGGCTGCAACACAGCAGTAGAAAGAAGCGTTTAAGGTGTAAACAAAAAGGGAAGCTTCATCGGCTTCCCTTTTTTTCGTTGTGTCGGTAGTTGTTGATATTTACCGACTGTTTGGTAGCAGCTTTTCCATCTGCGTATCTACAGGTTTAATAGCACCAATGTCTAAGTAGTCACCAGCAATGATGTCAAACTTATCTTGGTTGCTCGTAGGCTTACGCTTATAAACAATGAAGAAGTTGTCTTCCTGCACATCTCTCGACTTAGCTTTTTCATACAAAGTATCAATAGCGGATTGTCCATATTTACTCAAGAACTTATCCTGTGCTTCTTCTTTGTATGCTGACAATGCTGCATTAGAAGCATCAGTCAACGCTTTCTTTTTACCAGCAACCGACAATGTGTTGTACTCATCACTCTTAATCAAGTCACCAATCACAGCCCTAAACTCCGGTGCAGCTTCTTTAATTATCAGGTTATCTAAGTCTCTGTTACCTGTTGTTTTCAATATAGAATATGGAGGAATACCTACTCGTTCAAACTCATTCTTGATTGCTGTAGTTGGTGGTGTACTACGCAAACCAAACAAGTTACGAGCAAGCGGGTCCATCTTCATTTCCGTAGGCTGGAACAGATCAGGCTTACTTTCAAGATCACTCTTGAATGGTGTAGGCGCTTTCAATGTACGGATCATTTGATCGAAAAAAGGCCAATCATGTTCCTGCCCCGGTGTTGTAGCCTTCGGGTCTTTGATTTCAGTCTGACCTGTAATGGCGTTATACAAATCGTACAAGGGATTGGCGAAGTTGTCAAAACGACCGAGGGCATCGCCAACAACTTGACCTGCTTTTTGCTTCGCACTCAGCGACACACTGTCCTCGACCCAGTCCTTAAACCTATCAAAGATTGTGTCTTGCGACACTGCGGCTCTACCCATACCTGCTGTAATCTCTGTGAATTTAGTCCAATCAAAGTTACGCAGCTTACCAAAAGCAAGCGTTTCGTACTGTTGCAATAACTTAGCACGTTCAGGACTGTTTCTGTCCAACTTCTCCGCCTGCGCTTTGACTCGATCTGCCTCTGCTGCGCGTTCTTCTGGTGTATATATCAAAGCATATGCCACATCAAAACCAACATCTAAAAGAACATTAGTAGCAGCAGCGACAGCTCTGATTTGAGCGTAAGGAACAGCACCACTAATATCAATTAAGTCACCATCACTATCACGATCTTGATGCATTGGCACACTAGGATCGTTAAGTTGTGCAATCATTGACGTTGCAATCAAAGCTGTACCAACAGTACTGTCTCTGATCTTAGCTCGACCTTCATAGGACAATGCTGCTGCTTCTTCAAGCTTACCTTCCTCACGAAGCTTTGCAGCACGTTTAAGCATACCGTAACCACCAGACGCAGGAATTACATCTTTACCAACTGCTTTATTAACCAAGCCTATTGGTAGGTTTGGTAGCTCGCTGATTGGTGTCATTCGATATGTATAACGAACGAGGTTCATTGAGAATCTTACAAAAGGAAAAGCCAAGTTCTTTAAGGTTTCCCTGCTTGCGTTCTTATTGATATACTTTAAAAAATCATGCGCCTGATCTTCAAAAAGCCCCCCTTCAACACCGCCTGTTCCTTTTTTAAACTCGTAAGAAAAGGTCATCTTCATAGCATCTTCAGCAGCAAGCTTATCGATTGCTTTAGGAATAGGTGTATCGTTAGCTAAGAACTTTCGGTAGTCCAACCCCACGTCTGCCATTCGGTTACGCACAGACTGAAGATACACAGGACCACGGATGATTGAGTCAACGGCTCTGTTGAATGTTTGCAGCACACGCGAAATATCGTTGATTCGCCCCTTACCCTTTACATCAAGCTCACTACTAGCAGCGTTAAGAAGTGCAGATGTGCGTGGACTATTCTTAGCAGCCATTGCCGCCATCTCCGACGACCAACCACCATCGTACATGGCCTGCATCAAGAATGTACTGTCCTCAAATGCTTGAGCAATCTCTTCACGAATGCGTTTTGTTGACAGCACTTCTTTAACTGGAATCTCACCACCGGACAAGTCGTTACCCATTCGGCTTAAAGCTTTAATGGAAGCCTCAAGCGTGTCGCCAGCAGATTTGATTGTTACAGTGCCGACCAAACTAATGGCGTTGAATACCGTGGTGGCCAAACCAGCGGCCATGGTGGAAACGGAAAAACCTGTAACATCTCTAATCTTAGTTAGTTTGTCTTCGACCCAGTAGTCTTTACCTGCTGAGTTATCTAACATTCGATTGAAGGCCTTCTCCAATTCTGCATCACCTTTGAACATGCCCCGCATCATTCGTGACATCTCGCTATTCTTCTGCAAGAAAGCACCAGCTTCAGAAGCTTGCACCTTAAACATCTCAAGAAACTTCTCAGGAGATACACCAGCACGAGCAGCAGCTTGTTGAAGCTGATCCGGGTTTGCATCAGACAACAAATTAACAATGTTATCGACGGTCTTAACTTCTTCAAGCTTGAAACGAAGATCAGGCTCATCAACAAGCAACTGCTTCGCCATTTTGAATATGTCATCAACAATTGGTTTAGACATCACCGCCTGATATGGATCGTCCATAGGGGCAGCTTCATCGAATGTTGCTGTTCGTGCAGCCTGCCGAGCCTCTGGAGATTCAAACAAAGGAGCAGTGATTTTCTTCTCACGCTTCATAAACTCTTCTTTGAATTTCTCAGTGACAGCGTCCAACTCTTCAGGTGGATTGGCAGCTTTGAACTCGGCCAGACGTTCAGCGTTAAGTTTGATATCTTTACCAACGAATAAACCTGTAGCAGCGCCCTCTAACAACGCCCCCGCAGCCACAGACAAACCAAGCTCACCGTAACTGATAGCGTCTTGAAGACCTCTGGCAACATCAGTGCGTTGTTCAACAAGGTTTTGATAACCCGAGATACCACCTTCAACGGTAGCTGCTGTAGCCGTGGTAGCCACCTTAGCTTTGAAAAGTGAAACAGATGCTTTAGCCGCCGCATTAGAAGCAACTTTAGCTGCTCCACCACTCACCCAGTTGATAGGGTCAGTGACCTCCAACGCAACAGTCTCAATGACATCTGTTGGCATCCTGTCTTGAAGCTGCTTAACTTTATTGGACAGCTCAATCTGTTTAGGTGTAGCGTTCTCAAGCCACACCATATCCTTCACCTTGCCGTATGTACGCCGCAGCTTAGAATCATTCACAGCTTGCATCAACTCTACATCACTCTTCGGTTCTTCAAGATTAGGGAAACGAGCCTTCCACCACTCACGACTAACAGCAACAATGTCTGGTGACTGCGCTGCTGTCTCTGGTGTAAGACCGATGTTGCGTCCGCCCATTGGTTGAATAGGTTTAGGCATCGGACCAAACATCTTATCCGACTCTGTCATTACAGGAAACGCTTGCGGCTTAGGCTTAGGTGTCAACGACTCGACAGCTTTATCGAAGGCTGTGAAGTCTCTGCCCGTTGTTGTCTTTGGCTTTGTTGCTGGTGCTTTTTCAACAGGGGTAGGTCTAATAGCCTCTAGCTTAGGCGCAACATTACCCATCACCTGCTGCTTAGTTATAAAGGCAGGCTTAGAGGCTGCTTCTAACTCAGCCGCTGTAGGTTCGTCTGTGACAGGAGCAGTGACACTGGGCACAGGTTGCTGTGCCATGCGTTCAATCTGTTGTGGTGTAGG
>Ga0129324_10002504_pt1 | contig 11231 bp, 15 predicted proteins | sample CPBDNA_7_FD_96879 | JGI IMG/M metagenome (GOLD analysis project Ga0129324, IMG submission 96879) | Freshwater to marine salinity gradient microbial communities from Chesapeake Bay, USA - CPBay_Spr_15_0.2_DNA | ecosystem: Environmental > Aquatic > Marine > Coastal | place: USA: Chesapeake Bay... | reverse complement strand
ATAATATAATACTAGAAAAAATTGAATTTGAAATAATAATTTATTATCTTTCAAATAAAATGTCCAGGTATCAATTATCAGTTGTTAATAAATTTAATGAAAATTTATATGGAGAATTGCCAGATAATATGAAGATCATAAATAATCATTTCATAAATGAAACTAGCGTTACATTGAATGAATTTATAAATGAAATAAAAGATATAAGAAAATATGAAAATAATATAAAAAATGGTATTATTGAAAAATACTATACTAACGAAGATATTTTAAATTCATTGTTAAATGTAGTGAATAGTAGATATTTATTTGGATTACAAATAATTCAACATATTGAAATAAATGATTATTATTTAGCTGTTATAAAAACACATTGGATTAGATTAATACAAAAAAGATGGAAGAATGTATTTAAACAAAGAAGAAATGCAAAGAAAAATTTATTTAATTTGAGACACAGAGAGATATATGGAAAATTTCCAGATAGTTGTAATATTCCTTTTAAATTAGGGATTTAAGTTTTTGAAATATGTGAAAAATACCATCAAAATAGATAGGAATGTTATGTTGGGTTTTATATATAAAATATATATCAATGTTAAATAGTATAACAATAATTAAAGATAGTATTTTAATTAGACACTTTGAATATGATTTTGAAGCAAAAAAATAAAATGTAAATCCCAATGAAGCGATTAAATTAACACTATTAATAGCTATATCAATAGCATACACACCTTCTTTTTTAATTGTAGCATATTTCCAACTTAAGTAAAAAGAATATAGAAATACCATTTCAACTACAATATAAAAGGATAGTTTCAAGATATCATGATATTTCATATAAAATATTATGATATAAAAATATCTATTTTTTTGCTTTACCTTTTTTACGAGATTGTTTTCCTCTTCTTCTTCGTTTTCCTTTGGTTCTTTTCCCATAAGTATACCCCCCTCTCATAGGAGGAGGAACATATGGACCTGGTGGTTTTGGTGCATTAGCTTTAGCTGCTGCAGCATCAGCTGCAGGATTTCCAACATTTGCACCAGCAGTGTCTATAGCACCAGCAATACTATCAATATCCTTTTTGAGTAAATTTAATTGACTTTCTAGTGCAGATGTATCACTCATAGCAGTAATACTAGCTTTTAACTTATTCAATGTTGATTCTTGTCTATCATTAGCACTCTTAATTAATTCTTTGACTTGTGCTTTTGCTTGAGCACCTTGTCCTTTAATTTTATCAATATTTCCTTGAAGTGCTTGAACTTGTTTATTACAATCAGTTATAATATCTTTTAATTTTCCTTTATTTGCCACAAGAGCTTGAGAAGTAGACTCTACAGTAGCTACTAATTCTTGTAAATCGGCCATTTTATTTAAAGTTGTTTGGTAATCGTCATTTCTAGTAGACATTATATATTTTACTTATAAAAAAATATATAGTTATCCTTTTCTAATTAATTTGGCTAAAGAGTTTCTACTCTTACGCAATGAATTTTACACTTTTTGTATTTTCGGAAATATATCATTAATATCAGGAGTTTGTACTGTATCAATTTCAGTTAATTCAACTTCATCTTCCTGAATCATAGAGAGAATATCCAATAATTTGGATTCTTGTTTTTTTAAATTGTCATTTATTTTTTTTAATTTCTCTCTACTGGTCTTTGTTGTAGCCTCCATTGTTCCTGGTTTTTTTTCTCTTTCTTTTAATAAATTATTTATTTCTTTAATAGACTGATCACTCATCTATATTATCTGAAGAATTAATATCTGGTTGATTATTTTCTACTAAATCATCAATATCATCCTTTAAAAAAGATATTTCTTTCAAAATATCTCTCTGTTCTTGTTTAGATTGATTTAATTTTTGATCTGTTAAATTTAATTCGTCACTTATATTATTTATATATGTATGTAACAATTTCAAAAATACTATTTGATTTTCCTTTTCATTTACAATAGATTTATTATATGAATCATAATCTTCTACAACTTCTTGTAAAAAAATATTTTCTTTTACATTATTTTTTAATTGATTACGCTTTAAACATAACATTTTTTTTCTATTTTCTAATTCTTCTTTTAATTGATATATTTTTTGATCTCTCTTAGCCAAAAACATTATATATATATAAGTTTTTTATTTTTATTAACATTTATTTTTATTAACATTTATTTTTAAAATTATAAAATTAAAAGATATAAAAATATATACATATAATATTTAGGATGGCTAAATTAACACAAGAGTTAATACTACAAGAAGATGATAATAGGTATGTAATGTTTCCTTTACAAGACCAAGACATATGGAAAATGTATAAAAAGCAAGTAGATTGTTTTTGGAGGGCCGAAGAGATTGATTTATCAAAAGATTTGGTTCATTGGGAAAACCTTAATAAGGATGAAAAATTTTTTATTAGTCATATTTTAGCATTTTTTGCAGCCAGTGATGGAATAGTGTTAGAGAATTTAGCATCTCGTTTTATGGGAGAAGTCCAATTAAGTGAAGCAAGAGCATTTTATGGTTTTCAAATAGCAATGGAAAATATTCATAGTGAAACATATAGTCTATTAATTGATACATACATAAAAGACAGAGAAGAGAAAATGACATTATTCAGAGCTATTGATAATTTTCCATGTATTAAGAAAAAGGCGGATTGGGCTATTAAATGGATAAACGATAAAAGAAGTTCATTCGCAACTAGACTAATTGCATTTGCTTGTATAGAAGGTATATTTTTTTCAGGTGCATTTTGTTCCATTTTCTGGTTAAAAAAAAGAGGTTTAATGCCTGGTCTTACCTTTTCTAATGAATTAATTTCTCGTGATGAAGCACTTCATACAGAATTTGCAGTTTTATTATATAGTAAACTTAATAAAAAAGTTAATAAAACCAGAGTTATGGAAATTATAAAGGAAGCTGTAGAAATTGAGAAAGAATTTATTTCTGAAGCACTTCCATGTAGATTAATAGGAATGAATGGTGATTTAATGAGACAATATATTGAATTTGTGGCTGATAGACTCAGTTTACAATTAGGATATGATAAAATATATAATCAATCTAACCCATTTGATTTCATGGAAATGATAAGTATAGAAGGTAAAACAAATTTTTTTGAAAAAAGAGTTGCAGAATATTCTCTAGCCGAGAAAACTAAAAGTTATAATGTTTTTGATTTAGATGATAATTTTTAATTATCACTCCTTTCTTTTTCTTTAATATACATCTTTATCTTTCTTGCCTTAAATGTAAAACAACCATCTAGAATATTCTTTAATACATCGCATTGATATTCAGGATTTTTTGTATTTTTACAATTTATATTATATAAATTTACATAATCTGTGCATAATTCTTTATATCTTTCTATTTTTTCATCCATATTGAATATACTTACATAATTATATATATTTAAATAAATATTTATATTTACTATATAATGAAAAATATTGCGCTTATTACAGGTATTACAGGTCAAGATGGATCTTATCTTTCAGAATTATTAATTGAAAAAAAATATAAGGTTTATGGTATAGTTCGTCGCAATTCAATGATTTTTAATTATAATAGAATTGAACATATTAAAAATGATATAACTCTTAAATATGGTGATTTGTCTGATGGTTCATCATTAGCTAGTATTATTTATGATATTATAAATGAGAATGATGGGTTTCATATTTTTGAAATATATAATCTAGCTGCTCAAAGTCATGTTCAAATATCATTTGATACCCCAGAATATACATCTATTGTAGATGGTATAGGAACATTAAAAATATTAGAAGTTATTAAATCCATTAAAAAAGAAACCAGAGATAAAATTCGTTTTTATCAGGCAGGAACAAGTGAAATGTATGGAACAGTCTTAGAAACACCACAAAATGAATTAACACCTTTTAACCCTCAGTCTCCTTACGCATGTGCAAAAGTATATAGTCATTATATTGTTAAAAATTATAGAGAGGCTTACGGTATATATGCATGTAATGGTATACTATTTAATCATGAAAGTCCTCGTAGAGGTGCAAATTTTGTAACAGCTAAGATTATTAATGGAATTAAAGACTTTATGAAAGCAAAAATTCCCTTTATACAATTAGGAAATATACATAGTAAAAGGGATTGGGGTCATGCAAAAGATTATGTTAAAGGTATGTGGTTAATGCTTCAACAAGATAAACCAGATGATTATGTATTAGCTACAGGTGTTACTTTATCTGTAAAAGAATTTATTGAAAAAGCATTCAAATATGTAAATATAGAGATAGGTTGGGAAGGTACAGGAGAAGAAGAAATTGCTTATAATAATGATGATCATCAAACTCTAGTCAATATTGATAAAAAATATTTCAGACCATGTGAAGTTGATCTACTACTAGGTGATGCATCTAAAGCGCGAGAAAAATTAGGATGGGAATTAAATTATAATATTGATTCACTTATTAAAGATATGTTTGAGAATAATTAACTTTTATTTTAATATAAAAATAAATTAATATTTATATTAAATGTCCTCTACAGTTCATATTATGGGTGGTCTTGGAAATCAATTATTTCAAATTTTTGCTTTATTATCATACTCTTTAACTTATAAAGTCCCTTTTCATTTAGAGCATACACCTGTTGTTAGAAAAGATAGACCTTTCTACTGGGATACTTTTTTAAAAAGTCTAAAACAATTCTTAAAACCTGTAACAGGTATTGCTATTTTTAATCAAAAACAGTTTCATTATCTAGAAATACCACATGTCCCATACCCTATTAAATTATTTGGCTATTTTCAATCATATAAATATTTTCATTCAAATAAAGATAATATAGAGAGATTTATTAAATTAGAACAACAACAAAATAATTATAAAGAATCATATAATTTTAATAATATAGTCTCTCTTCATTTTAGAATTGGGGATTATATTAATCTTCAAAATCATCATCCTATTATGACAATTGGTTATTATAAAAATGCATTAGAATCATTAATAAATAAAACAAATAAAAATGATTGGAATGTACTTTATTTTTGTGAAGAAAAAGATATTAATATTGTAGTAAAAAATATTAATAAATTAAAAAGTTATTTTCCAGAACTAAATTTTACAAAAATAGATTCTAAATATGTAGATTGGGAACAAATGTTAATCATGTCATTATGTCAACATAATATAATAGCAAATAGTAGTTTTAGTTGGTGGGGTGCATATTTTAATAAAAATAAAAATGAGGTATTCTATCCATCTATATGGTTTGGACCAGCACAAGGAGATAAAAACACCGCCGATTTATTTCCTCCAGACTGGAATAAAATTATGTGTTAGATTTTATACCATTGAAACTTTAATAAAATGGGAAAAAAATTTAGTAATAGTATATTTTTTAATTAAAATTTAAAGATTTTTTTGCTCTAATAGTATGAATAATATTTTTTTTGAACCTAGGGGGAGATTAGGAAACGCATTATTCAGATATTTTGCAATAATTATATTATTATATGAAAATAAAAATTTTAAATATGGAGGAATATCTAAAAAATCCCCATTAAAAATAATTGATGACAATAATTTTTTATTAGGAGTTAATAATAATACTCTCCAACTTCCCGAACAATATAATTATTTATTAAATGGATTTTATCAACTTCAAGAAATTCTTAAATATAAAATTATTATTAAACAATATTTTGAAAATCACCCAGAACATATAATATATAATTATCCATATGAAGAGATTAAAATAAATAATTTAATAAAACCTCTAGAAAAACCAAGAATATATGATATTATTTTACATTTGAGATTAGAAGATTTTATAGAAAATAATGAATATATTCATTATAAATTTATATTAAATTTATTAAATAAATTAACCCCTTCATTTTTTAATGAATTAACAGTTGCTATAGTATTAAATCAACCAAAATCATCATTTGAATTAGAATATCTTGCCAATATAAAAAATTGGTTTTTTAAAAATAACATAACTATCGTGATTGAATCCAATGATATCATAATAGATTTTCATTTAATGAAAAATACAAAAAAATTAATATGTAGTAATAGTACTATTTCTTGGTGTGCTGCTTTTTTATCAGATAATTTAACAACATGTTATATGCCTGATTATAAAATTAGAAATGACCGTTCTCATCAGACATTTAAATATCCAATAAAAAATACAATTTTATATTCTATATATGATTAATTATTTAAAGATTATTCATATTATTAATTATAATAATAATATGAATAATGAATTTGATCTTGTGATATGTGTTGGTCCTAATGATAATAATATTGTAGAACACATGCTTTCTTTTAATAAAAAAAATATTATTGGTTATAGAAACATTTTTCTAGTATGTTCTAATCCTTCCATAAAAATAGAAGGAACAATAACTATTGATGAAAAAATTTTTCCATTTAATAAAAATGACCTTATTAATAAATTTGGCAATAATAATAGGAATGGATGGTATCTACAACAATTATTAAAATTTTATGCTGGTAATGTTATTCCTGATATTTTAAATAATTATTTAATACTTGATTGTGATACTCATTTCTTAAGACCAACTAAATTTATAACTGACGATGGAAAATATATATATACTACAGGGACAGAATATCATATTCCTTATTTTGAACATATGAATAGATTAGATCCATCTTTAAAAAAAATTCATCCTCTTTCTGGTATTTCACATCATACATTTTTTGATACTGAAATTGTTAATGAATTAATGGATAAAGTTGAAAAAATACATCAAAATAAAACAAAATTCTGGGAAATATATTTAAATATAATTGACAGAAAACAATTTATGGGAAGTGGTGCGGCGGAAAATGAAACTTATTTTACTTATATGTATCTTTACCATAAGGATAAGATGTTTATCCGTCAATTAAATTGGGACAATGTTGCCAAGTTTCACCCTTCGTATATAAATAAATATGATTTTGTAAGTATACATTGGTATCTGAGAAAATAATTAAATATATTATATTAGATATTAAAAATAATATATTTAATTATTTAATTATTTAATGAATAAAGATAATAATAATAATAATAATAATAATAATAATAATAATAACAATAAGAAAATTATAATAACTGGTGTAACAGGTCAAGACGGTAGTCTTATGGTTGATTATATTTTACAAAACACTTTATATGATATATATGGAACAATAAGAGACTTCAATAATTACAATGATACAAATATAAAACATATTAATTGTGATAGGTTTCATTTAATAGAGTTAAATTTAAATTTAAATAACACACACAATATTTATAGTATTATAGAGGAAATAAAACCAGATTATTTTATAAATTTTGCTGCACAAAGTAATGTTGCTTGTAGTTGGGATTTATCGAAATATACCATGGAAACTAATACACTTCCTATAATTGATATACTAGAAGCCATTATAAAAGTTTGTCCTAAATGTAGATTTTATAATGCTGGTTCTAGTGAGGAATTTGGAAATATTATATACACCCCTCAAGATGAACACCATCCATTAAAACCATTAAGTCCGTATGCAGCAAGTAAGGTCGGAGCGAGACAAATAATAAATGTATATCGTGAAACTTATAATATATATGCAATTCAAGGATGGCTTTTTAATCATGAAGGAACAAGAAGAAATGAAAAGTTTGTTACAAGAAAAATTACAAAAAAAATAGCTGATATTTATTCTTCTCTTAAAAATAATATAACCATAATACCATTAGAATTAGGTAATATATACTCTTCTAGAGATTGGAGTGACGCAGAAGATTTTATGAATGGGGTTTGGTTAATGTTAAATCAAGATGAATATGATAAATATTATAATGGAACACCAAAAGAATATGTTCTTTCTTCTGATGTAACACATACCATAAAAGAGTTTGTAGAAACAGCATTTAAATATATTAATATAAATGGATACTGGAAAAATAATACAAACGAGAATATAAATGATAAATATTATTATATAAATAATAATAATGAAGAAATATTATTAGTAACTATCAATCCAGAATACTATAGAAAATGTGATTTAAATATTACATGTGGAAATTCTTCAAAAATTAAATATGAATTAGGATGGGAACCTAAAATAACTTTTGAAGAATTAGTTAAAAAAATGGTTAATTATGATATTGAATTACAAAACAAAAAATCATTATGAGTTCCATCCCATCCAGGATTATCTACTTTATTATAATTAGAAAAATTACTAATTAACTTATAATTATTTAAACTTAAATATTTAACAATTTCATTAAATTTATCAATATAAATTTCAATTAATAAATATATGGGTCTATATTTATTTAAATTTAATCCCTTTAAAACTTCTAGTTCATATCCTTCAACATCTAACGATAATAAATCTATATTCTTTACATTTATTTCGTCTAATATTTTTTCTAATGTAGTCACTGATATTTCAATACTAGAATCATCAAAACCCATTTGTCTAATTCCATCAATTGATCCCATTAAAGAATTATTACCAAAATTTCCTTTTGCTGTATTTCCAATATAATCATTAGATACACATCCTTTATTTATACAAATAGAATTTGGACGATTTTTAATACATAAATTATATCCTTTTAATGAAGGTTCAATTAAAATTCCTTTCCAGTTACGATAAAATTCAAAAAATTTTATTATTACAACTAGAAAATGATTCTTCCATTTATATATTTATATATTTATACATTTAAATAATATTTAATATAATAATAAATGAACATTATTACCGGTGAAAAAATCCAAAATTTATGTGATTATTATATTGGATCAATTGGTGATTTTAATTTCAATCCTAATATAAAAAATCAAGTTAGTAAGCAAATAAATATTGATAACTATAATATAGAAAATATAAAAAAACTAAATATAAAAAATATATTTTGTTATACACATATTATTGATGGACAAGTAGCTAATTTTTCCCAACAAAAATGTAAAATAAATAAAGATAATTTAATAAATATATTATTAAATATTTCTACTCCATTTAATATTATTTTTCATAACTCGGATGGTTGTTTTTTTTCTTGTCATACAGAATTATTAAAAATTTCTAATCTCAAAAAAATTTATACCCAAAATTTATCAATAGAACCAGATGAAAGAATTATTCCTTTACCGATTGGTATTGCTAATAGTATGTGGCGTCACGGTAATTTAAATATATGGAACCAAATATTAAAAAATAATAGTAGTTGGGAGAATAAACCTAACTACATCTATTTTAATTTTAATATTAGTACAAATAGTACTAAAAGAAAACTATGTTATGATATAATTACGTCTAAAAATATACCAAATATACCTAATACTGATTATTTAAATTACCTAACTATTTTATCTTCATATAAATTTACGATTTGTCCTGAAGGAAACGGATTAGACACACATCGTTTTTGGGAATGTCTTTATTTAAAAGTAATTCCGATTTGTTTAAAAAATCATATAACCGAATATTACAGTAAGAATTTTCCTATTGTATTACTAGATAATTGGAATGATATAGATGAGAATATGTTGAAGTTGTTTTATAAAAATGCGAATTGGGATAATTATAATATGCTGAATTTTGATAAATTATTACATTTTTGAATTTTGATAAATTATGTAAAATATTTTTCGTAAAAACAATTAATAATTTTATTATTTTCTATTTTTACTATCTCCTCCTCATTCAAACTATTTTTTCTTGTCAACAATTCATTTATATTATCTAATTTGTATCCACTAAAGGATGACCCCCAACCATCTTTTGTTACATTTAAAACATCTTTATATTCTTCATTATTAACACCTAATTGGTATAATATGTCATTTCTATAAGAGTCATTTGAAATAAATAAATCATAACAGATAAGTAAATCTATTAAATTATTTTCTGCTAAAAATATTGAATTACAATAATTTATTTCCCATTCCTTAAAAGTCATGCTTATTTTATCATTTTTTTTAATAGATGCCCAATTATTAAAAGGGTCCCTCATAACCAAAATTTTTAATTTATTTTTTATTTTCAAATTATTAATAATATTAATAGTATCGCAATTAGGATTTTCTCTATCAAATAAACAAATATCATTTAAAAACCCTTTTCTTTTAGACGAAATCGCAAAATTTTTTTTAAATGCGTCACCATTATCATTCGCTATTTGAGTATTATAATTCATATTTTTAGCAATGGTTTCTATTATATAATGATGACCTGTTCTTATTCCACCTAAAATAAATAAGTTTAAATTTTCATTTTCTGGTATTTTCATTAGTATATAATTATATTAATTAATTTATAACCCATAAAACTTGATATTGGTGTAATATTTTTGTAGCATTCATTTTTTCTAACTCAATATTTACTAATGATCCTTTACCTGACATTTCAGGTAAAAAATTTGTTCGTTTAGGACTATCAACAGGAATACTATCTGCATCATCATACCAATCGGCAGAAACAGGAGTATCATCTATTAAAACAATACTACCTTTATGTAATAAATGTTTAACTGCATTAAATTCATTTAAATGATGATTTGCTGATGGTAATGGATTACTAAAATCTACATCATAACTATCTAAGTATAATAAATCTATTGGTTGTGTAAAAGTTTTTAAATATTCAACACTATCAGAACATGTCACCAATGTTTTATCACTTGTAACACTATTTGCTAATGTTACTGCTTCATTGTCCAAATCAACAGAATATACATTTCCTCCGTATGAATTTACAAACTTATCCCAAAGTGTAGTACTTTTTGTGCCTTGATGTGTACTACAACCTGTTTCAACTATAATATTATTATTAATATTATTATTATTATTTTTATTTTTTAATAATAATTCTAAAGATTTTTTCATTGTATGATGACATATATGTGTATAGAAATACTTTCTATCATTATCAGTTGGGATATAACCTGAAATCAATTTTCCGTTATCTGAATTATATAAAGTTTCGTTACTTGTTTTTTTTGATTTCAAGTAAAAAAAACTAGGGATTATATCATTATTTAAAAATAATATTTTATTTTCCATTAAATATTATTTGTATATTTGTTTATATCTTTTTATATTAAAAAATATATACAAATTAAGAAAACATTTTTAAGTTCTTACAATGTATATGTAAATTAATTATTGGAACTTCATTATTATTAATAATAATATATGGATATTTT
>Ga0129324_10002499_pt1 | contig 11239 bp, 14 predicted proteins | sample CPBDNA_7_FD_96879 | JGI IMG/M metagenome (GOLD analysis project Ga0129324, IMG submission 96879) | Freshwater to marine salinity gradient microbial communities from Chesapeake Bay, USA - CPBay_Spr_15_0.2_DNA | ecosystem: Environmental > Aquatic > Marine > Coastal | place: USA: Chesapeake Bay... | reverse complement strand
TGACTGCAAGGACATACGTGTCACGCGACCATCAGAGAGACGCACTTGATCGGATTTTTCGTCGATACGGATGATTGTGATTTCAGTATCGCTCATGACAAAACCCGGGGTTGGTATAGGGGATTCTTGATTTTCGCGGGATTTATCACTCCGCGCCAATCTAGATCAATAGCGCGTGCTGCTGCGTCAAGAGAAGCGGAGCCGAGGAGTTTTGCAACGTCGATGATGCTGGAGCTTTGGTCAAAAACTGTGACACCGGCCCAACGTTGGAAACTCGCCGGTTTTAGTCCTAGGTCGTTCGAGTAGCCGGAAACATTTAATATTTGCGCGAGTGCCATCGCGGCCCCTGCTTGGCGCGAGGCTTCTTTACCGTTTCTTTGAATAACAAACCCAATGTCGCTGGATCCACCCGCGCAGGTGAGTGCCGCGTGGCGATGTGAGATGACGTCGTACTCCCAATCACCTGCAATTGCGACACGTCTTTGTTTGATGTGTCGACTACCGGGAAGTAAAAGTGAGCCGTCACTTAAGTCAATGTGTTTTAGTTTTATGTTGCCAATGTCAGCGGTTCCTGCGCCACAGAGGCCAAGAGCAACGGCACTTGCCAGGCGTGTTTCTAGATAACTGAAAGCCACACTCCGGCAACGATCAACCTCACATTCGTTTAATGCGCGTCCTTGCCTGCGGATGTCTGATCCATCGCGACCCTCATACCTTGGCATGACGGATGTAGCACCGAATGTTTTTGCTGTTGCATAAAGAGCGCGCACGGCGCAGGAGCGTAAATGTCGAATAGCGATTGCAGGTGTGCCTAAGCGACCACTTCGATCCCGCCCTGCTGCGCAGAGCCACTGTTCAAATAACTCCAATGCGGAGTCAAGTGTTGTGAAACCTTGAGCATGCGTGAAGTTGATGTATTGCTCTACTAATCCGCGATATCGGTGAAACGTTTGTTCTGAGAGGTCACCGGAGTTGACATCAGCACTCCACAGTTCCACGACCGTGAGCAGAACTTCACGTGAGTCAAATGATTGTGGATCAGGCATGTTTTTGAGCACCTGATGCCTGCCGCGAGCTGAAGGCAACTCCCACAAGGTGAATGCGCACTGTTGAAAACGTGAAAGGGAAACCATGGTCATGGCTGGTTTCCCTTTGATAAGTCATTGATCTCCCTTGTGAGCGCGTCCTTGAACGCGACACACTGGCGCATACATGCGCCACTTGTCAAGGTTTTGGAGCAAATTGCCCTTAACATGAGGAAATGCCGTCCAGAGTTCGCTCCGCTAGCTCCTTTAAGGACTACGTGGAAACCGGTGAATGGCCTGAAGCTGTACTCAAAAAGGAAACCCCGATCCAGGTGCATTATGCGCAGGAAATCGCTTGTGCTCTTGCCAATTCCCTCAGGGATTTGGACATAAGCCTGCGTGAAGCCGCAAGGCGAACCGGTGTTGACAGAGCAACAATCTCCCGAACACTTGAAGGGGAAACCATCGCAGATCTGGCCACTCTGGCGTTGCTCGAACAAGGTCTTCATGCGCGTCTCTGGCCCCTCTTCTCTCCTCGTTGACTTTTGTGCCTTCACTCCTCATCTATAACAAGGCGGCCAAGAAGTTTTCCGTCCAACCCGATTAAAGGCTTCAAATTGAAGCCTTTATGCTCAGAATCATGGGTTGTGGGGAGTGCGGTGCAATAAGGGGTAGTTACAGCGCAATCTGTGGCACCTGCCAAAAACGAAAAAGACGAAGCGAGCAACAAAGAAACCGACGCACCGGAGCACCCGACTCGAGGGCTACGGTCCCGCCTGGCGCAATCCAAGGGATTCGCGAAACCCAACTCAAAATTACGAGAATGCAGGTCTTCTTCACTAGGTACTCCCAGAACCCTGTCAAACCACTCACTGACCTAACAATCAAACGCATTCTTGCCGATTTGGAAATCAGTAGTGAGCGCGTCAAGCTATTCCTCACAACCTGCGAAGACCTTTCCGGTCAAGATCGCCCGAGGCCGATTAGGCGATACCGCAGAAGAGCACCTGCGATTGCTTTGGACATGGACGGGAGCAGCTGAGTTCCGGGTCAATGACAGACAAGTTTAACTACTGCCCTTTCGTAAGGATTCCTTAAAACGGTCACACGCTGTCGGTATTGTGGGAGGTCATCGATCGTTAGCTCGCGGTTTCAAACTGGGGGTCGAATTTCACGGTGGCAAGTAAACCAAAGAACCAACAAAGTGTCGGGCTGGAAGCATCCCTCTGGGCTGCTTGCGATCGTCTACGATCGAACATGGACGCCGCCGAATGTAAGCACGTAGTACTTGGCCTAATCTTCCTCAAAGACGTTCCGGATGTATTCGCCCAACGCCAAAATCAACTTGCAATATGTGTAGAGGATCCCAAATCGGATTACTACATGCCCACCGAAGAAGCACGCAAATCAATCCTCAAATCCCGGGACGAATACACATCTGAAGGCGTCTTCTGGGTACCTGAAGGACACTGCGGGGACGACTTCAGAAAAGCCGCCAAACAAAGGGAAAGTGGTGCTCGATGCTCCAGCAGCGGTTCTGCCTAGGCGACCGATTCGGCCAAATCGCGTCGGAGTGTTGAGTGGCCAAGAGTCGTGACCAGGAAATTCTTGCCAAGTGCAGTTTTTCGAGACTCACTAATTCGTGCAAGGTTCAGAATCTCGCCAACCCGCATGTGCAGGCGATCCGCGTCTTCGCTTCCGTGCACCAGAATTACTTTGCCGTCTTGTGCGAGTAACGTGCTAAGGAATCTGAGTTGCGTCGACATGGATTTATCTCCCCCCATGTAATAGAGAACCTCTGACACGATGACGTGGTCCACTGAACCTCGTAACCAAGGATGCCGTCGCAGCAGTTCAGTCAGATCAGTATTTTCAACATGGATCTTTGTTTGGTTCCGTGTCTTTGCCCTCGCAATTGAGCACGCTCTGTGGGAGATATCGATTCCAATAATTATTGACTCTTGAGAGTGGGAAGCAACAGCCAATAAATTATGCCCATCGGCAGAGCCCACCTCAACAATGGTGTGAGCACCCACTGGGATCTCATCGAGCAGAGCGACCCGTTTCGCAGCCTCGTATGGACACGACTCATAAGGCCATGGATTTCCGCGGAGGAACCGCAGATTGAAAAAAGACGTCAGTACTTTCGAGGCCATGCATTTTGGCAGTCCACTTATCAGCCAAAAGCATGCTCTGTGAGCGAACCGTGTGACCGAACATTCCCTTCTAGTCGAGCGACTTTGCGGTAAGACTTTCACGTTGCTCCTCATGTTGGACTTCAGACTCATTTCACAAAATGTAGGTTGATTGCCCCAAAGTTGCTGTCGCAAAAAGTGAAAAATCAAAGATCGTCATGTGATCGTCATATATTCCGGTAAAAATCGGTGGGGAGTGCAACGACCATGTAGTCATGGCGATTTCTACCCAAACTTCCACACCGACTCAAGGGAATTCCACTCTTCATGCTGTTCGCCAAATGAAGTATTCGGACCTCGCCAACGTCGTCGCGTGGCACTCACAATCATTTTCCTCAGCTTTCTACTCCCAATTAGGTCACGGATTTCTGCGCCATTGGTTTACTTCGCACATGAACGCACCTGAATCAGTTTCGCTCACGGTGTCTGATTCTTCGGGGCATCTGGTGGGGTATCTCATTGGGACAACGGATCAATCAGCGGCGAGTGGAGTTTCCTGGCAAACCGGATACATCACGGGCCTGCGTGGAGCCTGTGCGTTGCTGGCTCGACCCAGAATGTGGGTTTCATTCCTACGTGTGCGCGTTCGTCCCTACGCTGGCAAAACCATTCGTCTAATTTTGCGACCACGAAAAGGCAAAGTGCTTTCAAGTGGCGATGGCCAGTTAATGTACATATGCATGGCGCCAAGCCACCGGTGTCGTGGCGCAGGTAGCGTGTTGCTGGAAGCCTTTGTGGGGGAGGCCCGAAGGAGTGACGCTACTCGACTCACATTGGTTACCGAAACTGAAAATGTCTCGGCACAACGTTTCTACCTTCGGCACGGATGGACTATGAATTCAAGTCCAGCCCAGGCCATGGACGGTAGACCCCTCACGCGAATGGAACTCAACCTTGGGGAGGATGCAATTTGATGGGTAGTCGATATCGCTTGTTGATCCCAGTAATTATCGTTGCGGTCACACTAGGTATTGCTGGTTGGATTCAGTACTCCGTGTCTAACCAACCAGAGGCTAACGCCCAGCCCGTATCTGCCGCCCCCGTCACAACCACCCCCGAAGTTCAACCGACACCGGGGACACGGGTCAGCGTGCGTTCAGGGAGCGCGCCAAAAATCTCACGCATTCCCGCTGAGCAGTGGCAGGAAATCGTAGCCACAGGCACTTGGAGACCAGGTTGCCCAGTTGGCCGCAAGCAACTCAGGTTGCTTGAAATCGGATATTTTGATTTCGCAGGCAAAGAGCAACGTGGAAAGATCGTTGGACATCGCGATAGTGTAGAAGATTTAGCAGAGATATTTTCTCAAATGTATCTGGACCGATTCCCAATTGCGAGAATGGAACCGGTCGAGATGTACGGTGGAGATGTTGCTCGAAGTCTCAAAGCAAATAACACTTCAGCGTTTAATTGCCGTAAACCGGGGCAAATCAATGCACCAGTTCTCGAATCCCCACATGCCAACGGCAGGGCAATTGATATCAATCCAGTACAAAACCCATGGCGTGATCCTCGGTGTGAGTGTTGGGTTCCCAAAGCGAAGTATGCAAAAGACAAGCAAGGGCCGGGTGTAATCCGTAAGGGAAGTCCTGTGATTCAACTTTTCAAGGAGAGAGGGTGGGTCTGGCAGAACATTAAGGTGCCCGATTACATGCACTTTGACACCGGTTACCCTTCTAAGGGACGATCCGGATAGATTTCTATCGCCCCTACATTTAATGGGTCGCGTGCAAACACTCAGTGACCGACTGCGACCGCCAGACCCGCTTGTATGGTTTCAATAAGGGAGGCCCTCATGTCATTAGGCCGCGCATTAGTAGTTGATGATGAAAAACCCCTTGCCCGAATTGTCGGGAGCTATCTTGAACGCGAAGGTTTTGAAGTTTTCGTAACATACGATGGCGAAAGTGCAATTGAACTCGCAAAAAATGAACGCCCGCACCTTATAGTTTTGGACATCATGCTTCCTGGCTTGGATGGAATTGAAGTGTGTAAGAAGTTAAGGGAATTCACAGATGCTTACATTCTGATGCTGACAGCTCGAGACGATCCTGCAGACAAAGTCATCGCACTCTCAACTGGTGCAGATGACTACCTGGTCAAGCCCTTCTCCTCAAAAGAGTTGGTCGCAAGAGCTCATGCCATGCTTCGTCGGCCTCGCGGCCCTCGTGGGCTGCACGCACCAGCTTGGGAGCGCCTCACAACGGGGGAACTCGTCTTGGATGCTCACGCCCGTCGCGCCGAACTAGATGGGCGCGTGATTCAAATGACCCGCACCGAATATGACATTCTGGAATTACTTGTTCGAGCCGATGGCGCTGTCGTGACTCGCGAAGAAATCATCGCGGCTATTCGCGGAGGCGATTGGTTTGGAGATCCGCAAATGATTGACGCACACGTGGCTCGATTGCGCGGAAAATTACATGACCCAGCTCGCGATTCGCGCTTCATATTGACTGTTCGAGGAGTTGGCTACCAATGGGGAGGAGACCATTGAGTCCACGACGGCTTCCTTCCTTGGCTCGACGAATGCTAACCACTCAAATGCAGGTTACAACCCTTGCTGGACTCACCTTGTTGGCTTCAGTTCTACTAGTCGCACCTAACCTGTTCGCCGACCATCTGGCCGCAACGGGAGAAACTGATCCTTTGGTGCAAGCGCATGCCGAGGAGGCCTTTTGGAAGGCTGGAGCAATTGCATTGGGTCTGGCCCTTGTTGTGGCCTTGTTAGCCTCGGCTTTGCTTTTTCGATTAATTGGACGGCGAATCTCCAAGCCTGTGGAGGAGCTTGCCCACCGCGCAGAAGAGCTCGGAGAAGGCAACTTCGACGTCGAGCTCACACGACAACCGTTTAGCGATGAAGTCTCACGATTGAGCATGAATCTTCAGCGAATGGGTGAACAACTGCGTGAAATCGAAATCACAAGGAGCCGACTCCTGTCAGATCTCGCACATGAAATGCGTACGCCACTCGCCACGCTGGAACTGTATATAGAGAGTTTGCACGTCGAGTTGATACCAAAAGAGGTGGCACTCGAAACCATAGATTCACAGATTCAACGATTGAGGCGTCTCGCCCAAGATCTGCGGGAGGTTTCACTGGCTGAAGAGCACGCACTTGCTATGGAATTTAATGTGGAAGATTTAGATGCAATTATCGCAGGTTCCTGCGCTGCATTTGCTCCTCGATTCGCGGCGGCAGGCGTTGAACTAATTCATGAATACTCCATTGGAACGATCATGATTCGAGCTGACTCCATTCGACTCCAGCAAGTTTTCGGAAATTTGCTCGACAATGCCCACCGCCACACACAGACCGGTGGAAAGGTCCGGGTAACGACTGAGAGAGCCAGCACCGATGCGGTCGTTCGTATTTCAGATGATGGACAGGGAATATCTCCACAAGAGCTTGATCGAATATTCACTCGCTTTTACCGAGTCGATCAGTCACGATCTGCTGCTGACGGATCAGGCAGTGGACTCGGTCTAACGATTGCGCGGGCGATAGTTGAAGCACATGGTGGCAGCCTGATTGCGTCGTCGCGCGGGCTTGGCGAGGGAAGCACACTGGTCATGACGATTCCGACCCAGAAAGTTTCATCTGAGGTCACTGGACCTAACTCGAAAACCACCCAGTCGATCTAAGCGTCACCAAATCCGACTGAATCAAATACTAGATCGGCGCTCCTACGATCCCCGTCACTTTGATTCACCGAGAGTCTTTGGACGTTCTCGATGAGTCTGAATCCAATGGATGCACATGAGCTTGTGGCATGACCCCTTCCACTGGGACTGATGTGAAACGGATTTCGGTCGTGCCAGGGCCATGGATGCCGTACCGCGGTTCTGGCGCGCTCAGTCATTAGACGTGCTCAGCTAGATGGCTGATATTGCGGGTTAGCGCGCAGTGATTGAGACCGCGAGGCTGCTGGCAAGGTTTCTCTCCAGCCAAGGTGATCCTGGCTGTGGCATGACCTCTTGTGGTGCGTCCACCTGATTTGAGAGTCCTAGTTCACCCTTTACGGGTGGGAAGGCTCGGTTGTTATGGCTGGTCGAAAGAATCATTCGCCGGAGGAGATTGTGCGGCTTTTGCAGCGCTTTGATGAGGTTCTGGCCCAAGGTCTCACGGTAGAGCTCGCAGACGGGGAAATAGGCATCAGTGCCCCCACGTATCACAATTGGCGGCAACGCTACGACGGGATGAGTATTGATGACGCGAAAAAGCTCAAGGAGTTACTCGCAAGGAACGCGAAACTCACACGCCTCGTCGCAGACTCCGAGCTAGAAAAAATTGATGCTCAAGGAGATCGCTAAGGGAAAATGCAATGCTTGATGAGTCCAATAGCCAAAATGTCGGGCCGTTCTGTTGCTCCAAAAAAATTCGGAACATCAGAACGGTTCACGTGCAACGTTGCTGGGCTACCCAGATCAACGAACCGCAGACCGCTTAAGTGTGAAACACCGACCGATCCTGACCGATGGCTGCGCACGCATTTATGTACATGGGCAGGCATCTCGCGAAATGCCCGTAAGGGTTACCGCAGGGCCCAGTACGAGCCCAATCACGACCGCTGACGCGCCGAATGTGGTGTGGGCGATTGACTTCCCATTCGATTCCATGCGTTGCGGAACGCTAGTGAAGCTCGCGTCCATGGTTGATGAGCATACCTGTGAGTCAATCCTTGACATGACCAACCGTTGGATAACGAGCGAGAAAGACATCGACAAGGTAGAGAAAATCATTGCCCATCGCGTAGCACCCCTGGTGCTGCGGTGCGACAACGGGCCCGAATTCACTTCCCACGCCCTCAACGAATTCGCTGCCCGCCAGCGTGGCATTCACTACATTCCACCAGGTCAACCCTGGTGCAACGAGTACTTGGAATCTTTCAAAAATCGTGTGCGTGACGAGTGCCTGAAATTGAATACCTTCGACCACATTTACGAAGCACGCGCTATCGTTGGCGACTGGAAGGAGGACTACAACTGTTACCACCGGCACTCAATGCTGGGCTACCTAACGCCCAACGAGTGTGCTCAGAACTGTAAGTGCATACACAATTCAAAAACTCTCAAATAGCGTGGACCTAATAATGGGGTCCTTTCAGCTGGTGCCACTCTATTGCATCATGGCATAACTGATGTCACAATCCACCTATGATGAAGAGGTCACCCATGGGATCGAGGCGGTCCACCCGTCTGGGCATCGTGGTGGCAGTCGTCATCGGAATTATTGGCATGCATCACATAGTGGTCGTCATGTGTTCCACTCCGGCCGACATGGCAAGCATAGATGTTGTAGAGAGTCATGCTCATGCCCCACACGTCAGTCAAGAAGCACCCGAAGTGTTCCAGGGGACCGCGGCCCAAACTCCCGCGGATTCTGATCTTCATCCAAGCCTGGTTCATTTATGTCTGGTCATTGCCATGGGACTGGCACTATTTATGCCGACAATTAAGGCTCGTCACCTACCATGGAATAGGCGTGAGTTGAATATAGGTCGCGGTCAGCTTTTCGACCTGCGAGCACCACCGCAAAAGGATCTCCTCTGTATTAGTCGAACATAAAAGGAACGGTCACCACGTTTCTCGAGGCTTTCATGCCTCACATTCAACTATTTACAGGAGATTTTTATGTCTATATTTCGTTCAGCAGCACACAAAATTTCAACAAAGTCACTTCTCATTTCAGTGGCGTGCACCATCACGATGCTTACAGCCCTCACTATGACCGGATGTTCATCGCAGGACTCAACCGCGAAGACTCCTGCTCAGGTTGCAGGGCAGGTGTCTGAAGAAACATTTTCCGCTTTAGACTTCATGTTTGTCCAAATGATGATTCCTCACCACGATCAAGCAGTACAAATGGCCAGCCTGGCCACCAGTCGAGCACTCAACCCGCAGATCAAAGATCTCGCAAATCAAATTTCTGCCGCTCAAAAATCAGAGATTCAGGTGATGGAATCATGGTTGATGTCAATGGGCGTCACACAAATGCCTGAGCTCGATTCACTAGGCGCCCATGCAGGGCATATGGACGGCGTGCTTACAGAATCCCAGATGGAGACATTACGTCAGGCAAGTGGTCGAGAATTTGACCAACTCTTCGGAGAATTCATGATTGAACATCATTTGGGCGCAATTTCCATGGCCCAAGATGTTTTGAAACAAGGAACAAGTCAAGGAGACCCCGCAGTCAAAGCTCTCGCGCAGTCAATAATTGGCGATCAGGAAAAGGAAATTGTCCTGCTGAAGTCCATGATTAGAGCGAGTGAAAAACCAGCTCGTACCGCAATTTCGCCGGCGCTAAGTCACGTCCACGATGCAGTCGTCAGCGGCGATTCAATATATATCGGTACCCACAGCGGGATACATCGAGTTGATATCCCAACTGGCAGTTCTGAACTAATCGGCGATTCCAAGGATGACTTTATGTCGCTTGCAGGTCAGCCCGAAAAAGTACTGGTTGCCAGCGGCCACCCAGGAGTTGGTTCTTCATTATCAAACCCCATTGGGCTGGTCAAAAGCGCGAACCAAGGATTGACTTGGGAGAGCATTAGTTTAGAGGGCGACGTTGATTTCCATGCACTAGCGATTAATGAAAATCAAATTGTGGGCTGGGACACTAGGGGACCCTTGCTTTGGTCACAGGACGGTGGCCAAAGCTGGACAGATGGGCCATCGGTGCAAGCCATGTCAATAGTCTGGTTTCAAGACACAGTCTGGATCACAACCCCGGACCAAGGTCTACTCAAATGGAACCCTGGCGACATGACCACTGTTTCAGTTGGCCTGCCTGCAGTTTTGCTTTCCACGTCGCCGAAGGGCGATGCAATCTGGAGGGTTGACGCAGATGGCAGCGTGCATCGAAGTCTCGACATTCAATCCTGGACACAAGCAGGTTCTTTGAAAGAAATTGAAGCACTTGCTGCCGAATTCGACCATGCATTCGCGGTCACTCCGCAATCATTTCAACGGCTATCGCTGGACAACTAAACTCGAGTTACCTTCAAACATAAGAGCCGTCGTCATAAGAGCCGCTGTGCATTATCTGGATGGCATCACCCCTTACGGTAGTTCCCCATAATTTGAGAGCCTGAGTTCGCCTTGTGTGGTGGGAAGACTCGGTTGTTATGGCAAGTAGGAAAAATCATTCTCCTGAGGACATTGTCCGGTTGTTGCAGCGTCATAATGAATTGCTGGGAAAAGAACTTACCGTCGAGTTGGTGTGCCGTGAGGTGGGTATTTCAAGTCCAACGTATTGCACGTGGCGGCAGCGTTATGTCGGAATGAGTGGTGATGACGGGCAAGGAACTCAAAGAGCTACGTGCCCAGAAAACAAAGTTGAAACGGCTCGTTGTGTTAACGCTCATCCAAAATTAGGCCATTTTTGATCAGGTGGTTTCAAGCGGTCGTCGCAACTTTGCTAGATCGTCAACAGTTGAGAGAAACGCCTCGAAATTCATTAGTGACAGGACATGGAATTTAGTTCTCGATTCAAATGACGCGATTGGCGACGTTTAAAGGCCAAAACTCTTGTCGACTGCGTGTTTTGGCTAGTTTTCACCGCAGATTGATAACCGAGTTTTCATTATCGCCCGAATAATTTTCATTTTGGAATGTTGATGGGGGAGAAACCGCACTGGATTTCCCTCACAAAAAGGGGTTATGCACAAGCCCCCGGGGCCTGGGGGTGTGTGAAGAACTTAGTGCATAACCTTGTGCATCTCCAAAGTTGAGTTGCGCTGGGTGGCCTGATCCCTTTCCGAAACGCAAATATCCCTTCTGTGACAGCGTGGCCTGTTCGGAATCGACAGCAATTACGTTTACGTCCAGTGCATGAAGGAATGCGTCGAACGCGCCTGGTCGACGCGAATCCGGGCGACCATCTGCTCGTCGTCACCCATTCACCCACGGCTGCGATCGCTCAGGCGACCTTCAAGGGTGAGCGCGGCCATCCGGTGCGCATCTCGCGTGAGCTGTGGGACGAGGCCATCGATGTCGCACGCGGTGATGAGGGAG
>Ga0129324_10002497_pt1 | contig 11242 bp, 13 predicted proteins | sample CPBDNA_7_FD_96879 | JGI IMG/M metagenome (GOLD analysis project Ga0129324, IMG submission 96879) | Freshwater to marine salinity gradient microbial communities from Chesapeake Bay, USA - CPBay_Spr_15_0.2_DNA | ecosystem: Environmental > Aquatic > Marine > Coastal | place: USA: Chesapeake Bay... | reverse complement strand
GGTCACATCACAGAAGAATATATTGACTCAGAGGTAAACGCTATTGAGTGTCCTGTTTGTCAATGTATGTCTCTTCGTATTATCTCAGCACCACGTATTGCGCTTGAAGGAATCACTGGTGATTTTCCTACAGCAGCCGATGCTTGGGCTAGAAAACACGAAGAAGCAACAAGAGTCGCTGAAAAACGCAGAGGCTGAGCGTCCAGTGGCATTTTTTATATCCTATAATCACATAGTGACAGGAGTTTTTATATATGGCTAAGTTTGAAGATCCGTTACAAGAAAACCTTGACTTTACACCTGATGAGGTAGGTGAAGAATCTAAAAAAGAGAAAATAGAAGCACAGGCTCCTGAAGAGCAAGTAGAAGCTGTTCAAGAACAACCTGAATTACCTGAGAAATATCGAGGTAAGTCTTTTGAAGATGTTATCAAAATGCACCAAGAGTCTGAAAAACTTATAGGAAAGCAAGCCAGAGAAGTTGGTGAGCATCGTAAGTTTTTTGATGAAATGACAAAACGTGAACTTCTTAAAAACAAAGCGACAGACCAGCCTGTAGTTGATGAAGATCCTAACGATACATTTTTTAAAGAACCTACTGTAGCAATGGATGCTCGCATTAGTAATCATCCAGCTATTAAAGACGCACAAGAGGCTGCTTTAATGGTAAAAGCTCAGTCTGCTTTACAACAGCTACAACAACAGTTTCCTGATTTTAAAGATGTTGTTAATGACGCTCAGTTTATTGACTGGGTGAACAAGTCTTCAATCAGACAAAAACTACATAAACAAGCTAACGAAGGTTATGATTTAGAAGCTGCTTCTGAACTTATTAGCACTTGGAAAGATATTTCAAATGTTAAAAGTAATTCAGAACCACAGCAACAAATTACTCCTGATTCTCAAGAGTCTAGAGTTAAGTCTTTAAAAGCTGCCACTGTTGATACAGGCTCCACTTCAATGGGTTCTAAGAAAAAATATAGTCGTAAAGCCTTTCAAGAACTACTTATAAGAGATCCACAAAAATACTATGCTAACGCAGATGAAATCCTTCTTGCTTATGAGGAAGGAAGAGTCTATTAAATGAAAAGGAAATAAGAAATGGCACTAGGTACTAATAATGTAACAACCACCACCGCAGCGAAGTTCATCCCTGAAATTTGGAGTGATGAAATTGTTGCAGCTTATAAGGCTAATCTTATAGCTGCTAACCTATTCTCCAAGATGTCTTTCAAAGGTAAGAAGGGTGATGTACTTCACATTCCTAAACCAACTCGTGGTTCTGCTTCTGCAAAGGCAGCATCAACTCAGGTAACGCTTATAGCTGCAACTGAGAACGAGATTCTTGTCAACATCAACAAGCACTACGAGTACTCACGTTTCATTGAGGACATCGTTGAGACACAGGCACTTAGCTCTCTACGAAAGTTCTACACTGATGACGCTGGTTTTGCTATTGCTAAACAAGTAGATACTGACTTGATTCAGCTTGGTCGTACTGCTGGTTCAGGCACTGCCTACTCTACAGCAGCTTCAACTACTAACGCATTCATTGGTTCTAACGGAACTACTGTCTATAACTCTTCATCTTATAATGCTGCTGCATTGACTGATGCTGGTGTTAGACGTACTATCCAGCGACTTGATGATGCTGATGTACCAATGACAGATCGTTTTTTAATTGTTCCACCTACAACAAGAAATACCTTGATGGGTATTGACAGATTTAGTTCTGAGTCTTTTGTTGGTGAGCAAGGACAAAACAACACGATCCGTAACGGACAGGTTGGTGATCTCTACGGTGTTAAAGCCTATGTGACAACCAATGCTGACTCAGGTGCTGGTAGTTCTGGTGCTGACCGTATTTGTCTCATGGCACACAAGGACGCTTTTGTTCTTGCTGAGCAGATGGGTGTACGTTCACAGACCCAGTACAAACAAGAGTGGCTTGCAACATTGTTCACGACAGATATGCTTTACGGTGTAGCTGAGTTGCGTGACAGTTCTGCTGTTGCTCTTGCTGTTCCTGCTTAATTAAGTAGGTTGTAATATCTCCCTAGACTCACAAGGTCTAGGGAGTTTCATTATTGTCGTTCATCCATTAGGACGGAAGTAGGGAAACCGAAGGAACGCATCTTTCTTTAAAAAGGAGGGTGTTATGTCTTGGACAGACTACTGCCGTAAGCGTGAGATAGACAATTACAAGAAGCAACAACTACTTAAACTACTACAAAGGAAATGTTATGTGGACTAAACCTGAATACACTGAGATGAGATTTGGTTTTGAAGTTACGATGTACATTGCAACTAAGTAAGGACATATAATGGCTATATTTAGAGGGGCTGGAGGATCAGGAGATGCTACCACAGACGCTGCTAGTCAGGCTACAGTAGCCACAACTAAAGCTGCTGAAGCTGCTGCATCTGCTTCTGCTGCGTCCTCTTCAGCCACCACTGCTGCTACTGAAGCATCTAACGCTTCTACGTCAGCAAGTAATTCTGCAACATCCGCTACAGCATCTGCAAGTTCTGCTACAGCTTCTGCATCTTCTGCAACGGCTGCTGCTAGTTCAGCTACTGCTGCTGCTGCATCTTTTGATTCTTTTGATGACAGGTACTTAGGTGCTAAGTCATCTGCTCCTTCTACCGATAATGATGGTAATGCTTTAGCTGAAGGGGCTATGTATTACGACACAGGTGACGATATCATCTATGTCTGGAACGGAACAACATGGCAAACCATTACAACAGGTAGTGGTGGACTACAAGCTGCTAATAACTTATCTGATGTTGCTAGTGCAAGCACATCAAGAACTAATCTTGGTGTTGCTATAGGTACTGACGTACAAGCACACTCTGCTGTACTTGATGCTACTACAGCATCCTACACAACTGCTGAAGAAACTAAACTAGCTGGTATTGAAACTGCTGCAACAGCAGATCAAAGTGCTGCTGAGATAAAGACAGCTTACGAAAGTAACGCAGATACTAACGCATTTACTGACGCTGACCATACTAAGTTAGATGGTATTGAAGCATCTGCTACTGCAGATCAAACAGCAGGTGAAATTAAAACAGCATACGAAAGCAATGCAGACACTAACGCATTTACTGACGCTCAAGTTACTAAGCTAGCAGGTATAGAGACTGCTGCTGATGTAACAGACGTAGATAACGTAACTGCTGCTGGTGCGTTAATGGATTCAGAGCTAACCAGTGAAGCATCTGTTAAGGCACTCAATCAAGGAGTAGCTACTACTGACTCTCCATCATTTGCTGGCTTAACAGTAGACACCGACACGCTCTATGTAGACTCTACAAACAACAGAGTTGGTATTGGTACGAGTAGTCCTGCTAATAAATTAGAAGTTAGTGGAGCAATTGTTGCTCAAGGTGCAGTAACTGCCTATACAAATACGGGTTTGTATTTACAGAACAAAGGTTCAAGTGTTGTTGATGTAGGTGCTTGGCGATCAGGAGCTTCTGTAGCTGAATTAAGTTTTTCAACTGACTCTGGTTCTGACGCTGCTCCAGTTGAGCGTATGCGTATTGACTCTACTGGCAACGTTGGTATTGGTACGAGTAGTCCTAGTAGACAGTTACATATCAAGGGTTCTGCTTCTGCTGTTAGATTAGAAGATACTGACCAACCTAGTGTTTATCACGAAATTATTGAAAACTCTGGGCAACTAGATATTAGGGCAGATCATGGTAATACTTCAACCACTGGCAATATGTTATTTTCAGTTGGTGGCTCAGAATATATGCGCATCGGCTCTGCTGGTAATGTTGGTATTGGTACAACTAATCCTGCTGCCACTGTAGATGTTAATGGTAATGCTAGGGGTGCTGTGACAACAGATAATGATTTATCATTTGACTTGTCAGCAACTAACAACTTTAGCTGCACACCAACTGGCGCAGGTACATTAACATTTACTAATCACTTAGCAGGACAGAGTGGTTTTGTTTTACTAGATAACTCTGGTGGTCATGCTATTGCTGCTGCAGCTACTACAAAGATTAACGCTGCTGACTTAACAGCTATCTCGACTGCTGGTGTCTACACACTTAGTTACTTTGATAACGGAACAAATGCTTATGTATCAGTGAGCAGGAGTTTTGCATGAGTTTATTGCCTGTTGGCATTGGTGCATTTGATTCTGGATACACGATAGACCAGAGCTTACGACTACGCAACTCTGCTCCTGCTATGTTTCGCAGAACACCTAGCAGTGCAGGTAACAGAAGAACTTGGACTCTTAGCTGGTGGGCAAAACGCAGCAAGTTAGGTAACGCAGGGTTTACTGTATTTTCTGCAGGTACGGGTACATCTGGCGATACAGGTGAGTTAGTTATTAAATATGATAACAACTACCCAGACTCATTAGCAATTCAAACTACAAACACAAACATAAGATTCACAAATGCTTTGTATCGTGATCCATCAGCATGGCATCATGTTGTCGTTGCATTTGATACGACTCAAGCTACTGCTGCAAACAGACATAAAGTTTATGTAAACGGTGAACAAGTTACTTCATTTAACCTAAGTAACGACTTAGCACAGAATACTGATACAGCAGTTAATAACACAGTGCAACAAGCGTGGGGATATTTTGGAAGAATAAACTCTCAGTACTTCGATGGTTATTTAACTGAGATGTACATAATTGACGGTCAGCAGTTGGCTGCAAGTGATTTCGGTGAGTATGATAACAACGGTGTTTGGAAGCCTAAAGCCTACTCAGGCACATACGGTACTAACGGAGCATATTTAAATGGCACAGGTACAACTTATATTGAAGATGTGTCAGGAAACAATAATGACTTTACAAACGTAAACTTACAGCTAACTAATTCTGCTGTATCAACATACGATTCTATGGCTGATGTGCCTACGCTAAATGATGCAGACACAGCTAACTTTTGTACGTTGAATCCTTTAGCTAAAAGTTCTAATGCAAACTTATCAGAAGGTAATTTAAATTATGCTGGAGCATCTAGCACAACTAGCGGTGTTATAGGAACTATTGCTGTTAACAGTGGAAAATGGTATTGGGAAGCAAAAATGACTGGAGGAGGTGGTGCATCAATGGGAATAGCACAATTACCTTTAGCCTCGTATGGACCAAACGCAACAGGAGCATATATTTATCTTTTAACTGGAGATAAACGATTAAATAATTCAGATTCATCTTATGGCGCATCCTACACTACTGGAGATATTATAGGTGTTGCTTTAGATATGGACGCAGGAACAGTAACATTTTATAAAAACAATGCAAGTCAAGGCACTGCTTTTACTGGATTAAGTGGAAATTTTACTGCATGGTTACAAGACGGATCAACAGGTAGTATTTCCTCTTGGGAAATAAACTTCGGACAACGCCCATTTGCTTACACACCACCAACAGGATTCTTAAAGCTTAACACGTTTAACCTGCCTGACTCGACTATTGAGGATGGATCAGATTACTTTAATACTGTGTTGTACTCAGGAGCAAATCCAAACGCAGCACAGTCTATAACTGGCGTTGGTTTCCAACCCGATTTTTTGTGGATTAAAAGCAGAGTTACTGGTTACGGACACGCTTTACAAGATGTGTTGCGTGGTGCGACAGGAAGATTGCAATCCGATACTAATGGTGCGGAATCTGTAAGTTCAACGTATGTGTCGTCTTTTGATAGTGACGGTTTTAGTTTAGGCGTAGATTATGGGCAAAATGCACCCAACGAACCTTACGTAGCTTGGAACTGGAAAGCCAACGGCTCAGGTGTTAGCAACACAGACGGCTCAATAACTTCTACAGTCTCTGCAAACACTACGGCTGGATTTAGTATTGTTAGTTGGGAGGGAAGTGGAAGTAATAGCACAATAGGTCACGGATTATCTTCTGCTCCAGAGTTTTTCTTTCTTAAAAATAGAGATACATCTGTTAATGACTGGATGGTTTATCATTCAGATGTAGGTGCAACTAAGTTTTTGCGATTGAACCAGACCAACGCAACCACTACACAAAGTAACATTTTTAACGACACCGCCCCTACTAGCAGTGTTTTATCTGTTGGTACTAACTCAGCAGTAAATACTAGCGGTGTTAATTACATAGCCTATTGTTTCTCAGAAGTAGAAGGCTACTCATCATTCGGTAGCTACACAGGTAACGGCTCTTCTGATGGTCCATTTATCTACACAGGATTCAGACCTGCTTGGATAATGGTTAAACGATATACAGCAACCGGTAATTGGCAGATGTTTGATTCTAGTAGAGATTTATATAACCCAGAAAACGGAAGACTTTACGCTAATTTAGTTGATGCTGAAAACGACCAAAATAGTGTTGATTTCGTATCTAATGGTTTTAAATTAAGAGATACATCAGGCGATAACAACTCAAGCGGTCAAAGTTACATCTACATGGCATTTGCCGAGAATCCTTTTAAAAACGCTAATGCGAGGTAAACAATGTATTACTTAGGAAGTACAGTATTAAGACTTAACTCACCATTTACGATAGGCGGTACTCAGTATCCCTCTAACTGGCTGACAGTCTCTACTGAGGCAGACAGAACATCGTTAGGGATTACATGGGTTGCTGATCCAGTCAGAGCAGACGATAGGTTCTACTGGAACGGTGACGCTACCATGCCTAAAGCCCTAGAGGATGTTGATGCTGTTGATGAGAATGGTGATCCACTATGGGTGCAAGAGCTAGACAACTCTGATCCATTGAATCCTGTGATGGTTGACACTACTGAGCGTCTAGTGACTAGAGGTTTAAAGTACACATGGATTGAACAGGTTAAAGACACAGCCGGTAAGATGCTGGCTCAGACTGACTGGATGGTAACTCGTAAGTTTGAACGTGATGTAGACATTCCTGCTGACGTAGTAACTAAACGTGCAGCTATTGTTGCTGAGTGTACTCGACTAGAAACAGCTATTACTGTAGCAGCAGATATGGATGCTTTTATTGCAGTAGTGCAAGACCAGAGGTGGTCTAATGAGTGATCCTAGATTAAAGAGAGCAGGTGTGTCAGGGTTTAACAAACCTAAGCGTACACCAAACCATCCTACTAAGTCACACGTTGTTGTGGCTAAAGAAGGTGACAAGGTTAAGACTATAAGGTTTGGTCAGCAAGGTGTGTCAGGTGCAGGTAAGTCTCCTAAGACAGCATCAGAAAAAGCTAGACGTAAATCATTTAAAGCGAGACACGCTAAGAATATATCTAAAGGTAAGATGTCAGCAGCATACTGGGCTAACAAGGAGAAGTGGTAATGGAAGATACCAATCAACAGTTAGGTAGGCTACAGGCTCAAGTAGAGTCTTTACAAAGACAGATGGAAGAACTACGCATAGATGTTAAGTGTATGTCTGATGTCGTTACTAAGTGGAAAGGTGCAGGTGCTTTACTGCTTATACTAGGTGCTTCACTAGGTTGGTTAGTAGATGCTATCGCTAGACGGCTATAAAAAATACTTGACTTTATTGTCAATATGTGGTATAATAACCATACAAGGTTGTAGTTCATTAGGACTAATTAAAGCAGCAATGCCAGGTAAATCTGGTACTAATGTTAATGCTAATGCTCAGGTAGGAAAAGAGAACACACAGCAGGTAGTAGGTCAACAAGACAACACCAAGATTGAAGGTGAGAATGTTAATGTTAGTCAAAAGGAAAACGACACCAGCATTAACACATCTAAAGTAGATAGCTTAATACAAAATAATACTAATGTACCGATGTGGTACTTATTGTTGTTGGTATTAGGGTGGTTACTTCCTAGTCCACAAGAGATATGGAATGGGTTCATCGGATCAATAGAAAGAATAATTCATGGCAAGAAACATAACAGCCGTAAAGACCAGAACTAACGACAGCGCAAAAGTTGATATGTATACTGTTCCAGCAAAAAACACTGCTGAGATACACATGATTTATATCTTAGCTACTGCTGGTAATGAGGACGCAGACTTGTACTGGTACGACAGTCACTCAACAACAGAGTATCCATTAGCTCATGCTAAAGCATTGCAAGCAACTAATGGTGAGTATTTGTTGTTAAAAGACTTACAGATAGATTTAAAAGAGAACGATGTAATTCGTGTTAAGAATAGCGGTACATCAAGCACGATTACTTACATAGTTACTATGAATTTAGCACCATCATTAGCAACACAATTTCACTCATAGATAGGAGATAGATATGCCAGGATACGGATACGGTAAACCAATGAAGAAGAAAAAGCCAGTAAAGAAAAAGAAGTAATGCCTAAGGCAAAGTCTAAAGTAAATCAGGCTGGTAACTATACTAAGCCTACGATGAGAAAGAGACTGTTTGAGCAGATTAAAGCTGGCAGTAAAGGCGGTAACGCTGGTCAGTGGTCTGCTCGTAAGGCGCAAATGTTAGCAAAGCAATACAAAGCTAAAGGAGGAGGTTATAAGTAATGCCTCTAAAGAAGTCACAGAAAAGCCTAAAGAAGTGGACTAAGCAAGAATGGAAAACTTCTGATGGTTCTCCTAGTAAAGGTAAGAAAAGATATTTACCTAAAGCAGCTTGGGATAGTTTATCTCCTTCTGAGAAAGCTGCTACCAACAAAGCTAAAGCTAAAGGTAATAAAAAAGGTAAACAGTTTGTTAAGCAGCCTAAAGCTATAGCAAAGAAAACCAAAAGGTTTAGATAATGAACTACTTAGATTTAGTTAATGACGTACTAATAAGACTTAGAGAAGATGAGGTAACTGCTACAACAGATACTCCATACGCTAAACTTATTGGTAAGTTTGTTAATGACGCTAAAAGAATGGTAGAAGATTCTTTTCAGTGGAATGTATTAACAGAAACATTAACAGTAACTACTGCTAATGATTTGTTTAACTATGTTCTTACTGGTTCTGGTCAACGGTTTAGAGTATTAGATGTTGTTCATTCTGAAGACGATGTATTTTTACAGCCTGTTACATCTAGCGTAATGACTAACTATCTTTTAAACGCATCAGTGCATAAAGGCTCACCATACTATTATAACTTTAATGGTGTTAATAATGGAGACACACAAGTAGATTTGTATCCAGTACCTGATGGTGTTTACAACATTTACTTTAACATCTTTAAACCACAGGTAGCATTAAGTGCTGGAGCAGACGAGTTACTTGTTCCTGCAGAGCCAGTAATTAAATATGCTTACGCACAGGCTGTAGCAGAACGAGGTGAAGATGGTGGACTAGCAGCACAAGAAGCTACTGCATTAGCTGATATATCTTTAGCGGATCATATAGCTATGGCAGCACATCGACAGAATGATGAATACATCTGGCATCAAGTCTAATGGCTGGTAGATTACAATCATCGACAATATCAGCACCAGGCTTTCTTGGTATTAACACACAAGAGAGTAGTGTTGATCTTGCGTCAGGCTATGCACTAGAAGCATACAATTGTGTCATAGATAAGTTTGGTCGTATTGGTGCTAGACGAGGTTGGCAGAAAGTAAACAGTTCTACTAACTCTGATCTAGTAGCAAACGACATTGAGTTTATTTATAACATACCTGAGACAGATGTAACGCTATGTGCTGGTAATGATTTAATACTTACCAGAGCTAGTGGAGCAAGTACATTAGTAACAGCAGTTAATACTACAGTATCTAATGCAGCAGGGACAGGTACAACAGCATACAGCATCACAGGTAATGATTGGATGGGTGCTAGTATTGTGTTCGGTGAAGGACCGGATGTTAGTCCTCATGCTTACTTAGCACAGGAAGGACACTTACCGTTAGTCTATCACAAACTAGGAGCTAGTCATGCACACACAGGTGCTTATGGTTTTAACTTACTTAGCGATGCTGGCTCAGTACCTACCACCTACGCTTCTGCTAGTGATTTTAAGCCTAATGTAGTTATAGGTGCATACGGTAGGACATGGTGGGCTGACATTGCTAACGATAAACAGACACTTTACTTTAGTGCGTTATTAGACGGTACTAACTTAGCAACAGGTGACTCAGGTTACTTGTCATTGATTGATGTGTTTCCTAACGGAGACGAGATAGTAGGACTAGCAGCACACAATGGTTTCTTAATTATATTTGGTAGAAGAAACATTGCTGTTTATGCTAACCCTATTGATGTTACTAGATTAGAGTTAGTAGACTTAGTAGCTAACGTAGGATGTATTGCTAGAGACAGTATTGTCAACACAGGTACGGATGTTATGTTCTTGTCTGACACAGGTGTAAGAAGTATTGCCCGTGTTATTCAGGAAAAGTCAGCACCTATTAATGACATATCGTTTAATGTTAGAGATGACTTAGTAGCATTTGTAGAATCAGAATCTAATAAAGAAAAGATTAAAGCAGCTTACTACCCTAAAGATGCTTTTTATATTTTAACACTACCAACATCTAAGTATGTATTTTGTTTTGATCTGCGAGGTAGACTACAGAATGGTGCAGCAAGGGTTACTATCTGGGATAGTATTGAACCCACCGCCCTACATGTCACTTATACAGGCGATCTTCTCATAGGTAAAGCAGGATACTTAGGTAAGTACTTTGGATTCTTAGATGACACAGCAAAGTACAGACTACGTTACTACACTAACTACTTTGACTTAGGTAGTCCAACAACTATGAAGTTCTTAAAGAAAGGTAACTTTGTAGTAGTAGGGGGTGTAGGGCAGGACGTAGCATTAAAGTATGGTTTTGATTACATTAACTCATATCGATCAATAACTAAGCAACTACGAACTGGTTCTGTTTATGAGTACAACATTGGTGAGTACGCTATTGCAGAGTTTTCTAGTGGTTTAGTTCTTGAAGAAGTGAACAGTAACTTAGGTGGTTCAGGTTCTATTATGCAATTAGGGTTTGAAGCAGATATAAATCAAAGTCCATTGTCAATACAAAAGATAGATATTTATGTTAAAGCAGGTAAAACAGTTTAGGGATTATTATGTCTGATTATACAAAAGCAACTAACTTTACATTAAAAGACGGATTAAGCAGTGGTGACGCAGGTAAGATTATTAAAGGATCAGAGATAGATGCAGAGTACACAGCTATTGCATCTGCTGTAACATCTAAAGCTGATCTAAATGGTCCTACGTTTACTGGAACACCTGCTGCACCTACAGCATCTTTTGGAACATCAAGCACACAATTAGCTACAACAGCTTTTGTTCAAGCTGGTTTAGCTGGTGCGTATCCTGTTGGTTCTATTTACATGAACGCTACT
>Ga0129324_10002494_pt1 | contig 11252 bp, 6 predicted proteins | sample CPBDNA_7_FD_96879 | JGI IMG/M metagenome (GOLD analysis project Ga0129324, IMG submission 96879) | Freshwater to marine salinity gradient microbial communities from Chesapeake Bay, USA - CPBay_Spr_15_0.2_DNA | ecosystem: Environmental > Aquatic > Marine > Coastal | place: USA: Chesapeake Bay... | reverse complement strand
TGGGCCTAATGCCATTTATAAATCTCCTAGATGGGCGACACCTTGGGAGTGCCGCCCGTAGTTAATTAATATGAACCTAAGAAAAAGTCTTTGACTTCGTTATCAGTAGGTAAAGTTAAATCTTTGTAAGGGTTTGTACCTGTTAATGCTTCTGCGGCCTGCCCTCTTGCGCCTGTAAATGGTGCAATAATAGGTGCTGTTTTAAGAATATTACGAATACCTCGTTCACCTTCGCCTTGTAAGAGATCACCAATACCACCACCTAGATTTTGAATGTTTCTAATTGTTGGTCCTGACTCTCCCATTACAGCATTCATAAGCCACTCGATACCCTCGTCTCGTTGTGGATATAAAGGTTTAGCTAAATCAACAACTCTTTCATATTGTCCCATAACTCCTGATGCATACACAGCGCGTTGAATGTAACCGGAAGTGTCTAAATAAGGGCTTGGCTCAAAAAACTTAAACATATCTTTAAGCAATTGTGATGCGCCCCCAAGGACCATTAACATTACAATTAATGCAAAGGTTTCATACTTAGTACGTATTGTACCACGCCGAATACCTCTATCATAAAGCTTTGGAAGAATATTAGCAGTGAAAGCGCTAATAAAGCCATTGAACTGTGTGATGATTTGATAATGTGGGTCTTGGAAAAACAAAGGTCTGTTACCATGCCCAGGCATTTGAATGCGTTCATGGACGTAACGCTGTATTGCATTTCCAATTTCATTATCAATATATTCTGCAGTTTTACTTACTTCTTCGGCATACGCTTCATTAATATTTTCACCTTCTTGCTGCATATCTTTAACTGATTGCCTTAGCATTCTTCGAATTGCAGCTTCACGTTGCGTAGGTGGTTTGATTACTTCAACTTCTTGACCGTCATTTTGTAATTCTACTTCTTTTCTTAGATGACCACTTACACCGTCAGTAATATTTAAAGCCATTGAACGTGACATTGAATCTAAGTCATCCATCATTATCATTAACTTATCAACATTTATTCCTAATGAAGTTAGCTGATTATAGGCTTCCATTTCAGTTTCAGTGAATTTATTAAAATCAAAGTTATAAACAGATCTATTTTCAAACTCAATAGCAGCTTCAATTTCATTATTAGAAGATACTACACCCCCTGTAGGACGTCTAGGCTTTCCTTTCATAGCAAGCTTTGTAGGCGCAGTTTCTAATACACTAAAAGAACTTTTGATTGCGTCTAAAGCTACTACAGAAACAATTCGTCTTTGTAATTGAGTAATAGATTGAATACCTACACCCTTAAAAAATGTTTCATGTATTCTAGCAAAGGCAACATCTCGTTCACCAGTTGCAAGCCTATCTGCAATGTTATTAACACTGCTATCTAAACCTACTTTCTCTGCTAACTTACGTCCTTTATTTGCTTCTGAATCAAGTGCTTTTGAAAAAGTAGAGGCTATCTGCCGAATCATTTGATCAGACGCTTGTTGAAACATCTTATCATCTTTAATATCAAAGTATACCATTCCAAATTCAGGGAAAGAAGCTGGGGCTGATAACGGAAGTCCAGCTAAAATAGACCAGCTAGTAGTAAAAGAATTCAATGCTGCAAGTTTAGGATTCTCAATACGATTATAATTTCCATTAGCTGCATTAATCATTGATCTAATATAAAAAGCAAACTGAGTTAATTCTTCACGGCTAAGATTACCTTCTCTTTCAAGCTGTCTAAATAATCGATGAAGCTTCCAACCACCTTGACCAAAGTATTTAGCGTTAGCAGTATACCTTGCTGCATCTACTTGTACTTTATTTATTGTTTCAAATAAATTATTATTAGAAAACTTATTGTCGTCAATCTCCATTAACCGTTGACCATCTTCTGTAAACGCAAAAGGAACACCTGAGTTACTAGGATCAAGCAATGAGTATTCTACTTTTTCAGTACTAGGCGTGCCTACTTCAGCAGCATTAATAGTTTGTTCACCTCTGCGAGAGATACTATCGTATACCCGTTGAGCATCAATTTCACTATAATCTAACTTTTCCATAAGCATCTTTTTAAATCCAATAGGATTTTTCTTTGCCGCTTTCCAATCAAAGCCTTGGAACTTCCACCACATTTCAATGTTATAGTTTAATTCTTTACCATTATTCTCAAGCATATACTGTTCATTAGTATAATTGTAAATATAATCGTAAGACATTTTAAGTCTTTCTGCTGCAATGTAATTTCTTTCAAGTTTAACTAAATCTTCGTTAGAAATCTCATCCGCTGCTATAGGCTTACCGTTATTATCCTTTAAAAAAGGAGCAAGCATTTCTATAGTTACTACACCACCCGGAATAGCTTTTCTAGCATCTAAATAAGTTTTAAGTTCATCTGAAAAAATTATATTATTGTTAGTAGTGAAACCTAACTTTGTAAGCTGATCTACATACAACTGTGCAGCGCGTTTTGAATCTGCTCTTTCTGCAGGAGTTAAATTTGGATTAGATGAATTTTGATTTTCAATAATAAAATTATCTATTACCGCATTTAGATTAGGTTCTAATAGTTGTTGCTTATACATTTTATAAAGCGTATATGCACCTGATTTTCCAAACTCAATTAGTTCTTTTGAAATAATTTTCGCATCATCATGGCGTAAAACTTTCTTACCAAAGACATCAGCAATAGCTAACTCATCTAATATTAATTTAGCTTTAGTAATAAGCGATTGTTGATACTCTTTAAAATTCATTCCTGGATGAATAACATCACCTAACGAACCACCCACTCGTGATAAGATATCAAGTGCAATAGGATTAGCAACTGCTCTTGCAGCTTTAATTGCAGAACGTTCTGCGCCTCTAATTAAACGACCAAGCCCCACAGCTACTACATCTACAAGATCATTTACAGATTGAGTATTACGAATAACATTTCGAATACCCTTTTGTTTATCAATATAGTTTTGAGCCAATGATCCTGTTTTATCTAATTCTGAAGCTGCATTATAATCTACTACACCTTCTGATTTAAGTTTTTGAAGTCTAGCTAGCTCTTGTGTAGCTTTTTCTGCTGCAGGTTTAATTTCTTCTCTTTGTTTTGCTTCAGTTACTGCTCTTAAATAAACATTAGCTGCCTCTGGATTCCCCTCAATATTAGCAAGCGGTTGACCGTTCCTTATTTGATTAGCTATTGTAGCAATCTCAGTGTTTGTTTTACCGCTATCATTAATTGCTTGAGCTACAATTAGTTGAAATTCAGGAGGGAATGAAGCAATAATCTCTGCATCAGTTCTAACGCTTTCAATTACTGCTGTAGTATTTGCAATTGCTTCATCAATAGTTTTTGTACTTGAAGTAAAATCAGGTAATGTTGTATCTGTATTTCTATTTCTAGAACTACGATCAATATTTTGTTCTATTGTAGATACGCCTTCTCCTGATTGCATCTTTCCTATTTTGTATAACTCAAACAAGCTAAGACGTTCAAGATCTCTTCTACTCGCAGAGGCTTTTTGTAATCGATTACGACTTTGCATATATGTATTTGTAGCAGAACCAATTGTTCCACCAAGAACACCACCTGCAATTGCCGCATTAGTAAGTCTATTTTGAACTTCTTCTGCTGTATAGCTTTTATCTGAAAAGCCTGCAGCAGTTGCCATTGCTAAACCTTCTTGCCCTACTTCTGTAAGTGCTTCTCTTGCAACGCCTGCTGCTGCTGCTTTTCCTAAAGAGCCTGCTGAAAAACTAGCAATATCTTCTGCAGTAATCCTTCCAAATCCAGTTAAAAATTGTTTTTGCGCTTTACCTACTGCACTTGCAAATACTAGCTTTGCTTTTTCAGGCGATAAACCTCTTTCAATTAATTTTTCTGTTATTTTCTTTTGACCAGCCGCACTAAATACTTTAACTGGAACTACAAGACCTCTAAGACCAAGCAATTCTAGTGTAGCTTGACCTATACCGGAAATAGAAGCCGCAACAAATTGTGCTGCACCTTTTTTACCTTCCATTTCATTCCATGTTTGTCCAGCGTAAACTATCGAAGTTGGAATAGTAGCTAATGCTGCTGTAGTTAACGCGCCGCCGCCAATTAAAGCGGAAGCCGGAATTGCTGCTGCTAATGCTGCAAAAGAAGTAACCATATAAGGTGCTGACATTGCTGCATTGTTAATTACATATTGAAAACCACTATATAAACCATCTACTTCATCATAATTAAGAAGCAAGTCAGGTGTATTTGCTATTTGAGAGCGTGCTCGCATACCACCTTGAGCGCCTAAGTTTTCAAACAACTCAATTTCAGACATCTCACCAATGGCTTCTAAATATCCAAATGCACCTTCTTTAATACCATCCCAGCCTGTACCAAACGCATAAGCGCCGCCTGATAAAAGACCTTTAGGTTTATTATCAATGGTTCTTTCTTCATCCCTAAACTGTACACCAGAATGAAAGTTTTTATCAAACTCTGATTCATCTAGTGCAAGACGTTTAAAGCGTAACCCTTGTGCTTCTTCTTCTTTAGACATTGCTTTACGTTGATCGGCAAATAAATTATCTTGATCACCAAAAAGCCGACGATATATTTCGCCTTCACGTTTAAGAGTAACATTCTTTTCAGAAGAAAATTTATCTAGTTTAGCAAGACCTTCTTTAAAAAGAACATCACTAAGCATTTCACCTTTATCATTACGCAAAGGGTCTAGATTACGATTATAAACGTCTGTTTCACCTGTATTAATAAGCGTATTAAAGCCACCTTGATCGATGACATCGGCAACGACTTGTGTATTTAAATCGCCACCGATTTCACCGTGTTGAAACTCAAATGTTCCATCATCATTTTTAATAAGCTTACTTGTTTCTAGACCATCGAATCCAGGAAGGCGTGTTCTTTCTCCTGTACGATTGTTGTGAAGCGTATCACTATCAATAAGGGTTTGCGTATCTCCGTTACTATCTACGAAGGTACGTACCTTTCTTGGATCATAGTCTTCCATGTAGTACTCCTATTGTTTAACAATTTTGAATATCTCAAGTGCCTTTTCTTTACCTTGTTGACACTGTTCAACCCAATTCATAAAGGCATTTTTTCCATCGCCACTTGCAGTAAAAAACGTTTTAGGTGCTTTTCCAGTAGCTGCCATAGTACTGTATTTAGTCCAAGTATCTTTGTAATTTTTCCAAATACGTTGATATTCTTTAGCAGCAAGATCAGGCCTTTCTTTGTCTGCGCCTGACAAACCTGCATAAGCTTTCTCAGCTACTGTCCTATCAATCTTAGCAATTGTTTTCATTGCTGTACCTTCAGTATCAGTAGTTGAAATAGCACCCCCCGTATCAACATTCATTTGTTGATTCTTAAAGTATGCTTCAAGTGAAATTGGCTTAGTGCCTTTTTCTTTACCATTTGCAATCCATTGAGCATAGTCTTGATAGTACTTATCTTGAGCAAGATTAAGATTACGCATTAGATCTTCACGTTGTGCAACATTCATACCTCCATAACGCTTTTTACTAACGTTATAAAGGGAAGCTGCCTCATCACTAATTTTTACCGCTAAACGTTTAGGTACTTTTTCATCACCGTCTTTAATATTTTGATTAACACTATCAATAAAAATCTGACCATCATCTCTAAACGATTTTTTAATATTAGTTACGTCATGGATTGAATCTTGGTAGGCTTCAAGATAAGGTGTAATCCGAGCATCATCTAAATAATAGCGTTGACCTTTAACTATAACACTTTCACGACCATTACCATCAATAGTTGTTGTAAGCACTCCGGCAAGACGATGATAAACTTTTCCACCTATTTTCTTAATGCCTGATTTTGCTAAAGCTTTAGCTTGAGCATCATACTGAGTAAGGTAATCTTTAGCACTATATCGGAGAGAAGCTACGTGATCGTAACCAAGTACACGGCTACCAATGTATAGCATTGACATGCGCCCAATAAGCTTTTCATCTAACATAGCTCCCATGTTTTCTTTAATCCAATTTGTTGCTTGTTCAAATAATGTAGGATCAGCAGTTTCTGCTGCAGCAATAACTTGTGTCTGTCCAACACCGTCTTTTTCTTGCGGTGTTACAACAGTTGTAACCCCCGGTAAAGGCTTAAGCTCTTTTGAATCTGGCTTTTCTGGAACTACTGTTCTAGCTTCAGGATCATTAAATACAATATCATCTTCTTGACCAGCCCAATTAACTAACTTATTACGTTTATTATTAGGAAGTATCTCAATAAAGTTACCATCTTTATCTTTATATACTTTATTTTTACTGTCACTAAAAACACCTAATAAACCACCTTGAGGTTTTTCACCGACTAAAACATCGCCAGGTTGTGGTCCATAATTCTCTCCACTCCCTTCTAATAACGATTTCCTTTCACCATCTTCCATTGGTGGATCAATTTCAGATCTAAAAAATTCACCAATAGTACGGCTATACTCACGGCCTTCTGCATCTATATAACTTTCTTCTTGTGCATTCCAAATGTACGGTACGCCATTACGAATAATAGTGTCGTTTACACCATATTCGCCTTGATCTGTTACTGGCGGTGTTGCAGTAACAGGAGGCACTGCAGCAGCTGGAGTTGCAGCATAAGCACTCATAGCAGTACTAGAATCGTCGCCAATATAACCTAAGTCAATTAATGGCATACCATCTGGTCCAATAGTTTGAGGAACACCGGCTACTATTTGACGTTGTTGTTCTGCTGGAGTAAGAATTTTACTTGCATAATTTAAAGTTTCAGCAGCGAGGGGTTCCCCTTCACCTGCTTTATATTTACGCATACGCCCTGGACCTGCATTATACGCCATAAGAATTTCTTCAGGTGTATAATCAGGGTATTGTGCTTGGAGACCAGTAAGGTATTGACGAGCAAATTCTCTTGACTTAGCCTCATCATTAAGATCTTCTATAGCTAAAGGAGCAGTGTTATATCCAGGTTGTGCCGCTGTTTTTGGCATAATTTGGTAAGGACCAATTGCCCCTGCCCGAGATACTGCATTAGGATTACCACTAGATTCTACCATACGTAAACGATCTAATAACTCATCTGTAATCCAATCACCAGCAGCAGCATATACTGTACCGCCTTGAGCTTGATAAGTAGGAATAGGTCCACCTTGTGCCTGTTGAATAATACGTCCTTGCTCATTCATCTCATCAATCTTTTCTTGATTACCAGGAAGACGAGATGCTTCAGCGTTAACAACGTTCTCTCCAGGGGTTAACCATGCGGGGACTGTATCAGTGCCTTTAGGCTCCCCGGGGTGATTACTAGTGTCTGCACCATTATACCCATCAGCTATGTCAGGAATAACCATCATCATAGGGATAGAAGCATCGGGTTCAAAGAATTCGAAAGAAAACATATTACCATAACGGTCTTTCTGACTAAGGCTTTTTAGTTTCATCTTATACTCCTTTGCTTATCGGTCCACCGTAAGATAGTTTATAGGTCTCTCCACCCGCTGATTTGTATTCTACTTTAGATAATGGTCCGGCCATACCACCGCCGTATTTGTATCTGCTTTGTTCAATTTCATTTTGAATTTTTTCTTGTTCTTCTATAAATTTATCCATAAGAAGAGACGATAGCTGATCTTTTATTGATTCTCCCTCAACCGCTTTACGGCCTTCAGAAGCATACAATGGATCAGCCATACCGCCTTTTGATTTAAACATACTAAAATAATCTTGAAGCGGAGAATCTGCCATTCTTACAGCTGCATCGCTTTGCTCTATTAAGTTACCTAACGCTTTTCTTTTTCTTTGTTCATTTAAAGTAGTATTATTAGGGTCAACTCTTTGTGTTAATTCGGGATTCTGTAATGCTATTTGCATTCTTGCAAATTTATTCGCATTTTCTCTACCTTGTAAATCAACTCCAGTTCCACCCCCAAATATTTTACCAAGAAGTGTTTGTTCATAAGCTTCTTTTTTAGCTGCTGCTTCTTCATCTTGTACAATTCCAAGATCTGCCCCTAGCTTATAATACTCAGTTAATTTTTTATTATACATTTCTCTTGGCGAAATTGGCAATGGGCCGTTTGAGCCTTCAGCAGAATACAGTGGTCCAACATGACCACCTTTATTAAACAAACCAAAGGCTTTACCAGCAAGTGCGCCAATTGCTAAAGGCGCTAATGGGCTTGCCATCATAGCTGCTAGTGGGCCTGCGCCAGCAGCAACAGTTGCGGGGGCTACTGTAGATGCAACTGCGGGAGCCACTGTCGATGCTGCTGCGGGAGCTACTGTAGAGGCTACAGTTCCAGGAACAGTCCCAGACATCATTGTACCTGTAAGCTCAGCTGGAAGAACGGTAGGAGAAAAAGCACCACTCATTCCACCCCCTGGTCCAATATTAGCTGAAGCAAAAGGTGCAGATGTAAATGAAGATGCGGGTGCTGTAGCAGCAGGCGAAAACATTGCACTAGCTTTTTTAAGACCAGGTTGAATAACGCTTTCATTAAGTTTAGTTGCACCATAATCTACCGTTTCTGACATGGCTTTATCAGTTATCATATCTGTTATTTGACCGGCAGCACTTTTTTCTTGAGGTGCCGTTGGCTGTGGTGCTATTTGATAAAGAGGACCTTTTCTTGGGTCAACATCTCTTGGTTTTGCTAATTGAACAACCATTACTTACCACCTCCGGTTTTAGTAGCCACTTGTTGTTGAGGTGCATTACCAAGGTAACCAAAGTATCTAGAAGCAGCAGTATCAGGTGCATCTAACCGTTGTTGTTCATACGCTTGCTTAGCAGAGCCTACTTCGCCTAGCCCAGAAATACCACGTTCTATTGTCTCTTGACGATCTTTTTGTAATGCTAAAGAACGATCAGCTACTGCGCCCATCATTGCCCTTTCACCACGGGCAGAGCCAAGGCCTCCTGCGGCAGCTGATTGACCAGATGAAGTACCCATGAGGTTTTGAAGATCACGTTGCCTAGCAGCATCAATGTTGTATGCCCCTGTTCCTGCCATTGCATCTTCAGCTGCTGCCTTTTGGGCGGCTAAGGCATTCCTCTGTTCATCTGTCATTGCAGCTACAATTGCGTCTGGGCCACCTGCCACATCTTCTTGATACTTAGTTGTTACATCTGAAAGTACTCTTTCAAGATACGGTTTAAACTCTGGGTCAATACCGCTAGAAGTGGTTGTAGTTGTAGCACCACCACCTTTATACACTGTTCGCGCACCGAAAGGCGCGTAAACATCTCCGGTAAGTCTACTCATTAAAATCATTTACTTCTCCTGTATCACGCCTCTAACTGAAACGTGTAGTGCCGCATTATAGCGGTGTTGCAAGAAACGACCATAATCAAAAGCTTCTTGCTCGCCCATGATTGAGTCGGAACGCCACTGTTTGCCACCATATTCTTTAGTGTGTGCAATCATAGCATCGAATAAACGATAGATAGTATAAGCGTTATTATGGTCATGATCCACAATACAATCTTTAACATCCATTATATATTCGTTATTGTAATAATTAATAAACGATTCAGCAGAAAGAAAACCCCTTAGCGTTCCATCGATATAGTCTCCTATAACAAGTGCATGAGGGGTTGTTTTTTGTTTTTCTATTAACTCAAGAAAATACTTTATCCACACTGCTTCATTACGAGAGTATCCAAAGTGATATTCATTATCTTGGGTTGACTTATTCATAAGCTGAATAGCTTCTAATACATCATTGTCCTCTAATTTTTTTATCATATTACCAAATCCAAAGTTCTATAAATCCAGGCTGCCCTGCTTCAGCAGTTAAAAACTGACCCGTTGCTGCTGCACCTCCTGCACCTACTGAATAGGTTAAAACCTTTCCACCAACAGTTGAGCTTTTTATATAAGTACTTACTAACGATCCCGATTTTCCATTCATAGTTGGATAAGATGTAATATTACTACCTCCAGATCCAGTACGCCCTTGGCCTCCCTCTGCACCTTTGCCTGCTTGAACAGAACCACCTGTTGATCCACCAGTAATTCCACTAAATGTTTTTTGGCCAGCCGTACCTCCTTTAGCGGTTATTGAGAGGCTTAGAGCACCGTTACTAATTGTAGTATCGCCACCTGTACCACCACTAGGATACTGAGGATCGTTGTCACCTTGACCTGGAGTTTGAACTCCACCTCCACCGCCTCCTCCTGAAGCACGAATATAGATAGCTATTGCGTTGCTAGGTACCGTGTAAGAACTCCCACTAGTTAAAGTAGTAACTACTTGAGGGCAATTAACTACTACAGCAAGTGCTTCTTGATTAGCATTTACTTGAGCTAAAACATCGCCTACTCCAGTTCTAAAGTTACCCTCATTTGTTGAAGTAGCAGTTACTAAGGCCTGTACTGTTGATAGTGTTTTACCATTAATTGTCATATTAAAATCCCCTTACGATTCCATAAATAGTCCCCGATCCATTGGTAGTAAGACTAGTTGTGCCAACAGAAGTTGCATACGCCGTAGTTGACGTAGTGCCTGTAAGCTGTACATTAGTAATTTGTTCGTATGTATTTGTATAGTTATAAAGACCTGGAATTGATTGTTCAAAAAATTCTTCTATGTTTACTGCATAAGCTTGTAAAGAAAAAGCAGTAAAAGAAGGTATATTTGTACCATCTGCAGTAAATTTAACTTCAAATCTTTGTCCTGCTTGAGCAGCGTTAAATTCAACTGCAGGGTCAATAAGTCTAAGAATTTCAGCTTGGTTTAAATACATACTAGTTCCAATACCTAGAACTTCTTGTCTTGAGTTATTATTAGGCCCAGCGCTATAAAAGTCTACCCCATCTACTCCAACGTAAAAGTTAGTTGTTTGTGCAGATGTAATATCATCTACTATAAAGACTTCAATGTTACCACCATCAATAGAATAACCTGTATTAGCAGTAAAAACAGGGTAATAAAATCGTTTAGTTCTAAGGTTATTAGTTCCTGAGTTAGACGATAAGTCTACTTGTACTGAAAAACGATAACGTAAGTTTGTAGTAGCACTGCCGCTAGTTACAACACTACCATTAGCACTACCAGAACCTACAATAAGATTATTAAGCCCATCAGTGTAATCATCAATAGTTGTTCTATGCGTACGTGTAGCAATTGCTGAACCATCTAAAGTAAGAATATTTTTAGATCCAATTACAAGAGTATCAACATCAATTTGATCTGCTGTAATTGATTTAGAAGTAATAGCAGCTGAAATAATACTAGGCGTAATTAAACCACCTCTAATCTCTACATTATTAAAC
>Ga0129324_10002493_pt1 | contig 11252 bp, 8 predicted proteins | sample CPBDNA_7_FD_96879 | JGI IMG/M metagenome (GOLD analysis project Ga0129324, IMG submission 96879) | Freshwater to marine salinity gradient microbial communities from Chesapeake Bay, USA - CPBay_Spr_15_0.2_DNA | ecosystem: Environmental > Aquatic > Marine > Coastal | place: USA: Chesapeake Bay... | reverse complement strand
TGTCCTCAGCAAGGTATTTGCAACGTCACAAGGCTTGCGTGCTGTTCACATCGGCAGACATACCACGTTAGATATCGCGAAGCTTATTCCTGGCACGAGCCTCGCCAAAGCGTGTAAATCTTTCAAAACATCGCCAGCCAAGATTGAGGGATTCTCACACCAGCTCCCACAAGCAGCGTACGAACGCGAAGAACTTGGACAATGGCTGGCCGACAACAGGCTCGAGGTTGCCGAGTATCTAGCACACGATGTGCTGAGTACAGCCTCGCTGCTGCAGCTGGTGACTACCGCGTTGAAGGAACTCACTGGCAAGGACTGTTATGGTCCTAAGTCCGTAGGAACAGTGGGTGGTCATGCGTGGGAAAAGATGGTAGCTACGTGCCCGCTACCCAAGGCAGTAGCTGACGCGACTACCGACCAGTGGATCCGTGGTGCTATTACTGGAGGGCGCACTCAAGTGTTTCGCAAGCCAGGTTCCGAGACAGGACCTCGTGTTGTAGAGGGCAAACAATCTATGGTCGACTTCGCCAGCTTATACCCGACAGTTATGGCTGCAGTTCCGAAAGCAGCTGCGGTATTCCCCGAGTCTTGGAAATGGGGATATTTCCCAAAAACATCGGAGCCTACTGATGTTGTCGACTATGCTACCGGGATGGTTGGCGTCTTTGATGTTGAGATTAAATCGCAACCGTGGCCAAACGTGATCCCACTACGTACGGAGGACGGCAAATTGGATTGGGATTATCGCGACGAATTTACAGCACGCATCACACACATTGATATCGAGCTGATCCGTAACGGTGGTGGTGTGGTTAACGTAATCGCCGGCAAGATCTGGAACGATAATGTCGAAGGTATATTCCGTGACTTCATTCTACCACTCGCAGCCAAAAAAGATGAGGAGGATGCGAAGAAGGCTGCTGGCTTGCCGAACAATCCCGCAATGCGTGAATGTTACAAATTATTGCAGAATTCCGCGTCAGGTAAATGCTGCCAATCCAATTACGAGGAAGTCACCGTTATGGCTACCGGAAGCGCTCATCAGCTCAAGGCAATGAATGCTATGGACCAGGAACGCCCTATCACGTGGTATGCCCTCGGTGGAGAATCATGCTTGATAACTGGGTTCAAGCCAGCAACCAAAATTTACAAGCCGGCACGTGCGAAACCCAGCATCCTCGCGGTGTTGATTTATTCATACTCGCGTGCGCTCCTGTATCGTGTGTGCTGTGCTGCCGGAGATATCCTGTACTGTGATACGGATTCCGCGCTATATCGCGAGGCTGATGTTGCCAAGGTGCGTGCAGCATTTCCAGATTTGGATCCCACTAACCGTCGCAAAACGCTCGGAGACCTCGAGGAGGAGCTTCCCACTCATCAGAACGCAGTAAGCTATCTAATCGCACCCAAAGATTACTCGGTATTCTGCTATGCTGATAAAAAGATGGAAAAACCTCTGAAGCCCAAGCTGCGGATGAAGGGTGTCAACCAGCGATGTGATCGATTAGTGACAGCAGAGGTCGCAGCACGGTTGAAAACACTGTCCATATACGAACAAGCTGCAGAATACAACGGCGGTGATAACTCTCGCCCACTATCCGATCCGACGGTTATGAAAGAATTCTTCGAGCGTAGAGCAAAACAAGAGAAACTGACAGTATTGTGCTCGCAACTCACGCGATCGTACAAAAACGAGCTCAACCCATATTCACTGAAGCAGCGGTATCTGATTAAAAATGTGTAAGCGCCTGACCCCAGGCGGCAGGGTTTAAACCAGCCCCGATTAAACTGGGAAGTTTAAGCGTGGATAAAAAAAAATAAAAAATTTTTGTGTCATGCCACGGCCTAGGATAGAACGATTTGCTCATTGAAATTCTTGCGATATGAGTCCGTCGCGCAGTCGAGGTACATGAAATCGTATTTCCCAGATGTACAGAACTTATACACCTGCTCAAATTCGTTGTAGTCCAATCGGGTATCACAATCGCGAACGACCTGTTCAAGCTTGTTCTTTTTCAACCCGCCGAATAGCAGCCATACATCGATCTGGCGGCGTGCCATCGGCGATAGGTCATTAAGGTACTGGGTTGATAGAATAACCTTGCAGCGCAGATGGCGATTAATTTTCAACAGCTGTGATACGCTGGATTTGCTAAGCTCGTTGCCGATATCATCAAGCACGATCACCCGTTTCTGGGCAAGCTTGGATTTACGACGTTTACGCTCCTTAGGTTCCTCCTTGACCTCTCCACCTATAGAGATGTATTTGAGATCCTCCTCACTCTCAGACGAGCTCTCCTCCTCATCATCACTGAATTCAACCGGCGTATCGATTATATCTCTAATTAGATCGACACCGTCGTCATCGATGGTGGATGTGTGGGTATTCACAGTACAACCCTTCGCTCTGAAGTGCTTCACGATCTGGATCCAGCTCCGGTCCTTCTCAATGGTTGATACGAACAGGTCTAGGATAGTGTCCTTGTCAACACACTTCTTGAGCGCGTTATATATGGTTGTGGTCTTCCCACTATTTTTCTTCGCACACAGGAATGTATTACTATAAATTGGCAATACACAAGCCCCTCTGATTTTCTTCTGGGCTACTCGAGGCAGCTTAATCTTGCTGATTTTGACATCGTTGATTCGCTTAGTCTTAAGCATGGTATATACTCATCGCAGATATTTTCTGAACTTACCGCATGAATGTAACACGCATGGAGAAGACTCCGGCGTTCAACCCTCCACCGCTAAACGCGAATTCGTAAGAACCGCTGATTGGTCTACTGTTCGTGAATATGGCTGCCTCCGCGGGGGCGAGTCCATCGTGCACCACTTCAATGCTATTGTCTAGTGATGTGATCAGATTGGAGCTAAGCATGTGCGGCACACCATCCGCGTTGGTGGCATCGTAATAAAGATTGCTAAATTTAATGTGTGTCGGGGTGAACGGAACATCGAAGGTCTCCGCGAATCTCGTCAACCGGTCAGTACCGGCCACCGCTTGCAGAATAAGCTTGTGAGTGATTTGCTCCATTTCGTATATATACCCACCGCACATATTCACAAAAATTTTTAATGTGCAACGATTATCGCACTGGCGCGATAAAACCGCAGGTTTCGATAAAACCGCAGGCTCACATGATCTCTACTCCAGCAGGGCTGATAGATAGCATCTTCTGACACACGACAGCACTATAGTACTTGGTTGTCGCAACTGTGCTCTTGAAATAAATATCGTATTTGCGCTCCACACTCAAGTCCAGCCCACCCAAATGTTGCTGCTTGGCACACTCCAGCCCGTCGCACCACGAATCGGACCATGCAAAGTTCTGCTCATCATTATCTGCGGTCAATGATACGACACGATTTTGTTTCTCACGTGCCCTCAACCACAAATAGTCGTGGGGTCCGGTAGGGTCGCCACAGATAACGTCAAACTCTTGTAGGCGTCGAGAATCCAGTAGACTATAGAATGATACTAGAGCCTCAGCATCCGCCACATAACGGGTACCAAAAGACTCAACACCATTAATCGGGATGGTGTAGATACGCTCAACGGATTGTCCGTGTCCACGACTCAACCTGATTGACACGGCAGTATCCTGGGCGGTGGCACTGGTCTTATACGAGTGCACAAATGGCACCACTAAACTCATGCCGCTCGTGGAGACTGTTTGCATCAAATCATTGACTACTCTAGGGTTCTGCTCCTGGGCCAGAAAGAAGTTTAAGTTGGTGAGCGTGATCGGAGAGGCACCTGTGCTGACCGGAGTGGTGATCACAGGACCAAGAGTTGGAACGGCGTTCGGCACGTAAGTATCAGCCCAGAAACCCACAGAATCCTGCGCCCCGAAGGTAATGCGTAGCTGCAACACCTCACCAAACCAAACAGATTTGTCCAGACTCAGGATGGTATTGTACAGCTCATGCCCCGGGATTTTGAAGTTCACAACAGCAGGCGCTGCAGTGGTGCCATCGCCAGCGACTACAAATCTTTCGGTCTCTAGCTCGTTGATGGAAGTCTTGGTAATAATACCATCAGCTGAACCATGGTAATCCTCAATCATTTTGGTACGCTGCCCAAATGCCTGGTACACATTCGAGAAATTGCTAATGTCCATTAAATATTTACCTCCGCGAGTAAATAGCTCCAACCGCGAAATTGGTGGTGTATCGCGGTAGGCAATCGAATACTTTGCTGCATTGGTATTAGCCGGCACCGTCACGGTGAAGTTGAGATAGGACTGTGCAAGATTCATGGCAACAGCGGGCAGCTCAATGGTGGCCACACTCTCACTGCTAGAGATTGTCACATTATTAGCCCCGGTATTTTGGAATAATTTGGTGATTTTATACTCACTATCCGCCATAACACTCGGTCTGTACTCGATCGTCTCCGCTCGCTTGACTTCCATAGTGTTAAAATACGTTCGTTCGTAAGAGGGTTGTTTATACCTACACGGATATAGTATGTACAAAAAATATTAAATAGCATACCACCCCAATCACGATTTTTTACTTTCCATCAGCGCACGAGCATTTGATGCCTCAGCAGCCTCTTGTTTGAGTGATTCTACATACATTGTAATATATTTTATAAATCCAGTGGTTAGGCTCGATATCTCGTTTTTCTCGTAGAAACACAGCGTGATTAACATATTTACCCCGTTCAGGTTTATACCCTGATCATATTCGTCCGTGATGCTAAACGAGTAATTGTTACTCTGGCTATCTTTCAAAATTTTTGAATGCTCCTCGAGATTCCCAGACGATTGAAAATTTATATTGCTGAGGTCCGGATTCCCGCTAGCGAACAGCTCAAGAAGGATATCATCTTGGCCCCCATTCGAGGCGCAGTTGCTATGCAGGAAGATCGTGGACTCCTTCTGGAAATTGCAAATATTTGTGGACACAAGCGTGCTGGTATTGCCAGATATTATAAACGGGTTGGTACTACCCCGCGCGAACCCCAACACCTCGGGCAGATGGTTGCTTTCAAATACGAGCTCGGATCCGTGGTGCGCGTTGTTGTGCGAGAATGTGAGCTTGCCTGTCTGCGCAGCTGTCTTCCCATCAGGGAACGTTACGCTATAATGTGAGGTGTCGCCAGTGAACAGACTGTTCAGAACGTATATCAGGCTGGTAACGCTGTAATTACCCACCGGTAGTGTAATCGTGTAATCAACATTATTCTCCCGGATTATAAAACTATTCTCGCCCTGTCCAATCAAATAATACGATTTGGGGATGGACGCACTCAGGACCGCTACGTGAGTGAAACTATTGTTTTTTTTCAACGGGATATTGATGTCGAAATTACTATCACTTCCCGCATTACGAAATCCCGAATTGATGTGCACGATCTGCTGACTCTTGATTAGACTCATAAGCGTGCCGCTCAGGTATATACTCGTACGCATAAAGTTTTGTTGAGTTTTCAAAAACTCACACGTAGCCAAATTTATTTTTCAGAGTATCAATTCTCCCTTCACCGTTCTGGCTGTCATCATAGCCACTACACTGTCTGAATGGTTTACCTAGATTTCGGTTAATGATGAAATTCATCGCGTGCCACCCGCAGTTATTGGTGGATGTATTTTGCTCCTTAATCGCGTTAATTTTTAATTTCAGATATACGGGCACATCGAGCTTATTAACAAGCTGTTTCAACTGCTTCATAAACCGCTTACTAGGCTCTTTACCGAACGAGTCATAATACTCCACCACATTCTCGTCTCTGGTGTCGATACGCACAGCCACCCAATGCCGGCCCGGCCCGCTGGATAAATCCGTATTCATTACAAAGCTGAATACCTTAGGGAGTTTTTGTGGTAGAAATTTCAGGAAATCGGCTGGGTATGTCCCGATAAAGCCCCTAGTGCTCTTTAGCATGTTATCGATTTCGTCAGTGCTGAGAGGTTGGCCTCGTTTCTGGTTGGCGAGAGTACGAACGATGACACCCGCCGCAGTCTGATCGATATCGGCAATATCCGGCTCGTCTGGCGCATCCGGTACTGGGTCGCTAATCTCATCCGGATCGACCAGCAGTGTAGGATCTTCAGTGGTAATTGACGGAGGCCGCCTCTTGAGTTTGGTCACCAGCAATAATGCCTGACCCGCCTCTTCCCTCTCACGATCTAATCTTTCCTGTTCGGCCGCAGCCCGACTCGCCGCGACATCCGCAACAGCATCCACATCGATATCCCCACGCTTAGATAGTTGGTTCTGCAATTCAGACAATAGATCAACTTCTGCCGGTTTAACGGTAACGGGTTTGATCGTGACAGGGGGCGCCTTCACTGCATTCACACCCTCTGGAAACACGCTATTAAACGCGGTAGGTATGGAGACCCTAGTATCGGTTTTCTCATAGTATTCAAATATTTCAGCAGCGAGATCGGCAGCGGATTTAATGCCTGCGTATTTTCGGTCCCCTTTGTTTGGTCCGGATTCGATCCTTGTATATCGGTTAGGTTCGATACCCATTTTTTGGTCGTCAATTAGCTTCTGCAACAGCTTGCGCTTGGCCACGAGTTGACCGCTCTTGAATTTGGCGAGGGTTGATTTTTTGACCGCCTCGTATTCAGCAACGCCGGTGGACTTCATGTCGTCATCATTGCTAAACGAGAACACCGGTATTGGTGCTGGCGGTGTTTTAATGATGGGTGGTCCGGATGCTGGTGACGCACCAGGTGCTCCAGGTGGCGGGGGAGGTGGTCCTCCTATCATGGGTGGGGGTGGTGGTCCGCCTGACGGAGGTGGTGGTCCTCCTATCATGGGTGGTGGTGGTGGAGTTGACGAAGATGTCGGAGGCACGATCGGAGGCGGTGGAAACTTCCCAGTTTTATCGGGTGGTGGCTTGGGCAGAGTTGACGTGGCCGCCGGAGGTGCTGTTGTATCAAACAGGGATGACCGCATTGCAAGATAATCCTTGTAAAATTGGTCGTCCGCCAATCCTTTCGGATACGCGTTGGCTAATTTAGCGAGGAAATCCGTCATACTATTACTAGCCTTAGCGTCAATCACTATCCCATATTTCGCCTCGAGACTGGTCTTCCATGGCAGTAATAGGTCGGTCTTTTTTCGATTTTTTTCCTTGACTTTTCTCTCAACACTCAACAGATCCACGGCAAATTGGCCAGCGCGTCCGGAATTAGCCAATTGCGCTTTCGTCATGCCGAGCTCGGCCTCTAACCTCTTGTATTCCGCATCGGTGAAACTGGGTGGCGGCTGCGGTGTCGGCTGCGGTTTCTTCGAGGGTACTAGCGCTGTAGCAAGCGGTGTCGCGCGGTTGACGACATTGATGTCCGGAGGCAATCGCCCGCTAAACCTGGATAAAGCATTAAAGAAATTCTGCTCAGTGCTGCTACCCTTATCGAGCCCGACAGGCAATATGAGATTTCTCGATCGTCCACGGTTCAGCTTCTCAAATTGCTCAAAAGTCTTCACATCTTGCAAATTCAGCTTCCTTTCCCGCTTAGTCAGCTTGCCTCTCGCGCGACGTTTCCGACGTACTAACAGATTTTTGAGAATGATGTCGATAAGATCTTCGCGACTGTATTTTTTTTGATCCTTGAGAAGGTACTTCTTTTTCCCAATCCGTACATATATTTTGGAGCCTTTTATAAAGATCCTCGGTGGCCGGTGGCGTGTTCGTGTACCCTTGGTCATTTTGCAAGGTTATATACAGACCGCAGAAAAAATATGTGCCACGTTAACTTACCAGTTTAGGATTCTGCTTGACATCGTGGAGTGTGCATTCGTGACCGGTTTCCGGTGTTGCGTGTCAATGCTAGAGATGCCAATATATGACGTTCGCGCTGCGGGTACATGCGGTACATGCGGAGTAACTGGCGGTGGTGGGTCTTGAACCCTTTTCTGATAGTATTTCTTGATTACAACCTTCTTAGTAGACTTCTCTTTTCTACGAGGTGGGATAGGGATTGGTGCACTGACTTTGAGCTCCTCCTCGACTGGCGGTTTCTGAAAGTGGTTGGCGTGGTTTGCATCATCCACCGGTTCGGGAGGCTTCACAGTCGCATCGGCTTGTTTTTTCTGAGGCTTGCCATTGATACCAGATATCAGAATCTCCTCGTAGTCACTGTCGCTATCACTGTCGGCATCCGTATCGCTGCTGGGTGGGCTCAAGACCTGCTTCTTCGCAACAGCTATAGCCTTCTGCTTTTTAGCATTCTCGACCCTCTTGGTAGACTTGTTATTCTTGAAGTTTTTCAACATGCTATTAGTTTAATGATGAAATTCTTTATTCAGTCATATATAGAGACGTTTATAATAAAAATATGTCGAATTTATTGCATGAGATTCAGAGGGCGGTTAACGAGGAGATTCTGCCGGGTATCCCCAAGATTTCTTCTGAAAAATCTCGCAAGGAAATGCGTGCTAACCTATTGGCACTGGAAAAGATGGTGAAACACATCAGGCAGGAGTTGCTGCGTGAGTCTAAGGAATTGACCTCGGCGAGAAAAGCCAAGCGTGCTGGTCGTGTAAATAATAATCACAAAAAAATTAATAGTGCTAATATAGCTCCCCATAACAATACTGATGAGGAGGAATAAGATGTGCTCTTGCGCAAGAAAACGACAACATGGGGGTAAATTCCTGAGCCCAGCCCGGCTGCGCACCATAATTTCTCCAGTCCAGCGATTTACCACGCTACCTGTGCGGAAGCCTAAGCAGAAGGGGATGGGTTGTGGATGTCAGCATGGTGGCAATATCTTTAGTGATATCGGAGGCGCTTTGACCGGTGTTTTCCACGATCCGTTGCGTGCGCTCGCTGCTGTGGGTACCCTAGGCGCATCTGAAGTTATTGCGGTTCCGGCTGACCTGCTCAAGCGTACGACTGGAGTCCGCGCCTCGACGGTTTTAGATAAGGCGGCTCCTCTGATTGGTTCGTTAGGGCCAGAAGCGACGATGGGCGCTAAGGCTACCTCGTTCGGTTTGAAACAAATCGGGTTGGGTAAGAAACGCAAATCCAAGGCAAAAAGGAAGCCTCCTGCTAAGCGACTTAGGAAGGGCAAGAAGTAATGAACAAGCTCAGCGGGATAACAGAGTAGAATTTTTTGTGTAAATTTTAAATGCTGCAATGATAGGTTCTCGTGTGATACGCACGAGTAATGAATTCTGGTTTTAGTGATTTCCAGGATCTACTCAACGTCACTACAAGTGGTCAGGATATTGATGACCTCCAGACTGAGCTTAAAAATCTCGAGGAGGTGGTGGCTGATAACACGACAGATATCTCCTCTAACCTTCTGGCGATCAATAATAACACGACGGCAATCTCCAACAATTTGGTTCTCATCAACAACAATACCGGGAATATTGCTACTAACACCAGCAATCTGGCGCTTGAGACTTTCCGGATTACTGTCAACGCTAATGAAATTTTACAGCACGATGGAGAAATCAATACGCTGCAGCTTGATCGAATCTCTGATTTGGCGCGGATCACCACGAATGAGCAAGGAATTCAAACGAACACCATCGCGCTGACCACACTTGGGAATGATGTGCTCAGGAAAGACGGTAGTGTGTTACTCGATGTCGGATATATGCCCACACAATCCCAAAGCATAGCCACGAAAACATATGTTGACAATAGCATCGGCGGATCAACGCAATTTCTAAAAATCGATGGGAGCAACTCGATGACTGGAGATTTAGAACTGAACGGCAACGATCTGAAAATCGATGGCAACACCTCGAAGCTATATATCGAGAATTCCAGCAATAATCTCGTGATGGCAAGTCAAAATAATCTTATGTTTGTCAGAGCTGGTGCTATCGATGCTGAGGTCACCGCGGCTGGAATCAACATGTATAAGCGGCTGGACATGGGTCAGCAAAATATCACCAATGCGGCTTTGATTAATGGATATAACCTGAGCACATTCAATAGCGATATTGTTACGAATACGGGTAATATTGCTACGAACACGAACGCGATATCGGTGAATGCGGGAAATATTGCGGTCAACACTTCCGCGATATCGACGAATGCGGGTAATATTGCTGCGAACACTTCGGCGATATCCACAAAATTGCCCCTCGCAGGTGGTACTATGACTGGTGCTATTAATATGGACAATAACGGTATCTTCAACGTTTCATATCTCAGCTCGTATGGCGATATAACGACCAATAATTATATCAAGACGAACTTATTATTTCCCGTGAGTGGTAATGATATCTTTATCCCCGGATCGGCTGGGATACGTCCAGCGTTTATTCAGTCCAACTTTGGAACGAACTCGCTACTATGCAAGTCCGACCTAGACTTGCAATCGAATGATATTACTAATGTCGGTCTGGTGGATGGGTTTGACCTGAACACGTTCGATAGCAATATAACAACGTTAGCGGCAAATCTCGGTAATGAAACCGTAGCTCGTATATCTGCTGATGCTGCCCTGGCTGGTGATATAGCAACAAATTTAGGCAATATCAACAGCAATTATGGACTGATATTGGCGAATCAGAACAACATTGGAACGAACGCTACGGCAATATCTACTAAACTACCCAGCAGTGGTTCCTCAATCACGGCAACAACTCCATTCTTCAAAATTGATGGTGGGAATAGTAGCTGCGAATTGAGAATATGTGCAGATTCTGGTAATGATAATGAGGCATTCAACCCTAAAATAGTATTCCAGCAGGACGGGAGTGTGCAGACAGGAGCTGTGTTTTTGAAAAATAATACGCTGAATCTGTCATCGGCTGCTACTGGGGTTGCTGGTATTATTTTCAGAACGTCAACAACTAACAATGGTTGGGAGACCGCTCCTATACGTATGACTATTAAGACCAACGGCGATGTTGAATATGAGCATAGCATCCGCATCAAATCTACTAACGAATTCGAATTTGGATATGGTGTTGCCAACAAGAATCAATATTCAGGACGATGTACTTACAAAGGTTTCTCTGGGTATGCATTAGACTTCGTTGGTGCTGCTGTGGGCGCTGCAGATCGGCAGGTTCAGATATATGAGGATTTGACGTTGAAGGCTGTCATCCAGACCTCGGACGAGCGACTGAAACATCATATCCGCCCGATCGAGATCAAAATGGCTGGTGCACTAATCGATTCTTTACAACCAAAGTGCTTCATGTGGAAAAATATTGACCGTCTCACTGGTGAAGTAAGAGACTTTACAGATCACCATTGCTACATGGGGCTAATCGCCCAAGAAGTGAAAGCTACACAAGATACGATCGGGGATGCT
>Ga0129324_10002492_pt1 | contig 11254 bp, 7 predicted proteins | sample CPBDNA_7_FD_96879 | JGI IMG/M metagenome (GOLD analysis project Ga0129324, IMG submission 96879) | Freshwater to marine salinity gradient microbial communities from Chesapeake Bay, USA - CPBay_Spr_15_0.2_DNA | ecosystem: Environmental > Aquatic > Marine > Coastal | place: USA: Chesapeake Bay... | reverse complement strand
AAGAGATTCAAGAATCTGAGGGCAACGTCATCACCTTCATCGACGAGCTCCACACCCTTGTTGGTGCAGGTGCTGCCGATGGCTCGATGGATGCATCGAACATGCTCAAGCCCATGCTTGCGAGAGGTGAGCTCAGGCTTATTGGTGCCACCACCTTGGACGAATATCGCGAGCGCATCGAGAAGGACAGCGCTCTAGAGCGCAGGTTCCAGCAGGTGTTTGTTGGTGAGCCAAGCGTTGAGGACACCGTTGCAATTCTCAGAGGTTTGAAAGAGCGCTACGAAGCTCACCACAAAGTGACCATTTCAGACGGTGCGCTTGTTGCTGCAGCTCAACTCTCCAATCGCTACATCACCGGTCGCCAATTGCCAGATAAGGCAATTGACCTTGTCGACGAGGCTGCATCAAGGCTTCGCATGGAGATTGACTCCGCTCCGGTTGAGATTGATGAGCTCAGGCGCCAGGTTGACCGTCTCAAGCTAGAAGAACTGGCTCTCAAGAAAGAGAAAGACGATGCCTCCAAGCAGCGTCTCGAGAAGCTGCAAGAAGACCTCAGTGAGAAGCAGAGCAAATTAGATGAGCTCAATGCCCGATGGGAGAAAGAGCGCAGCGAGCTCAACAAGGTTGGAGATATCAAGTCCAAGCTGGATGGCCTGCGCATTGAGGCTGAGAAGGCGCAGCGCGAGGCAAACCTAGAGCTTGCCTCCAAGCTGCTCTATGGTGAGATCCCGCAGTTGGAGAAAGAGCTTCAGCTAGCCGAGAGCCAAAACGGCGAGAGCAAAGATCGCATGGTTGGTGAGCAGGTCTCAGAAGCGGAGATTGCTGCAGTTGTTTCAGCATGGACTGGCATTCCAACCGGCAAGTTGCTTGCCGGTGAAAGCCAGAAGCTCCTGCACTTGGAGCAGGAGCTCGGCAAGAGACTCATTGGTCAAAAGAAGGCCGTCAAGGCGGTTAGCGACTCTGTTAGAAGGTCAAAGGCCGGTATCTCTGATCCCGATAGACCAACAGGATCGTTTATGTTCCTGGGTCCAACCGGTGTTGGTAAAACCGAGCTAGCAAAGAGCTTGGCCGCATTCCTGTTTGATGACGAGAAGGCCATGGTCCGAATCGACATGAGCGAATACTCCGAGAAACACAGCGTCTCCCGATTGGTTGGTGCTCCTCCGGGATATGTCGGTTATGGCGAGGGCGGCCAGCTCACAGAAGCCGTCAGACGCAGGCCCTACTCGATCATCCTGTTGGATGAGATCGAGAAGGCCCACCCAGAGGTGTTCGACATCCTGCTGCAGGTTCTTGATGATGGTCGTCTAACAGATGGCCAGGGCAGAACCGTTGACTTTAAGAACGTAATCCTGATTTTGACCTCAAACCTCGGTTCGCAGTTCCTTATTGACCCAGAGCTAGATGAAAACCAGAAGCGCGAAGCAGTTCTTGCGATGGTGAGAAGCTCCTTCAAGCCAGAGTTCTTAAACCGCCTCGATGATGTCGTCATCTTTGATGCGCTATCCAAGGAGGAGCTCGGCTTCATCGTTGATCTCAATATCGACAAGCTCACCAAGCGCCTAGAAGAGCGCAGGCTAACCCTCGGGGTTAGCCCTGCTGCCAGACTCTGGCTGGCAGAGAACGGTTATGACCCGGTTTATGGCGCCAGACCACTGCGCAGACTGATGCAAAAGCAGATCGATGACCGTCTGGCAAACCTGTTGTTGGCTGGGGAGATCTCTGATGGAAGTTTTGTGAAGGTTGATGTTGGAGAGAACGGAGAATCCCTTAGTGTCTCTGCCAATTAGGCGTTCGGTTTATACGACAGATTCCTGTTCAAACAGTGAAGCCATAATAATTTTGCGAAATGATGCGAAATCTCAGAAAGAGCAAACTGGCCAACTTCACGGTCGCTTCATTGTTAGCGGGTGTTCTTCATTTTGGCGCAGTTGGCCCCGCTGAAGCCTCGACATGCACAACGGCATCATTTCATGGCGGCGACGGATCAAGCTCTTCGCCGTTTCAAATCTCCACCGAGACCCAATTGAAGAACCTTAGGTTCTGTCTTGGAGTCAGCCACAACGACAAGTACTTCGAGTTCTCCAATGATGTGGTTGTCTCGTCCGCCACCAACATTCCAATTGGAGATATAACAAATAGGTTCATGGGGGAGGTCGATGGCCAGGGGTATGCCCTGACTCTGCCAAACAACATGAGCTTTGGCTCAATTGCCAGGGGTGGCCTGTTTGGTTTCATCGACGCTGGAGCAGTGCAGTCAATAACAATTTCAGGCGCGGTAACCGGCGCAACAGACATCGGAATGCTGGCTGGAGGGGCGTCAAATTCGAGTTTTGTCGACATCACGACCTTCGGACATGTGAACGGAACCGGATCTGTAGGTGGCCTCATAGGCACACTTAACACCTCGACTGTTTCCAACGTTTCAGTGAATAGAAACCCCCTTATTACCCAGACTTTCTATGTAACATCCACCCTCTACGCCGGCGGAGTTGTCGGAGTTGTGAACGATTCCGTCGTTCTCCAAAGTGAGGCGAACGTGCCAGTCTCCTCTGGCGGAGGAGGCAGGGCCGGCGGATTGGTTGGGTCTGCTGTACGCTCCCAAATTCTAGATAGCAACGCAACTGGCAACGTAAACTCGACTGACACCTCGATTGGCAACACTGGCGGTTTAGTTGGCATGCTTGACGATCAGTCGGTCGTTTCGCGAAGTTTGGCCCACGGAAACGTGACTGGCAAACGCGCGGGCGGTCTCGTTGGTTACATCAGGTCATCAGTCATTCAGGAGTCTCATGCTTATGGAACGGTGACTGGTCCAACGTCCACGATTGTCTATTCTGGAGGTCTTGTCGGAGAAGTCGCCGGGTCATCGACGTCGAGGATAAGCAAGTCGAGCGCCAAGGGAAATATCTCAATTACTGGAAGCATGGGCAACAATCTGGGGGGCTTCATTGGGAATCTGATTGGAGCAATCACGATCAATGACTCCTTCTCCACCGGTAACGTGTCCGGAGGCAGTTCGGCCAGCAGTTATAACGGCGGCTTTATTGGTTTTCTCAACTCTTCCGGGGTGACCATATCTAGGTCATTCTCACGAGGCACAGTATCCGGAACGGGGATTAAGTTCCCCTTCGCTGCCTACGTCCAAGGAGCACCCTCCGCTAGCAACAATAGTTTTCTGGCTACCACCCTTTCGACCGACGATAGCCATGGCTCGACCTCACTAGCTTCACCCTTGCTCGCATCATCGTTTTCAGAGATTACGACTTTTCAAGACAAGGGTTTCAGCATTCAATTCTTTAACCAAACTCAGCAATCCGATTCAGACTGGCTAATGTGTGATGCGTTTCCGGTCTTGTCAAGCGAACCAGCACCAGATACATGCCCAATGTACCCAGTGGCGGGAAGCTTGGATGCCTCTGGTCAGATCCTTACCATCACCTTCAATGGAGAAATCGCCGAGCTTCCAGAAAACTCAGCATTTGCGACAACGCCATCAGTTGCTATTTCATCCATTGCAACCTCAAGTGCGAGAGTCCTTCAAGTTCAATTGAATTCCGCGTTGCCGGGTGGCATCGCGCTAGCTTTCAGTTATACGAAACCCAGCGATCAAGCTGCGCAACTGCTGAAGCGCTCTGGGGCAGACTCGATAGCGGACAGCTTCACCTTTCGGGGGATAGTCAATAACTCAAATTTGTCGGGACCAATCGTCTTGAGTCTCGCCTCTAGCAACCTGACGCCAACTTCGGTCGATTTAGCATTTAGTTGCGGTGGCTCATGCGACCCCTCAGCCTCATTCGACTACGTTGCATCGATAACCCCAGCAGGAGGCTCCGCAACAACCGAAACCGACACCACGACTGGGACTGCAACCCTTAGCTTCAACAACTTGGATCCAAACGTGGCACACGTGATTTCAGTGACTGTCGCCCAAGGCGGACTGACTAGCCCGGCGGCGACACTAAACGTCACTGCTCCAAAACCAATCGCAACCATCTCCGCGATTTCTTTACTGGATACCTCTGCAACCCTCACAGTTGGTTGCACCAACTGCGGAGCAGCACCAGATAGTTTCACTGTCTCTGCAACACCAGTTGCTGGCGGAGCTGCTCTCACCTCGAACACAAACGTGATCTCTAGTCTGTCCCCTGAAACGACCTACAGCTTCTCTGTTGTGGTGGCATTCGCAGGAACAACCTCGGATGTTGTTTTGTGGCAGGACAACCCGGTCATGACATTGCCTCTTGTACCTGTTGTCTCGTCTGTTTCTCCAGCTGCAGTTCCGCTGTCTGGCGGGGCCATAACAGTTACAGGTGCCAACTTCACGACCTCGTCATTACTTACCCTCGGCGGAACCAGCAGTGCCTTCACCATCGTCAGTGGAACAGAGATAACCTTCACGGCACCGTCTGGAACCGCAGGTTCTTTCGATCTAGCAATCACAAACCCGGTTGGAACCTTCACGCTTTCCAGCGCAATCACCTATGTTTCAGGGCCTAGTTTGACAACAAACTCACCTGTGCTGGCAACAACCAACGGCGGCACAATCGTTACCCTCACAGGAACTGATCTAGCAACCACCAACCAGGTGAATGTTGGTAGCACGACGGTTTCCTTCTCCGTTGTCTCAGACACGGTTGTTCGCTTTACAACAGCTGCAACTGCTGCAGGCATTGTTGACATTGGAGTAGTGACGGTCGGTGGAGCTGACACGCTGTCCAGCGCGATTGAGTTCACAACCTCAGCCCTGGTCCCTGTTATTGGAGCTATCGCTCCAACCTCAGGCACCACAGCTGGTGGAACAACAATCACTGTCACAGGCCAGTACTTCTCGGGTAGCTACTCAGACTCCGTGTCAGCCGCAATCAATGGCATCTCTGGCTCATCGATTGTTTTGATTGATGATTCAACCCTGACCTTTGTTTCTCCTCCAGGAGCAGCCGCTACTGGTTTGGATGTGACCATTGCTACTGGTGGTGGCCTTGGAACCCTTGCTGGCGCCTTTAGCTACACGGCACCCCCAGCACCTTCCACTCCAGGCTCAGCACCACCAGTTGTGATAAACACCCCAACCATCACTGAGTTCTCAACCAGAGAGATCTCTGCATCGGGTGCTGAGGTGACGGCAACCGGACAAAGACTTGAGAATGTCTCTGTTCTAACGCTGGGCGGCATAACAGTCACGATTGTTTCCAACACCTCAACCTCACTCACTTTCACAACAGGCGAGATGCCAGTTGGTGTTTGGGACCTAAGACTTGTTGGTTCAAATGGAACCCTGGTGTTCCAGCAGGCCATTGAAGTCGTCGAGGCAACCGCAATTGTTGCCGAGTCAACCGGAGAGCTCCTGGGTTGGACTTGGACCCTAAAGTTCCTTGGCAACTCAAGATCACTGCATGATGCTCAGGCGGCTCACCTAAGCCGCAGGCTCAACCCAAATGCCGAGACCATAATCTGCTGGGGCTACACCACAGCAGCCAACCCCAATGCCTGGGCTATCGCCCATGCAACCCAAAGGGCTCAGGCTGCATGTGATCTGGCTAGTGCTACTAACGCTGAGATGAAGACGGTGGTTCGTCTTCGTTATGGAGTGTCAAAGAACTGGGCAACGCGCTCGGCTCTGCAGTTCTGGCGCTAGCGATTATCATTCGTAAGTGGGGGTAGTGACGGGATCAGAGATGCGCACAAGCTACCAAAGACGACTCATCATCGTTGATGATGAGCCCATCATTCGCAGTCTCCTCGCGCACCGGCTCGCCGAGGTTGGGTTTGAGACTCACAGCGCCAAAGATGCGCTTGAGGCTAAGCGAATGTTTGACAAGGTGGATCCTGATGCCATGGTTGTTGATCTAGATCTTGGTGATGGTCCTAGCGGAACTGATTTGATTGCAGCACTTTCAGCAAAGAACCCGGCTGTTGGTTTTGTGCTACTAACCAACTACACCCCAACCCCTGCGGAGATGAAGTCTGCACCTCACATTGCCTACCTCTCCAAAAGAGAGGTTGAAAGCATCGAGCTGGTTGTCGATGCTCTCAATACCGTGATGCGAGACAACGATCCAAGGACCGAACTCTTTACTGTCCAAGATGACTCCCCCTTGGCAAAGCTCACCGCCAAGCAGCTAGAGGTCTTGCGGCTCGTTGCCAAGGGCCTATCCAATTCCGAGATTGCCAAGCAGCGTGACCTTGGGGTCAGGGCCGTGGAGCAAACCGTTCACCGCATCTACCAAGCTCTTGACATCGGCGATGATGAGACCATGAGCCCCAGAGTCTTGGCTGCCAGAATGTATAGCGCTCAAATGGGACTTAGGCGAGGAAAAGAGAGTTGAAAGCAGTCTGGCTGCGTGTTGGTGGCCGCTATGCAATAACCCTCAGGGCCTGGTTACTACTTGCCCCATTGGCAATTTTGGGGACCCCGGGTTTTGTTCCAGAGGGCATTGTTGGTGAAAACGCAATTGCCCTTGGATTCTTGGTTGGGCTTATTGCCCACCTAGTCACCGGGTTGGTTTTGATTCCTGCATACCTGACATATCTCAGCCCCAAGAAAGACCGCGAGCCAAGACCACTGGCTGCGGTTATCACCCTGGCAGTTGCAGGTTTAGCCAGGGGTTTCTCTGTTGCCTACTTCTTTGAGTTCTTTGGAGTTGTTGCAGAGGCTGGCTACTTCCCCCGCATGATCGCCGGGGCAATCATCGTGACAATCTGGTTTGGTGTCACGGCCGTCCTAGTCGGTTCTCGGCAGCAGTATGTCGCGGTCTATAACAGGCTTGCAGAATCCCTCGAGCGAGCAAGAGCCCTGGCCACCGAGGGAGCCGAGCAGGTTGCTGAAACCCGAGCAGCTCTTGTCGAGCAGGTCAAGGCGACTCTTAACGAGGCGTTTTCCTCAAGGAAATCAACAACAGAGCTTCACAACCTTGCAGACTCTGTGATCAGGCCGCTGTCTCACTCCCTCGCATCTCATCAACCCGTGGTGTTGAATACCAAAGCCCCCAAGCGTCGAATCAAACTTGGCCCCGTTATCCGAACTGCACTTCACGAATACCCCTTCAACCCAATTCCTGTTGCTGGCATTGGCCTCATAAGCACGCTGTATTCGAAGGTTTGGAACATCGGCTTTGCAGGTTTTCTAGAAACCATCATTCAGGCCGTGATCATCGTGCTTTTGTTCATGCTGCTGCAAAGACTGATGGTCAGAGGTTGGCTGGTGCCAATCGCTTGGCTGGCCACTAGCTTCACCGCCAACCTCGTCTCTTGGATGATCTTGCAGTATGACTTCATGCAGAGTGTTGTCACTGCAGCACTACTGAGCGTCTCAATCGTGCTCCCAGCTGGTTTTGTCTCAATGCTTCTGGCCTATGACAAAGAAGCGGAGCGGAAGTTAGCGCTCTTGCAGCAGAACCTTGAACAGGTTGAATGGCAAGAGCGCAAGCTAAACCAGCAGCTCTGGATCGAGAAGAAGCGTCTAGCTCGCTATGTCCATAGTGATATTCAGGGCAGGGTCCGAGCAGCAGCACTTTCCAACACCGTTGGCACCATGGCCGATGTTCAAAGACTGCAGGAGGAGTGCGTTGCAGCCCTAGACCTATCCAGAGAGCTGCCCTCCTTCGATCGCTTCTATGCCGACACCGTCGAACTCTGGGGTGGTGTTGCGAAAATCTCCATAGCTGCAGATCCACTTGCCATGCAGGTGATCTCAAGCGACAGCTTTGGTCTTGCCTCTGTGGTTGAGATTGTTCGTGAGGGGATTGGCAATGCCGTCAAACACGGCAAGGCCAAGAACATTGAGGTTGGCCTCAGAATCCTGGATCAAGACAATCCGTGCCTAGAGGTGCTTGTAATGAATGACGGTCTTCCAGCATCCAAAGACTCTCAAGGAGGCTTTGGGTCTCAAACGGTTGCTGAGGTTAGCTCTAGCTGGGGTCTTGAAGACGATAACGGCAGGACCAAGCTCTGGGCTCGGGTGCCAGTTAGCTCAGCTCAATAATCACTGGAACGTGATCGCTAGGACCTTCGCCTTTGCGTTCATCTCTTTCAATGCTGGCTCCAACCACCCGCTCTGTGAGAGCGGGTGAGGTGAGCTGGAAGTCGATGCGCATGCCCTCGTTTCTTGGGAAGCGCAGGTCTTTGTAGTCCCAGTAGGTGTATTGGTCAGGAACCAGTTCTCGTAGTTTGTCGCTAAAACCAATCTGCTCAAAGGCCTCAAAGGCCTGGCGCTCTGGTTCTGAGACGTGGGTTTCGAAGTAGCTGACGTCAAAGACGTCGCTGTCTAGCGGTGCGATGTTGAAGTCGCCGGTGAGTGCTATCTGAGCGTCTGGGTCCATCTCCAGTTGCTCGGCTACATCTGCAGCCAGTCTGTCCAGGAACTCAAGCTTGTATTCCATGTGGGGATCTTCTAGCCCCCTACCGTGAGGAACGTAGAGGCTGTAGATCTTCAAGTCGTTGAAGACTGCGCTCAGTGCGCGTGCTTCGACGATCTCCTTGAATTCTGGCTGCGAGCGAAACTCAAACTCGATGTCTTGTGGCTCGAGGTGCTCTTTGTATGCAAAGGCAACGCCGTTCCACTGGTTCAAACCGTGCGCGATGACTTTGTAGCCAATGGCTTCAAAGTCAGCGACTGGAAACTGCTCTGGCTTGCATTTGATCTCCTGCATGGCAAGGACATCGACGTTTGTCCTTTGGAGAAAGGGGATAACTCTCGGAGCTCGGGCTCTGATGCTGTTTACGTTCCAGGTTGCTATCTGCACTCCTAAACTCTAACCATGACACTTGAGAGTGATAAAGCACGCCTTGTTGAGCTGGTGAAAGAGTTGGCAGTTGTTCATGGCAAGGTGACACTTTCTTCTGGCATCGAGGCTGACTACTACGTTGATCTGCGCAGGGCCACCCTTCACCACGAGGCAGCGCCACTCATCGGCAAGGTCATGCTCGAGCTACTTCGCCAGCACGGCATCGCACCCCAAGCCGTTGGAGGCTTGACCATGGGTGCAGACCCGGTTGCCACCGCACTGCTGCACCAGTCGGCTGCCCAGGGCCGGCCGCTAGATGCGTTTGTGGTTCGCAAGGAAGCCAAGAAGCACGGCATGGGCCGCCAGGTTGAGGGGCCAAGTGTTGAAGGCAAAAATGTCGTGGTTTTGGAGGACACCTCAACCACTGGCGGCTCTCCTCTTACTGCAGCCGAAGCTTTGGAGGCAGCCGGAGCGAAGGTATTGGCAATTGCAACGGTTGTTGATCGCGACACCGGAGCACGAGAAGTTATTGAAGCTCGCGGGTATTCTTATCTGACGGCCATCACACTGGCTGATCTAGGTCTTTAGAACGAGGTGTAAGTGCAGCGCAAAATTGCGCCGTTTGTCTTCCTGCAGCTCGCTTCAATCACAAGCGTTATCTCCGGTTCGATGGTGTTCATCGCCATCCCATGGGTTGCCCTTGAACTAACGGGCTCGGCAGGAACAGCAGGCTTTGTTGTGGCAATGACCGCCATTCCGGCATTGCTGATGGCGCCACTAATTGGTTCGGTCATTGACCGTTTCGGTAGAAGGTTCGTTGCAATCTGGGCTGAGCTATTCACCGCGCTGACGGTTTTGCTGATTCCAATCATTTCCGGCATCTGGGAGCTAACGGTTCCAGCTCTTATTGCGGTGGGAGTATTCAGGGCGATCTTCTCCCCTGGTGGTTCAACCTCGAGAAAGTCTTTGGTGCCGGACACGGCAGCCCCTGCAAACATGACCCTGGATCGAGCTAACTCGATTCACGAGGGTTTGTTTGCAACCGGCTTTGCTATTGGCCCAGCTCTGGCAACCCTTTTGATTGCTCAGATTGGCTCCGCAAACACATTTCTGGTCGTTGCATTCTTTGGTGTTGTCTCGTCGGTTTTTGCGACCATGATCAGGGTTCACGAGCAGCATGAGGAGAACGACGAGACCGAGAAGGAGCCGTTCTTCAAATACGCTCTGCAGGGCTTCAAGGTTCTGGCCCAGAACCCAGGCGTGATGGTGATGATGGCTGCGGTTATGGCCCTTGCCATCATCTACCTACCAACCGAGATGGTTGTTCTCCCCGCCTACTACAGCCTCTTGGAAGACCCTGAGGGCCTAGGTCTTGCGATATCGGTTGGAGCGGCAGCGTCGATTATTGGAGCGCTTGGTTTCGAGCAAATCCACAAGCGTCTCTCGTTTGCAAACATTTTGCGGGTTGGCATCTTGGGGATTGGTTTGGCCATGATCCCAATGAGCCAACTGCCATCACAGTTCTGGATGGTGTTCTTCTTTGGAGTGCTAGGTCTGGCCTGGGGACCACTATTGCCTTTGTTGAACACCGTGATCCAGCAAAAGATCCCGGCCAATAAGCGTGGTCGCGTTTTTGCTCTGGAGATGACCATCTGGCAGGCAGGACCGTTGTTGACAATGGTTGCTGTTGGTTTGGCCGTAGACGGGTTTGGTGTTGGACCTGTCTACATGGTCCTAGCCGCTGGTGTAGTTCTTGCAGGGCTTTTGGTGTCCTTCAATAAATACATCAAACAGCTCAACAGCTAGTTATTCACAGATTCTCTTTTGGCTCCCCTGAGAGCTTCTGGTTCCGTAACAATCTGACAATGACATTGTTAGAAGTAGAACTATCAGATAATCTGATACACATGAAGAAGATCATGACTGCCACTGAAGTTGCTCGCAACTTCAGTGATGTGCTGGATGCTGTTGTTGCAGGTGATGAGATCACTATCACCAGGGGCAAGAGACCAATTGCTGTTTTGGGAAGTGTCAAAGATGAAACCCCTAACTCAGTGCGATTGGCCGCAGCATTAAAAGAGCACTTTGAGAAATACGGATACATCACCGAGGAAGAAGCAAACGAGCGCATTGCAGCTATTCGAGCAGATAGGGACGCAGACCTGGCCCTCCAGATTGAGAGGGGTGTATGGAACACCTAGTGCTTGACTCCTCGGTTTGGATAGCCATAGAGACAGGTGTCGAGAATGAAATCCAGGTGCTGAAGGAGGGGTTCAACATTATTCTTCCCGCAATGGTTGCCGCTGAACTCATGCCTGATCCCGCTCGCTTCCAACCGGGAACAACCCGGCATCAGCGATCGCTCGACTTCCTTGCCTTTGTTAGACGTGAGGCTGAGTTTGCATCTTTCGATGAGAAAGTGGTTGAAAAGTACGTGCAACTGATTTCATTTTGTAAGAGGGAAGGCCGACCGCGCTCAATCCCAGATTTGATGATTGCCGCAACGGCGTTGGCACATGGAGCGCTTT
>Ga0129324_10002491_pt1 | contig 11254 bp, 15 predicted proteins | sample CPBDNA_7_FD_96879 | JGI IMG/M metagenome (GOLD analysis project Ga0129324, IMG submission 96879) | Freshwater to marine salinity gradient microbial communities from Chesapeake Bay, USA - CPBay_Spr_15_0.2_DNA | ecosystem: Environmental > Aquatic > Marine > Coastal | place: USA: Chesapeake Bay... | reverse complement strand
TTATAATATTTTACAATATACTTAATTCAAAATACAATTTGTAATTTATTATAATATTTTACAATATACTTAATTCAAAATACAATTTGTAATTTATTATAATATTTTACAATATACTTAATTATTATGTTTTATGAATATTATTATGAATATTCTTAAAAAGCTCTGCACGCTCAATATTATGTGTATTAATATGTTGTAATACTTCATTATATTTCATCCATTTAATAGCTCTTATTTCTCTTACCTGTTGCATACACTGTTTGTTAAACTTAGGAATATTATGATCACCTGTAAATTCCGCAATATAATATGTATGTTTATACATAACTTTGTTTGTTCCAAAAAATATTTCATGATATGGAAAGTTATAATCACCAATGTGAATTGTATCTGCTTTATATTGAGTTTCTTCTGTAAATTCACGTAAAGCACAATCAATATCAGATTCATTTTGTTTCTTACGACCTTTAGGAAATCCCCATTCAGGTTCAATAATACTTTTTTTGTTATTATTTAAAATATCTTTTAAAATATTATTTTGTAATAAAATATCAAAATTAATCTTAGCATCAGCATATTCTTTTGTATTTTTATTATTAGATTGAAACCATATTTTTTCCCAAATAATATCAAAATTATCACAATTTAAAATATTTTGTTCTTCTACTGTCATTGATTGTATTAATGTATTTATTTTTGAAAAATCCATTGATTTATAATTACCTTTTATAAATTCCATAAAAGATAAACTATTCTTTCGTTGTATCATTAAATAATGTATTTCATTCGCAATTATTGTAAAACAAATAATACCATAACTACTAATTGGATGAGGACAATCTCTATAAGTATGTCCCATACTATTACAATTTTTACAGATTATTTTAGACATAATATATTATAATTATTTCATTTTATATAGTAAAATGGAACCAAAAAATTGGGGTAAATTTGGATGGGGGTTTATGCATAACGTTGCTCTAGGATATCCTGAGGATTTAACATATATGAAAAAAGAACAATATCGTAAGTTTTTTGAAGTAATTGGTGATGTTTTACCTTGTTTAGATTGTCAAGAACATTATAAAGATATGGTAATAAACAATCCTCCTATTTTAGTAAATAAAGATACTTTATTTAAATGGACTGTAGATATTCATAATAAAGTAAATGAAAGATTAAAAAAGAAAATAATATCATATGAAGAAGCTTATAATATTTGGACAAAAACAAATATTATTGAACAAAAAAAAGAATTAAGTTCAAATACTAAGTTATATTATTTAACATTAATATTTTTCCTTATATTATTAGTTTGTGTTTTAATTATACTATATTTTTATACTCCAGAGAACTCACAACCTTGAAATCCTTCTATATTATTTGAGATTTTATCTTTTTTAACTTTAAATTGCTCTTTTTTACCTTTATTTCTAAATGATTCTATACCCATAAATCCACCCATATCATCATTCATACCACCTATTTGTTCCATACCTTGATTCATATCTTGATTCATACCTTGATTCATACCTTGAATATCCTTTTGCATTGTCATATCACTTTCAGTCGGCATTTGAACTTTAGGTTTAACTACCTCTGTAGTATCTTTATTTACTAAATCTTTCGCAATCTTATTAGATTCAACTTCATCAATAATAGGTTTAGTAGATTTTGTAGTAGCAACATTATAGGTTAACATCGATGAAATAGAAGAAAATACGACAATTACGCAAATAATAATAATTATAGCAGCAATAACCCAACCCCACCACCAACATAAACTATTTTCCATTGTTTTACCTGCAACACAAGTAAGATCAAATAAACCTAAAACAATAGAAGGAATACTGAATAGAATAACACTTCCAATTAACATAAGTCTTTCGCTTAAAGATAAATCATTTTCATTAAAAAGTACAGATAATATTATAGCGATCATAGCAATTAATATCGCAATAGCTGCATATTGCGATTGAGGGGTTCCAGTGAGTAGTTTAGAAATATTCTTGATAATTTCCATCTTTATATGTTTAAATAATTATGAGAAAAAAAGATATAAAAGATTGTTAAGAAAATAATTTATGGGGATTCCTTTTTATTATTCTGATTTAATCAAGAAATATCCAGATATTATTCAGAATCCAAAAAATGTTAATATCTTATTTTTTGACTATAATGGACTAATACATCCAATTGCTCACGAAACTATTTGTAAAGGTAAAACAGAAAATGAATTTTTTCATTTATTATGGAAAAAAACATTAGAATTAGTAGAAATAATTAAACCACTAAAATATATAATTAATATTGATGGGGTTGCACCTTTAGCTAAAATAAATCAACAAAGAAAACGTAGATATATATCTACAAATAATTATAATTGGGATACAAATGCTATAACTTGTGGAACACCATTTATGGATAATTTAAATAAATATATTAAAACACGATGTGTTAATGTTGATACAATGTATAATAATGGTGAAGGAGAACATAAAATAATGAATTATATCCATAATGATACTGAACCAAATAATATATACTTAATTCATGGTTTAGATGCTGATCTTATATTATTATCACTAATGAGTAATAAATCTGATAATATTTATTTAATGCGAGAACAAAATAATAATACAATAAGTTATATTAGTATAAAAAAAATTAAACAATATATTGAATTAGAATGGTCGTATATTTTTCATAAAAATGCAGATATTATTAAATCCTATTGTGTAATGTTATCTATAATGGGAAATGATTTTATACCACATCCTATTAGTCTTAAAATATCAAATAATGGTATAAATATATTAAAAATAGTAAGTAAAAATACGTGTTTAATATCAAAGGATGATACAATAAATATAAATAAAACAGATTTACAATTAATATTTAAGAATCTTATTTATTACGAAGATAAATTTATGATAAATGAACCAAAGAATTGGAAAAAGAATTATTATAAAAATGAAGTTTATATAGAAAATATATCAGAAGCTTGTAAATATTATATTGATGGTATATTTTGGACATATAATTATTATAATAAAAATATAAATAAAATAGATCATAGTTGGTATTATCCTTATTTAGGGTGTCCAACTATATCGGATATTGCAAATTATTTATCAACATATGAATATAAACCAAATTATGATAATACTTTTATTAATTCAAGAGAACAATTATTAATTGTTATACCTAAAACAAGTATCAATGTTTTACCGAAAGATCTACATAAATATATGTTAGATCCAACATTTGGATTAGAATATATGTTTGTTGCAGATTTTAAATTAATTAAATATCTTAAGAAACACGAATGGGAATATGTTCCTTATTTACCATTAATTGATATACAATATATAAGATCTATTTTTGATGAGCTAAAAGCTTATTAATTAGCTCTGGTTTATTTCCTTCAACCGAAATACCAAAATTACCACAATATTCTTTTAATTGTTCAACAGACATTTTAGCTAATTTAGATTTAGTAAATATATTATCATCTACAGAAGGTGTTAATATATCATTAATTTCAGTTATAATAGGTTCAGTAGTATCTGTATGATCTTGAATTGTATCTTCAATAATATCAATAGGTTGTTCCTCTACAACTTGAATAGGAGCGGACTGTTCTTGTTTATTATCAAAAACTTTCATAAACATATCTTCTGCAAAATTATTTGCAGTATTTTCTTTATTTTTATACAACAATTGTGTTGCAAATGTTGTTTCTAATTTATAAAAAGAACTTTCAAGTTGTGCTATTTTTTTCCATAAATATATAATAGCAACATAAATAATAGCAAATACAATAATATAAAAGACTAAATCTAAACGATTAAGAACACTATTTAATGATATCATTTATCATCAACATTAGATAATCTATTTTTCATTTTAATCGCACTTTTAATTAATTCTTCTGGAAACATTTCACGTCCTAATAATTCTAATGCTATACATTGCTTAGATTCTTTATTTTTTATTCTATATGGAAATTTAAAATTGTATTCACTTTCTTCTATTGCTTCCATTGATAAATTCGTAAAATTATCTTTATAAGTATACCCTAAATCTATTAAAGAATGATAATGAGTTGTCACTATAAGTTTAGCATTTTTAAAATTATTATTAATATATTCACATACTGCATATGCTGTAGATTGTCCTTCAATCGGTGGCGTTGAATGCATCGGTTCATCCATTACAAATAATATATTTTGATCTTTATTCTTTTCTGCTTTATCTAATAAATCATAACAATATTTTACCTCTGTCTCAAAATAAGATCTAGTTCCTACTTCATCTGATACTCTCATAAATGTTTGAATTATATGGTATGTATTTGTTATCATCTTATTAGCCATAGCAATTCCAATCGTTTGTGATAAAATAATATTTAAAACTATATTTTTAACATAAGTAGTTTTTCCACCAGCATTTGGACCCGTTATTATTAAATGATTCTTTAAATAAGCAGGATTACATACTTGATCTTCATTTAATAATGGTGATCGCATACCAACAATTGTTGTATTACTAGTAGAATTATAATCAACTTTACACCAATTATCATTATGATATAATTTAGATATTACATTTGCAATATCCATATAATTAATACATTCCATTATTTGTTTCATTCGTAATCTATAATTAGAAGTATTTGTCCAAAAACTATAAACATCTGTAAGATCGCCATTAATAATGAAAGATTTATCATAATATATATCATTTAATTTCCAATATTCATCAGGTATATTTTCAAATAATTTAGAACAAATATTAATAAAAGATTTAACATTAGATATTTTAGTTGAAAGATCATTACGTAATTTATGTAAATAATATGAATAATCAACCATTTGCCATAATCCAAATATATATAATGAAAAATAAATTAAAATTGTAATCCATTTTATTAAAGAATATTTAATATCTGAATATGATGCAGATATAATAGCTTTTAAAGATTTCCATAATATACTAATATATTTAAATAATGAAAAATCAATTTTTAAAACTTGTTTAATATAATAATATGGTCCTAATATTATACTCACTGGTGATATAAATTGCATTAAAGGAACCGAATATACTTTATATAAATGAAATAACTCTAATGTTGGATATGTTAAATTAATTGGAAAATTATACCAACTATTAGGAAATAAAGCACTTAAAAATTCATTATCAGAATTAACGTCTTTACAATTTAAATTAATAAAATATAAAACATCTTCTTCTAAATTTTTTAAATGATTCAATTGTATTGTTATATCAGGCATATTAAGTAATTTCTGCCTTTTACGTAATTCTTCAATATTATATATCGGTTTTCGTATAATATCGACCATTAATTGTTTTGAATTATCAAGTATAGTATATTTTTTCATAAAATCATCAATTAATGTATCATTATAAACATCTTCACTAACTGATGTTATCATTATATATAAACGTATTATATATAATATATTAATATATACACAGCATGAAATTTATAGTTATTTTTATAAAAAATACAATTTATAAATTAAATAAACAACCTTTTGAAACAGATTCTGATGCCTACGAAAGGCTTTGGTGGATGATAAATAATAATAAAGATTTAAATAATTATAAAGATAGAAGTGATTCCATAAAGGTAATTAATATTAAAAAAGGAATGTCTTATTATAATAAATGATTACAGAATCTAACCCCCTTAAATTAGAATATGTTATTATTATATTTTTATTAATAATAGCAACCGTTTTATTATTTTATAAAAGTATAGAATCAGAAAAAACTAATAATAAACCCAAAATTAAAACTAAATCTATTTTGAAAAAAGATAATATACCTGTTGAAATTAAACCCACAAATAATGTTAAGTTTTATGATGTTAGAATGTCGCAAATATCAAATGATATTAATATTGTAAAAAATCAAAATCCAACTACAGAATTATTATCTCAATATCAACCCGCAAGAGAAAATATACCTACCGATAATATATTCTGTAATAGCCAAAATGGTAAAATACAAAATAAACCATTACGATTTAACATATAAAGATTATATTATATTATATTATATATTGTAATGCATTTAGGTATTATATCATTTTGTGATAGAATTGCTTATAATATTAAATCAAATGATGTTAAAAGTGATATATTAGAAGAAATTGATTCTAAATATAATATAAAAATTATACAAAAACATTTTTTCCGTTTAACAAATGAAAGTGTTGCTCATATTACAGCAACACCACACGTTGTTTCAATTAGATCAAATGGAAATCCTTATTTTTTATACTTTACTAGATATGATGATAAAGAAATAATTTATTTTATTGATAAAAAAATACATCCTACATATCAATTACCAAGAATTATCATTGTTAAAGGATTATTTGATGAAAATATTTTTAATGGAACTTTAATTGATGGGGAAATGGTATGTTGTTATAATTCAAAATGGGTTTTCTTAATATCTGATATTATTGCATATAAAGGAGAACATTTAATAAAATTTCAATTACCAGAAAGATTAACAATCTTAAATAATATGTTAGATAATGAATATACTCCAGATAATCCAATGGATATATGTAAATATCGTATTAAACCATATTATAATTTATGTGTTGATACTTTAAATAAAATTCAAACTTTTGAATTTCCATTTTCTGTTAGAGGAATATACTTTTGGGCTTACAATTTCAAATATAAACCCAAGTTAATGAATATCGATGATAATGTTATACAAACTGTATCCATTAAAATAAAAGATAATAATGAATTTACTTTAAAAAATGAAAATATTAAATCTGTAATTAAAACAGATCTACCCGATGTATATAAAGTAAAAGAAGATAATAAATATTTATCAATACAAACAATTAAAGATAGCCATATGTTACGTGATATATTTAAAGATACTAGTTTAAATTTCACTAAATCTATTAAATGCAATTATTCAAAAGAATTTGATAAATGGATACCTATAAGCATTTGTTAATATAATCTTCTATATTTTTTATATTATTATCAATATCACAATTTGATGAATATTTAAAACATAAATAAACTGATTTATCTTTTATACATAATGATAAACGATTATTTATTTTTAATTCCTCTATCGTATAACTTTCTTTATATGATATCTTATTAATACAAGGAAATATATATACGGGTTGTTTACTATCATTATACATCAATGTTGTATAACTATCGGTTTCATCCATATCAATCAATTCATGTTTAAATAAACATTGATTATCATTTGATATTTCATATATATATTCCAAATTATTAAACCAATAACTTGTAAAATTACGACTTAGAAATTTATATGATTTACGAATTATATTAATATCCTTTGGATTCTTTAAAATTATATAAATTATATTTATATTATCATTTAATTTATTTTTAAACATTATATTATATTAATTCAATATAGTGTTTATATAAAAATTATAATATTTGCTTTTTAAGCAGTAACAGGTGTTGCCTGCTTAAAAGGCTTAATATGAGGATTCAAAAGCCTTTGCATATGAAAAAATGTAACCTCATCACCATCCTTTACACGCAAAAGCTTCTTCAATGTAGCATCCGGACGAATAATACGACCATTCACCGGATCCTTCAAATTATTTGAACGAACATAAGTATTAATCTTCTTAGTTACTTCAGTGCGACTCATTTGAGTTCCGTGTGCAATTTCCAAAAAATCACACATTTCAGTTGAAATATCTGTAGGCTTTGCAAAACCACTCGGACTTAAACGTGCCTTCTCCTTACGTTCACGTTCCTTCTTAAGGATCTTCTCTTTCTTATCATTTTCTTTTTGAACCAATTTAATAAGACTCTTGATCGCTTTAAACTCTTTTTCCATATTAATAATTGCATTAATCAATTCAGCTAATTTTGAATCCGCATATTCAACCACTTCTATCTTCTTATTTTTAGCTTTAGTATCACTTTTAGTCTCACTTGTAGTATCAGCAGTAGGAACTTTTGCTACCTTGGTATCTTTAACATTTTTAACATCCTTAGATTTCGGCTTCTCAGCTTTTTCAACCTTGTCAGTTTTCTTAATAGCCATATTTTTATATTAATAAATATGATTTGTCTTTATATACTTTCACTTATCATTACACAGTGCGTTAAGAACATTTAAAAATTTTTCATAATCTTCTGAACTTATATTTTTTAACTTATTATTATTAGGATTACAAAGAACCATTTTTATTAGTAAATCTCCACCATTTAATCCTCTATCCTTTATTTTTAAAACCTTTTTTGACATTCGCTTTGCTTTAAAACTTACATTACTCCCATCTATATGTAAAAAAGAATGAGTAAAACCATTATAATAATCAAAATGCGATATTTTCATATTATATATTAAATCAACATTCCCATTTTGATGAATTACATTATCATATGTATCATCATCTTCAAATTTAAAATCAATTTCTGCTGTTGAACTTAAACCATTAAAACTTCGAGTTATAAATTGTTTTGGAAATTTTGAACAATCAATTGTTGCTTTTGTTGGTATTCCACATAAATTAAAGTGTTTTTCTAATTTTCTTTTATGAATTAAATCATAATATGTTATCTTTATTGATGTCTTAAAAATACTCTGAAATGATTGAGATTGAAATAACTTATTCGCCATACCACTAAACATCTTTATATTATCCGCATTTCCAAACATACTCGTCATACCATTACCACCAAACATACTCGCTATACCATCACCACCAAACATACTTTCCATTCCATCACCACCAAATATATCATCGAATACATCTGAAAAATTATTATCTAATAACCTCTTATACGCTTCTGATACCTCTTTAAATTGCAATTCTTTCTCTTTCCTTTCATCTTCATCTAAATCTCCCAATTTATCTGGATGGGTCTTCAATGCTATCGTTTTATACGCTTTCTTTATATCAACTTCCGTTGCAGATTCATTTAAACCTAAAAGATCTAAACATTGTTGTTTATCCATTTAAACATTTAAATCTATAAAATGTTTATATGAATATATTATATTATGGTGCTAATAATACTATTAATGATCAAATCATTAATAAAACCCTCCATAATCAAATAAGAACACATAAAAATATAAAATATTTTGAAAATAGCCAATACCTTACATTTCCTATTATTAACATACACATCTTACAATTCATTAAATCATTAATACAAACTACTACTATAAATAATATTATTCGTAAAATTATTTTATTCAATATTGAACAACTTGATCAAGAATCTATGACTATTTTAAGAATTATACTTGAAAAATATAACAATACTACGGTTTTTATCGCTACTACTACACAAAGATCTAAAATTGATAAACCTATTTTAAGTAGATTCATAACAATACGATTACCTGTTCATAAAATTCAAATTGAAATTACACCTATAAAAAATATCACCACTAAACCTACACTTACTGATATTAAAAAAATTGTCAAAAAATGTCGTAAATATTCAATTAAAGATATTAGTTTAGAATTATTAAAAATTACACCTTATAAATTACAATTTATTGAACACGCTACAAATATAGAACATCAATATTGTTTTCATAATAATAAAGAACTTGCAATAGAAACATTGTTTTTAGTTTGCTTTTATCCCCCAAAATATGATATAAAAAAAAAATAAATAAAAAAATATAAATGTATAATGAACATAAGACTATTGTAAATAATATTAATAAACTTGTTAAGTATATTGATAAATATGGAACTACTGATGAAAAATATAAATTAAAATCTAATCTTAATATTGTAAATAATAATTTAGAAAAAATGTATAATGGTATATTAATTTCTAAACTTTATAAAAATATGCTACTTTATACCGTCTATATTTTTTTAATGAAATCCATTATACTATAACTACCCTCCAATATTGCTAATCCTTTTTTTACTGTTATATCACTCAAATTGATATGTATCCATCTTTTATAATATGGTTTTGGTATAAAATTCAGTAAAAACAAAGACACTATATTCTTATCAGAACAACCAAATTCCGCATTCTTTATGTCACCACGATCAGATCTTGTATATCTTATATATTCTGGTTTTATTTTCAATTCTAACAAATTCTCACCATATGTTCTCGCATTACTTTCCAATTCTTTTTTCATTCTTTCTGATAAACTAAAATAAGAATAAGATGTTTTACATTGATCTATTCCGGTTAATGTTCCCATATCAATAATCTTTTTTGGTTTATATTTCTCAATACAATATGATATTCCATCCGCTAAAATTAATCTACCCTCCGCATCCGTATTTGTTATTTCTACCTTAATACCACAATAAGATGTTATTATATCTCCCGGTTTTGTTGCCATATGTGATATACTATTTTGAACTAGTGGAACACATACCACAATATTCTTTTTTAATCTATTCATTGCTAAATCATACAATAAATATAAACCCATCGTTCCTCCTGTTTTATCAAGATGCATATTATACATTGCATTTCGGGTTTTTATCGAATAACCACCACTATCAAATGTTACACCCTTCCCAACTATCACCAAATCTGTTCCTTTATTACTCTTATTTCCATTATATTCTACAATTAACATATGACTTGTTAGACTATCCACCGATACAATTAAATTTAATCCTTCTTGTTTTAATTGTTTTGTGTTTTTTATTATTACATTCGTATCTTTTATTGATTTAAATAATTCATTTATATAACTACAATATGTTGAAGGAGTTATTATATTTGCTGGTTGATTTAATAATGTTCTAAACAAATTTAAAGAAGTATCTTTTAAATTAAACTTATATTTATTTTGTTCTAAACGCATCTTAATCGCTTTATGAAACTTTTTTGGATATTTATCAATATTAACCCTAGATTTTATATCCCATAAATCTAAATTATTTACCATTTAATTATATACAATATCATTTTATATTCTATGATCTATTACAATTATATTGTATGATCTATTAAATCAATAATATATTACAATTATATATTACAATTATATATTACAATTATATATTACAATTATATATTACAATTATATATTACAATTATATATTACAATTATATTGTATGATCTATTTCATATTAATAAAATAATTATATTGTATGATCTATTAAATCAATAATATATTACAATTATATTCTATGATCTATTTCATATTAATAAAATAATTATATTGTATGATCTATTA
>Ga0129324_10002489_pt1 | contig 11255 bp, 11 predicted proteins | sample CPBDNA_7_FD_96879 | JGI IMG/M metagenome (GOLD analysis project Ga0129324, IMG submission 96879) | Freshwater to marine salinity gradient microbial communities from Chesapeake Bay, USA - CPBay_Spr_15_0.2_DNA | ecosystem: Environmental > Aquatic > Marine > Coastal | place: USA: Chesapeake Bay... | reverse complement strand
AAGAGAAAAAAAAATGATTAATAAGGGAACTAAATTTATTTTCCCCTTACCAAATATTAGTCAATTTTAGTTTTTGATGTAAAGAAAGCTAATAAAGTCTTAGATTTCACATTATTTTTCATAAAGTTATCTGAAGAGTGTATTCTAACTCTATCCCAATAAATTAAACTACCAATTTTTGTTTCAACAATTTTATCTATTTCAAGACTCTTACAATCTTCATATGGCTGATGAGTTAGATACTTATTATATAGCTCTTTGTCGAACTCAATATTATTAATAATATGTTTGTCAGTTCTGAGGTTGTATCTTTTGACCTCTGTAAGTCTTTTAATATAGTCTTTAAAGCGATCGTTAATTTTAAAATCAAAACCTTCATAATTTATATTATCGATTTTAACATTTTTAATATTTTGATAAAAATTATCTATATTAATAATATCTACAAATTTCCCATTCTTATCTTTAATAATAAAATCCTTATCGTTATCAGTAAATTTTGTGAAAAGAGCAGATCTATTGTACCATCGATTTTTAAAAATAATTGTATTTGGCGCACTATAAGTATCTGCAGTCAGGTCATACTCTATATTAATAGGAATAATGACATTTTTGAATATTAGGTCATTTGGATTTTTCCCAGTATCAACGTGAAGTCTTAAAGGATATCTTGAAGTAATTAAGTGTGGTTGAAAATCATTTACATAAAACTCTCCTAGTTGATTTTCTATTTTTTCTTTCAATTCCTTTAATTCTTTTGATTGGTCTAACTTAAAAAAAATTTTTGAACTCTCTTCTCTTTCAATAAATTGACTTTTACCAATTGACTTGTTTTTTAGATTTGTAAAATAATCTAGAAAATAGTCACATTCTTGTTTAGATAAAAAATTATTAATTTCTACTGTATCAGACTCATTACTCTTAATTTGTTTTAAAATTTTTTCACTAAAAAAACTACTCATAAATTTATTGCTTCCACCTTTCCTGAATGTATTTATATTCTTCAAATATTTTAATAAATGAATTTGCCATTTTTTCTTTTTGTAAATATTCATCAAAAAATTTCTTAGCTTTATTGAGTCTATTTTCGTTTGCATCTGTATTTTTCATACTCTTTAAATAGTTTTCTCTAACAGATTTTTCATCACGCGTATTTATTTCAATTAAATATTCAACCAGATTTTCATCCGCTAAACCTTTGGTAAAAAAAATATTTTTTTTAAAATAAAAGGCTTCATACATTGGTATAACTGTATGCCCAACATAGCTTGGCATTATAATTGCAAAACATCTCAAATATAATGATATGAGCTCAAAATCACTAAGGTAATTAAAAATTTTGAAATATTCCTGAACATCATTTTTAATTATTTCGTTTTTTATATAATTTAAATTTCCCTTATCAAAGCCACAAAAGACAAATATTATGTTAGATATATTATTCTTTTTAAAGTCTTTAGCGACATCAATGATGTATTTATGATTTTTGTGTGCCCAAAATTGTGCTGGATAAAGAAATATTTTTTTATCTGGTATCTTTAAATCATCAAATGTTTTTTTATAATTATGGTCTTTATTGTCTTCATAAATATATGGAAGTGTAAAAGTATATGGTTGTACAACAATTTTGTTGAGATCAGTGTTGTAAAATTTATTTAGCAATAATTTATCTTTATGAGCACCAACTAAAATTTTAAATGCAAAATCAGAGGCTTTATTGATAATATGATCCCGCAAATCTAAATTATGATGTGACCCACTATATTCGGGAAAAAAATTCAAAGTTTTATGCTGCATTGATAATAGATATATAATAAAATTTGTATTACTTAATAAAGTAACTAATTCATGAGGTGAATTAAAAAAAATCAAATCAAATTTGTTCTTTTTAATTAATTTTTCAAAACTATTAGTAATAGAAAGCTTATTGTATACCTCTCTAGCAAAGTTAAATTTAAATAAGAATTTTTCAAATTTGAGTCTTAAATTATTTTTAAATTTTAAATACTGGCAATCTTTATTTTTGAATATTTCAACGAGATCATCTCGATAAGTAATATAAGTAATGTCATAACCAGTTGGCAAATATTCTTTAAAGATATTAATCAGATTGACATTGTGATGGTAGATGCCACCCTGGTTTAAGGCTGAGTCAAAATAAATTCCTATTTTCATTTTTTTATATGTATATGAGTCATATGGTTCAAAAATATATTAATCATATAATTTTTAATATATATAGTGAATAAATAATTTTAAAATATATATTTTAATGAAAATTGGATGTTTTTTATCTGACGTATCAACTGGTGGAGGACACTATCTAACAAAAGACTTTGCCAAAAATATTTTTAAGCTAAATGATAGTGAACATCAAATAATATTGATAAATCCAGAAAAAAATCTAAATATTTTTCTTGAAAAAAATAATCTACATCACCTTAATTTAAAATTTGATTATATTGATAAATTATTACTTAGATTTTGGAATGTAAATTTTATAAGATTTTTTTTTAATTTCTTTAGAATTAGATCACCAATAAAAAATTTTGTTAAAAAACATAAATTTGATTTACTAATATTTAATTCACCCTCAGCCTACATTTTACACTGTAAGAACATAAAATTTATTGCCTCTATTTGGAATACAGAAATAGATAATTTTAAGGGGTTTATAGAATTTAACAAAAAAAACTTTAATTACCAAAAAACTATAATTAATAAAATTGTAAAAGACTCTTATAGGTTATTTGTTTTTACAGAACAAAATAAAGAAGATCTAATAAATCGATTTAATTGCAAGGAAAATAAAATTTTGATTCAAAATGTAAAACCCTTCTTTCCAGCAATTTATGAAAACACAAGGGAAAAAAGAATTTTTGATAAAGATTATAAAGAGCTTAAGCTAGATAAAAGTAAAAAATGGATATTTTATCCAGCTCAATTTTGGTCTCACAAAAATCATGAATATATAATAGATTCTATAGAAGAAATAGACAAATTAAAAATCCAAAATATTAATTTCGTTTTTTGTGGAAGAGACAAGGGTCATTTAAATCAAATTAAAGATAAAATTGCATGTAAAAATCTTAGTAATAGATTTAAAATTTTTGATTATTTAGATGATAATAAAGTAATTAGTTTATATTTATTCTCTTACGCGTTGATAATTCCAACATATGTTGGTCGAACAACTATGCCGCTACTAGAAGGATTGTATTTTAATAAAAAGATTTTTTATGGAAAAGATATATTGGATAAAAAATTTTATAATTATGTGTCAGGTATAGATTTAAAAAATCCAAAGGATTTTGCAGAAAAACTTCATGAATTTATTAATATAAATCCTACCGAAGATTTAAATTTTAAAGAAATTTATAAAAAGGAGTGTAGTGACGAGTTATATTTATCAAGATACAGAGAGGTTCTAAAACAATTCAAACAAGATGATACTTACAGCCGCTGCTGACATATTTATTTAACACCCTTTAGTAGAATACCTTTTATAAAATAAATGAAAAATGAAGTTGAAATAGATATTTTTAGTAATCATTTTAACGAGGACTTTATAAAGTCAATAATATTATAATTAGGTTTCCAATTTAATTTTTTTATTTTGGTTATATTTACACTATTAAATATAACTTCATTTTTAACAAATTTTTTTTTATTAATTTTTACATATTTTCTATAATCTAATTTTTTTAGTTTAAATGAATGGTCTACTACGTGTCTTAACTTTAAAGATTTGCCAGTAGCTATTATATAATCATCCCCTTTATTTGTTTGATTGATTTTATACATGGCTTGGACGTATTCTTTTGCAAGTCCAAAATCTCTCATAAGATCTATATTTCCAAAACTTAACTTTTTTGTAAAATCTTTTTTATTCAAATAATTAATTATTTTTTTTGAAAAATTATTTTTGTTTCTATATTCTGAATCATGGTTAAAAAGAATTCCAGTAGAAATGTTTAAATTGAAAAATTCTCTCATGTGTTTGATATAAATCATGGTTAAATATTTAGATAAAGCATAAGGGTTTTGAGGTTTTTTTTTAGAATTTTCATTTAATTTTTGCATTGATGAGCCAAAAATTTCACCTGAACTTGCATAAAAAATTTTTGGTTTCATTTTTTTTTTAATACAAGATTCAACAATATAACAAAAAAATAAAAAATTTGTCTCTAGTGTTTCTAGCGGCTTTTTAAAAGAAATATATGAGCTTGACTGGCCGATTAAGAAATATATATCATTGGGAATAATTTTTTCCACAATGTTTGTTATAAATTTTTTTGTAAATTTTTTAGAATAAAATAACTTTATATTTTTATCTAAATTTTTTCTTTTACTTAAACCTCTGTAGCAACCATAGACTTTATATTTTTTTTTTATCAAATAATTACTTAAAAAAATTCCATCTTGCCCGGTAATACCAAAAATTAATGCTTTTTTCATTTTTTTGTTTATTTTATCAGTTTTTTAATAATATTTTTTAACGAATATTCTCTTGAAGGTGTTTTTGTACTTTTATTTAGTGTATTTGTTATCTTTTTAATTATTGCTAAACCGCTATGTTGAAATGAAAACTCTACTGTAATATTTTTTATATTAGAATTTAAGATATCAATTAATTTAAAAAAGGTTTCTTTATTATTATTTTCCACCCATTCATTATTTCTTTTTTTGGTTTTTATGTAGGGTAACCAGGATATGTCATCTATTATAAATAAACCACCTTTCCTCAATGATTTGAAGTAATTAAAAAAAATCTTCTCAACATGTTTTGCAGTGTGCTCTGTATCTAGAAAAATTATATCAACTGGAAAATCAACCATTCTGTTTATTGTCATATAGTTATCATCTCTACAATTAATAAATTTCCAATTCTTATCACCAAAATGTTTTGAATAATCTATAGTATCTACTGAATAAAGTTTGCCATTATTTTTATTACAAAACTCTAAAAAGAGCGCTGTTGAAATACCTTTATCTACTCCAAACTCTAAAATTTTTACTTTTTTAAAATTTCTTTTTTCAAGTTTATCCTTAATAATTGTGTTTATTTTTTCAAAGGTTGACACATTATGATATTTATTTTTAAATTTTCTAATTGTCATTTTAGTTAGTTTTATATTTGATTTGTGTTTTATATCATTATATTAAATTGGAATACTGTTATTTTATCAAATAAAATTTACATTTTTTATTATAATATTTTAAAACTAAGAAGTAATTTTTAAAAATAATTCAGAAACATAATTATTAGATGAATAAAATTAAAATATTTAAAAAGGCATGAGTTATTTTAAAAATATTAAAAAAAATCAATTTAAAAAAGATTTTTATAATTTTTTTATAATTTTGATATTAACTTTAATTTTATTTAAACAAATAGATTTTTTTAAAAAAGTTTATTTTACACTAACAAGATCTTATGACACGAGGCTAGTTAGTAGTTATGAATTCTGTGGCAAAGAATCCATTGGTTTTTTGAATTATATTAAAGCTAAATTTAATATTAATTTTATAGTACCAATAATAAATTTTGAAAGTTCTCCAAACTCAAGTTGGTATTTTAGTGACTTAAATAAGACTAGTACTAATAAAATTATATTTTTAAATTACGATAAATATAATCAGGATATTTCGATTTCACATGATTTAGAGGCATACAGAATCATATACGAATATAATAAGTGCTACTTTTTGGAAAAACGATGATTGAAATTGTTTCAATAATTATACATTTGTTAACTATTACAGTTTTTTGTTATGCTCCAAATTTCGTATGTTTTTTTTTAAATAATAAAAAAAATCCTGATATTATTAATCGTTTAGAAATTGGATTAATATTTAACTTATTTATCCTGTTAATGTTTTCTTTTATTTTAAGAAGTGGGTCAAATTTCATATATTATTTATTAATATTAATTTTTTTAATAAATTTTACAATTTTATTAAAAGATTTATTTTTTAGTTATAAATCCAAAGCTTTCAAAATTAATTTTATTTTTCTGTTATTTATATTTTTATTCTTTATTTTTTCAATTGACTTATCTAATAATTTAAAAATTGGATGGGACGCACAAAACTATTGGCTAGTTAAAAAATTAGTATTTACTAATGGTGGTGACTTTTTTGATCTTAAAAATACACCTAGAGATGACTATCCTTATTTAGGTTCATTTATTTGGCATATTTACTCTAAATTTAGTTTCCTGGGTTACGAATATTTTGGAAGGCTGTTTTACTTATATTTGTTTTTATTATCAATTTTTTCAATTACATCAATAATAAAAATAAAAAATTTTGAAAAAACAATTTTAATTTTTATATTAATTTTTTTAATTTATAAAGTAGAGTTGTTTAATGGCTATCAAGAAATTTTAAATTTTTCATTATTAATTTTATTAACAAAAATTTTTTCTGAGATTTTTACTGGAAAACTACCTATAAAAAAATTTGATAACAAATTTATTTATTTATTTATTCTAATTAACTCGATAATTTGGATAAAAAGTGAGAGTACCGTTATAGTAGCAATTTTTTTACTATCTATATTCTTAATTCAAGAGATTAATATAAAAATTAAATTTATGATGACTCTAGTATTCATAATTTTACTATTAAATAAATATTATATTTTTAGTTTTATTGATTTGTCCCATGAAATCCAAAAGGGAAATTATGAATATTTTCAAATATCAAATTTTTTTGATTTTGTAAATTTTCCAAGAGCTATATTAATTACTAAATATATCTTTTTTTATTCCCTTGATAATATTATTTTTATTACAGCAATTATTTGTATATACGTTATGAAAAAGTATGATAAAAAAAATAAACTTATTTTACCTTTTTTATTTATGTTTATTCTAGGTCTAGGTTTTTTTATGATCGCATTTTTATTTACATCTTTCCCTTTAAAATGGGTTTTATGGGTAGCCTTAGATCGAATAATCTTTGAAACTAGTGGATTATATGTAATTATTATTCCTTTATTTTATGATTTTTTAAAAAGAAAAAAAATTTTTAACAATATCTAAAACAATTTTCACAATTAATTATCTATTGTGAATTTTACTTTTCTAAATTTAATTTTATTTATCGTTTTTGTTGTGATTTTACATCTATTGGTGTATTAAAAAACAAATCTATGAAAACTGTTATATTATGTGGAGGTCTTGGAACAAGATTGGCTGAGGAGACAGACAAAATTCCTAAACCAATAGTAAAAATTGGAAAAATACCCATAATTCATCATATAATTAATTACTATATGTCATTTGGTTTTAATGAATTTATATTATGTGCTGGGTATAAACATAAAAAAATATTTGATTACTTTAAAAACTCTAAAAATATTAATGTTGTTAATACAGGCTTAAATTCTCAGACTGGTGCAAGAATAAAAAAAATTAAAAGATTAATTAATAAAGACGAAGATTTTTTTATGACTTATGGTGATGGTTTGTCTAATATTGATCTTAAATTACTTTTAAAATTTCACAGAAAACATAAAAAAATAGCCACACTTAGCTCTGTAAGACCCATTCCACGATTTGGAAAAATAACATTAAGAGGTTCAAAAATTATAAAGTTTGAAGAAAAAAGCCAATTGGGTGAGGGATGGATCAATGGAGGCTTTTTTGTTTTAAATTACAGAGTTTTTAATTATATTAATAATAAAATAAACTGTATTTTTGAAAAAGAACCACTACAAGAATTATCGAAAGATTCAGAACTTATGGCCTTCAAACACTATAAATTTTGGTATCCTATGGATACATTGAGAGATAAGCGATATTTAAATAATTTATTAAAATTAAAAAAAGCACCATGGATAAAATAATAAAATCACAAATAACATATGGTAAAAATGTTTATGGTTCAGAAGAAATAAATGCTGTACTAAAAAGAATTAAGCAAACCACCCAAATGTCAACCAGTGTAAAAGCCTTTGAAAAAAAAATAGCTAAAAAATTCAATAAAAAATATGGAATAATGGTAAACTCGGGTTCATCAGCAATCCATCTTGGACTAAAAATTTTAAATTTAAAAAAAAATAGTGAAGTAATTGTTCCATGTCTAAATTTTGGAACTGCAATTTCGTCTCTAATTTTTTGTGATTTAAAACCTATATTTGTAGATGTTAATATTAAAACTTTACAAATTGATGAGAATTTAATTGAAAAAAAAATAAATTCAAAAACAAAAGCTATAATGGTTCCAAATTTAATTGGGAATATACCAAATTGGAAAAGAATAAAAAAAATAGCAACTAAGCATAATTTAAAGATCATAGAAGACTCAGCTGATACTTTGGGAGCAAAAATTGAAAAAAAATCTACTGGTTTTTATAGCGATATGTCTATAACAAGTTTTTATGGCTCGCATATAATCAGTTGTGCAGGCAATGGTGGTATGTTGATGTTGAATAACAAACAAAACTACAAAAAAGGATTGATCTTAAGAAGTTGGGGCAGACTTTCGTCTACTTTAAAAAACTCAGAAGACATCAGTAAAAGATTAAATATAAATTTAATGGGAGTTAATTATGATAGAAAGTTTGTATTTGCAGAGCAGGGATTTAATTTTGAACCTAGTGAGCTTGGTGCTACATTTGGATTACAGCAATTATTAAAGTTTGATAGATTTCAAAAAATTAGAAATGAAAATTTTAATTTTCATCATAAATTTTTCTTAGAATTAAAAAAATATTTTATTCCAGTTGAAATAAATAAAAATATTATAACTAATTTTTTAGCTTATCCAATAATCCTTAAATCAAAAATTAAATTCAATAGAAAAAAACTTCAAGTATATCTTGAAAAAAATAATATTCAAACTCGACCAATTTTTAGTGGAAATATATTAAGGCATCCTGGCTTTAAAAATTTAATAAATGAAAAAAATAAATTGAATAGTTTCCCTGGTGCTGACTACATTATGAAAAATGGAATTCTTATAGGTTGTCATCAAGGACTGAAAAAAAATCAATTAATATATATACACAAAAAAATTTTAAGGTTCATAAACTCATAAAATGAGTAGTATTAATTTTTCTGTTATATGCTGTTATTATAATGAACTAAATATTTTAAAGAAAAAGTTTGATAGATTTGAAAAATTTTCGTCTGAATTAAATTTTGATCATGAATTTATCTTTGTTGATAATAATTCTACCGATGGATCAAAAGAATTTTTAAAAAAAGAAGAGCAAAAAAGAAAGAAAAATTTTGTTTTTATCTTTAACGACAAAAATATGGGTAAGGGGGGATCAATTAAAAAAGCTTTATCTTTAACAGATAAAAAGTATGCAATTATTTTTGACATAGATGAATATGAATTGTTAGACTTAAAAAAAGTTTATGATATTATTAAAAATGAAGACCATGATTTTCTTGTAGGGTCAAGAGTTCTTAAAAACCAAAAAAATTTTATTTATAAAAAAAATTATTATGGAGTAAAATTAATTACTGCAATTATTAATTATTTATTTAATATTAAATTAACAGACTCTGCTGGGGCAACTAAAATGATTAAGATGGCTGAATATAAAAAATATACTTTTAAAACTACTAAATTTGATTTTGAATTTGATGTATTATGCAAATTTGCAAAAGATAAAAAAAAGATAAGTGAATTTTATTCAAAGTACGAACCAAGAACTTATAATGAGGGGAAAAAACTAAGAGCTTTCAAAGATGGTTTTACTATTCTAGTAATAATTTTAAGAAACTTCTTTAAAAATAATGAAAAATAAAATTTTAGTAACAGGTGGACTTGGAATTTTAGGAAATCAATTGATTGATTCACTATGTCAAGATAAAAAAAATCGAGTATTTCTTCTAGATTATAAAAAAAACATCAATAGATTAAAAAAAACTACCTTCAAAAATAAAGTTACTTTTATTGGAGGAAATTTTGTTGACTTAAATAAAATGAAATCTTTAGTTTCGAAATACGACTTTAAAGTAATATTTCATTTAGGTGCTGTTACTCAAGTAATTGATGCTTATAAAAGTCCAATGAAAACTTTTAGTACAAATATCGATGGAACTATTAATATTTTGGAAGCAATTAGATTAATTAATAAAAAGATAGTTTTTATATACGCCTCATCCGACAAAGCTTATGGAGAATTGGTGGGTAAAAGTTATAAGGAAAATCACCAGTTAAAAGGTATATATCCGTATGATGTATCAAAGTCTGCATCTGATCTCGTAGCTCAATCATATAGTAAAACATATGGCTTGAAAGTTGGCATAATAAGATGTGGTAATATCTATGGACCTGCTGATTATAATTTGGATAGATTAATTCCAGGTATAATTATCAAAACATTAAAAAATAAAAGAATTATAATCCGGTCAAGTGGTAAATTAATTCGTGATTATATCTATGTTTCTGATGCTGCCATGGCCTATATTATGCTTATGAAAAAAATGCTTAAAAATAGTAAAAAATTATTTATATACAACATTGGCTCTAAACATAATCTTACTGCTTTAACAATGTTAGATAAAATTCAAAAATTGATGAAAAAAAAAATTACTCCCTTAATAAAAAATAATACTACTAAAATAGAAATAAAAAAACAAAAACTTAATTATCAAAAAGCTTTCAAAGAATTAAATTGGAAACCTAGTGCAAATTTAGAAAAAAGTTTACTAGAAACAATAACATGGTACAAAAAAAACTTACCCTATTTTAAATAAAATTTAACAGTTTAAAAATCAAAATTGAATAAAAAAAAAAATTTCTTAGAAACATTTACAAAATTAAGATTTAGATCTCCAAAATTTTTAAATCATTATCTTAGATATTTATTTATTGCTTTATCTATTTTTTTTGGATCTTTGGGATATATTTTTTATGTTAGTGATAATTGCAAGTCATTAAAAATTTTTTCGGCATATAAAGATCTTGGTTTTGAGCACATTAGACCATGTCTTTCTAAAGGAAATTTAACTAATAAAGTTAAAAAAGTTTTTAAAAAATCTCCATTAGTTTTTGAGTATGCCAGAAGCATAAAAAGAAAACATTTTGGTGGATCTAATCAAGATATACTTTCTTTTGAAGATAATTCTAACTTATTGGAAAATAGAGAAGATTTACCAAAATATAAATATGAAAAAGGTTTACTATATAAAGAAAACAACCAATTAGATAAATTTAATGATAATGAGCAAATTGTTGAAAATTCTTCTTGGACTAGATCTCATGGTGGAAATTGGAACACACATTTT
>Ga0129324_10002488_pt1 | contig 11263 bp, 11 predicted proteins | sample CPBDNA_7_FD_96879 | JGI IMG/M metagenome (GOLD analysis project Ga0129324, IMG submission 96879) | Freshwater to marine salinity gradient microbial communities from Chesapeake Bay, USA - CPBay_Spr_15_0.2_DNA | ecosystem: Environmental > Aquatic > Marine > Coastal | place: USA: Chesapeake Bay... | reverse complement strand
TGTCCGCTTGCATACCATTCAAATAATCGCCAATCTGTTTGATGAATTCTACATAACTTTCGACTTTGGCCTTTTCGTCGCTGACTCCGTAACTGATTTGGTGTTGCATCAAAGTGCCTAAAGGGGTAATATAACGGTTTCTACAAGATTGCAAAATAACGAAACCCATGCTAATGGCTTTGTGTGCGATGCAATCGAGACCATACTTTTGGATTTCGCCAACTATTTTGTTTCCCGCATCCACCGACCCTCCATTGGTGTCTAAAAACACATAGATGCCTTGTTTATTGGGTTTTTGATTGAGTTCATACACAAATTGCGTGGCGAGTTTTTCGGTGATTTCACCACGAAGGAGGAGGACATTTTGACTGTTGAGCTGAATGGATTTAGTGACCGTTGAATTGGTAAATCCGGATGCAACAGCAAGAAGAGGGGCAAGTAAAAGTAACGAAAAATACATGATTATGTATAGAAAGAGAATGGAATTACAATAAATGAACACACATCATTATTTTAGAGAGAAACAAAATCACCTTGTTGTAAATGATGTCTGATAAAAAGTCCAAGACCAACCAACACGTCTATTGCAAGTGGTAAATAAGCAGTACGTTTCTGTTGGAATAAATAGATGGAACCCGCTAAATAGAGCAGTCCATGAATCAAACGATATTCTGACCACCAGGTTTGCCCCCCTGCCTCAAATGCATTTAGGCGTAATTTTCCAAAATACAAATATAAAAAACTCATGGACATAATGAATATAAGTGCGCCATAATAGGGAAGCCATGACTTGTCTAAATAAAGTGGTAGTAGTGAAATCACAATACGTAGAGGAATACATCCCAATAAAAAGGCCCCAAAACGTTGTGGTTTGTTCATAGTCTATAGTCTATATCATATTCGTATAAAAGTAAATTTCGGTCATAATATGGGTAAATCGTCGCGTACAAATGTGCATTTACCGTCATTCGTCCATTTCACCACCATGGCGAATACTTCTACACCGGCTTCCATTGCGGTATATAGCGCATTTCTATAAATGGGGTCAATAATGGAGGGTTGGAAAGAGGCAACATCGCTGCGTTGAATTACAAAACCCAACAAACATCGCGTTTTCGAAATTTGTGTGATTTTCGTCAATTCCTGGATGTGTTTTAACGCGCGCGGGCTCACTGTATCTGTTCTCTTTTTTCTATATCCATCGGGGAAATACGCCACCTTGGAACGAAAATCACGGTCTCTATAGCATTTTCCTTTCCGGTCTTTTTCATGAAGATCTTCATAATCGGCTAACGGCACATTTTTGATTTCCAATAAGAAGGGTCGACCATTTTCATCGATTCCGCTGAAATCGAAACGTGAATGTAAGTCATATTGTTCCACCACAATCGATGTTTCGCGTTTATAAGAACGAACGTTTCGTAGTTTGGAGAGGAAGTTTTGCTGCAATGCGCGTTCGGTCAATGATTCGGCGATTTTGGGGTTGATTCCGACCAGTTCGTGTTCGTCGGGATGGTCGAGATCCGACGATTTAGACAAATAAAAGGTGTAATCGCATTTGGATGTTTTGGATGGTGATGGAGTCATGTATATTGTGGCGTCTTTATCAGCCAATCCACAACAACCCAAAGCGGGCGTATGGCCGAGAAAGGGCTCTCCATTAATGGAAACGTCCGCGACATAGGGCGTTTTGATCGATTGCGATGGACGTTTTACTACGATCCCTTCTGTGATGTTTTGCAATTGATGTAACATATTGGTGAAATTGGTTGTTATGATGATATTTTCAAAATAAATATCAATTTTATCACAGTATATATATATTATGACTATTCACACAACACGCAAACGAAGAACGCAACAGGGTGGATTGGTTCCAGGTTTTACTTCGTTGAAAGTGAAGTTTTTCGGTGAGGATAGTTTAACGCGCGTAAAAGAAATTGCTATCACAAACAGTAACGGAACCGATGTTTGCGAAGACATTACGAACCAAAATAATCCCATGTTATTTGCTATACGTGAAAATATGAAGAACTTTCCAAAATTCCAAAATGCAGGAAAGTATTATTTTCCTCATGAGGATGATACATCCGAAATGAAGGTAGCCAAATGTAAGAGATTGAATGAACTTCGTTCGAAGTGGCTTGAAATAAAAAAGAATGAAATGAATACCGGAGAGAAAACAGTTATGTCGAAGGATAATGTGTTGGAACAACCAAAGTATAGTTCTGCGATTGTAGATAAAAATATGCTCGGAAATGTAGATACGCGTTATTTTTCTTACTTGATGATGAATTATTGCAATCGCAAAGATGCATCGGCGGTTGATGATGATGATGCATGTATCCAATACGACGATTTCGATATAAAAGTAAAAGGAGGCAAAAACTCCGGTAAAAAGAGACAAATGTACAAGAGACCCCGCAAAGCCAGATTAAACGGAACTCGTTTCAAGAGTAGCAAGAGTAGGAGGAATAATAGGAGCAAACGACATACGAGGAAACGCAGTCATGCGTAAATCAAATTTGTAGCGAATTTTTACAAAGCAGCGAAGACATACATACGTATCTACCAAAGAACTATGCAACCCGAGAGGCGTCATCCCAAACAAGTGTTCATACAATTCCACTAATTTAGGACTCTTGAAATAAACGCCATTTTTACCCGTTCTTTCAATCTTGCACATATTACGTCCCACGCGCATTGTGCAAAAGGTGGATTTGTCTTGTTGTTTCATGATTTCGTCGTTGAATACTTGTGAGTAATGAGGTTGTACCATGCCGTTAGCGACACATCGTTCCATTTCGATTCGTACCATTTGTCGATCAAAATGGATGTTATGAGCGACAAACATATCACATTGCACATATTCTTGATAGAATTCGTGCATGGCTTTTTCAATAGAAACGCCCTTGGCGCATATTTCGCGAGTAATACCGGTGAGTTCTGTAATAAGAGGGGCGATTTCTACTGTTTCTGCGACGTTGATATAGAGGTCCACGGATTTGACCACGCGCCAATATTGCGTGTCGAAAATGACGAAAGTGATTTGCAAAATATGTGGGAGGTCGGTCAATGCGACGCCATCGCGTTTATTGGGTAAAAGTCCGGTTGTTTCGACATCGAATATCATAATTCGATGCCGAGTGTTTGAGCCGTCCGTCGGCGCAATTGATGATTTGAGTTCTGGGTTCATTATGAATGAAATAAGGTTGCGTTATCTTCAACAAACAAAACGCCTATCAATTTTGTCGATAAAAAGGGCGGTTTTCGCCTTTTTTCTGTTTTTGTTTTTGTTTTTGTTTCTACTTTTGCGTGTTCCCCGTTGTCGTCTTTTTATTTAAGTAATGATGGATATGTATCCAAGGTTGCGTTCATGAGGAAGGGAAGTGTTTCTTCATGCAATGGTTCCATTTCGTCCATCGAAACGTGCTCCAAACGTTTTTTAATGAGAGGGTCCATTCTTCCCAATTTATATACAGAACCACTTGACGTGGTAATGACGTCACCATCAATCGATGAGATTTTACTGGTTCTATAAACATTACGATTCTCCTCATAATAGACGCACATATTCATATCAACATACCATCCGTTAAGTGTTTTTACATCTGGTTTATACATAACGGTGCATTCCATACTAAATATGGACTTATTCTGAAACTCCAAAATTTTACCCCTTGGACGAAACACGATCGGCCGTTCCTTCAAAACGAGAGGCTCCAATTCCCGCAATGACGCAGGGGCATTTTCGGAATTCACTATCCGAACACAACGAACGACTTCGTTGAATGTTATTCTCGCAGTTCTACCTGCAGACATGATATAATAAAGAATGTAATGGTTACATAAGGTTGTTACTGAATTGCTGTATAAAAAGCCTTTCAATTTTACGAATATGTATTTGCATATGAATTATTATTCAGATTCACGATTTTCTTGGACACCCCCTTCGATTTGACGTAGTTCTTCTTCCACTTGTTGTGCTTTCCATGTAAAATATCGCGTAATCATGGTGTACATCGCAATCCCGATAAAAATGAGCATAATGATGACTGCAAAATCAATCCAATTACGGAATTGAAGGCCACGTTTGCTTCTAAATACTTGGTTGGATGACGTCATTCAGATATAATAGAAGGACAAAAAAACAATTCGACTGTATTCTGCACATTTTAGATACACATTGTCCAAGAAAAGACAAATCTTGGACAATTCACATAAAAGGATGAGAATAACAATGACTATAAATAATATGTCTCTTACATTTGTGACTGCTTATCTGAATACATACTATAATAATGCACCTCTAAATCGAACAAATGATTGGCGTTTTGAACAATTCGAGAAAATTGCCGTAACGGGTGTCCAAATATGCGTGTTTGTCAGCGAAGATGTGTATGGTGATTTTATGGAAATGGCAAAACAATATAGTCATGTTCATGTAATGCCTCCAATAGTCTGGTCTGAATTACCAATTGTCCAAGAATGTGGGAAATATGAGAATTTGAATTTACCTGAAACGCGACATAAAGAGAAGGATAGTGCCGAATATATGAAAACAATTAACAGCAAACCCCATTTTGTCCAAGAAGCTATGCTAGAAAATCATTGGAATTCTACCCATTTTGCGTGGATTGATTTTTCAATTGCTCATGTCTTTCGCGATTTGCAAAAAAGTCAAGATTACTTGCGATACTTATCAAAACAATCTTGGACAAAACCCTTTTTTGTGATTCCTGGGTGTTGGGGTAACAAATATAATGAAAGCCATCATTCCCATTTTATAAATCACATTCATTGGCGGTTTTGTGGCGGGTTTTTTATTGGAGACCGCACTTCCACAGAAGAATTTGTCCAAGAATTTCACCATCAATTCAGCGAGTATATTAAGACTTATCACACGCTCACATGGGAAGTCAATATTTGGGCGTGGATGGAGGGAAAGGGTAATTGGAACCCAATCTGGTATAAAGCCGACCACAATGATAGTATTGTTGTTTTGCCTCCCTCGGTCATGGCTGAACCTTTCGTGATAGAAAAGGATTGTGGCGTCGATTTACCTAAAATGAATGGATATACTCCTTCTTCTACATCATATGTCCAAGATTATTCGGGAAAACAATGGTTAAACACTCGTTTTGTGAATTATTTCCTAAACCCGGACGGTTCTTATACATTCTTGGACAATACGTCTATTATTAAAACACGAAATGTTGTGTCTTTCTTGGACAACGATGACTATCATGTAGCAAAATCGATGGAAATGAAAGAGGCGACTGTAGGTCTTCCTTCATCGTCATCTGGGTATATTTCAGAAGGTTTAGAGGACATTCGATTATATAATTTCCAAGATAGGATTCGATTTATAGCCAGCAACAATAATTACTCAATATCGGGTCGCATTCAAATGGTGGTCGGGAACTATTTGCCTGAAAAGGGTGAATATTCCGAGTGTGCAATTGTGGAAGCACCCGACTTGAATAGTCGAACCGAGAAAAACTGGACACCTTTTGTTCGAACTGTCCAAGATAATACTGTGTTATTTTGTGAAAAGCAGTGGAAAGAGGAAGAATGGTTTGTTTATAAATGGTGTCCTATGGAATTGGGAAAAATAGTGACCAAAGAAAGCGGCATTCACCAATTGGTCATTGAAGAACGGATAGAAACGGATCATATTCCATGGTTTTCACAATTTCGAGGTTCAACCCCCTTGGTCGAATGTGAAAAAGGATGGGTCTGTGTCGTTCATTTTAGCGAAGAAGGACGTCCTCGAAAATATTATCACTGTTTTGTTTGGTTGGACCGAAATACCATGAAACCTATTCAATATTCCGACCCGTTTTATTTCAAACAAGAGGGAGTTGAATTCTGTACTGGAATGAAAATACAGGACGAAACAACAGATACTTTTGTATTATGGATTTCACAATTTGATCGAGACCCATTGATGATTATTGGGCGTCCCAAATTGGTTCATAAGATTGAATAAAAATCGGGTCATACTGTAAAATGTCTCAAGGTATGAATGCACACAATATTGAATATGCAAACGGCATTATAAAAAACTGTTTTATTGAGGTTCCCAATCCGGATGGTCCTAAATTATATCATGTAATGCATGACGGTAGCAAATATACGGCAACACTTACAACGAATGAGATATTGAACGCCTCTATAAATTCACAATCGAGTAGTAACAGTACTAATACTAATATCGATGCAGGTAAACCGTCAATAATCACAGGTGACTTTGTCCAGACATTTGGACAAGGTATTCCACTATCTAATTCCTAATTTACTATGTTCCACCTCACATGGATAACGAAAAAACAAAATAATACTATTCCATAAAAAAATAGTATTATACGTATTCAATGAAAGTATTTAGAAAACAATACCCATATTATTTGCTCATCTCCTCACTCATATTTTGTGTTGTAAGTTAAGACCCCCCCCCCCACCTCATTTTGTATCAAATGATTTCAGAAATTCCATGGCCTTATGTAACCAAACCCCCATTTGGATATCTATATCCTCTTTGGAATATTCCACATTGACGTCAGCATTCACATCCAAACGCAAAAGTTTCGCATCCGTATTGTCTAACCATGCACAATGATATTCATGACACTTGTTCAAATAACCCAATTCAATACTATTTTCGCCGGCGCGAGAACGTTTTTCCACACGTTGAAAGCAAACATCGGGCTGGGCATCCACATAAATCATTCCGTCCAGCGTGAAATCCCCTTCATATTCCGAGAAATAGCGTTCATAAATTTCATACATGACCCCGTCAATCAAACCATCCGCATGCAACATTTTTGCGAAAATATGCTTGTCCGCTTCCAAAGAACGCTCGCAAATGATCCCCTTGCAATGGGGGTTTTCTCGCATAATACGCTTGAGTTCATGCAGGCGAGTGGTATAAGCCATGATTTGAAAGGCAAATGCATACCTGGATGGATTTTCGTAGAACTTGGCCAAAATCGTGTTTCCATTTTCATCACGAATTTGTTCCCAAATATGAACGGGTTCCTTTAAGAAAATCCATCCGGAATTTTCGCCTAAATGCGCCTCCATGTTTTCGAGCAAGGTGGATTTCCCTGCACCGATATTTCCCTCCAATGAAACGAGAATAGGACGAGCTGTGAAAGAAGACATTGCTGTAATGTATAAAAAGAGATTGTTATTATATTGTTTTATAAGAACAGTCTAAATCAATTTTATCGTTTCTATCAAAATGGTCATTCTATTTGCGACGATGGGTTCGTCGGTGATGTGTCTTACCTTGGCGTTTCTTTCCAGTAGAACGCCTCTTCTTTTGTGTATTTCTACGAATTTTCTTTCCGACAGTATCGACAGTATCGGACACCACCTTTTCACCTGAACGATAGACCTTTTTAGCGTCTTTTAACGCATCCTTAAACATGTAACTTGGATTTATTGCGCGATTCTTCTTAAACACATCTTTTACTGTATCCGCCCACTTGGTCATATTATATAATCTAAGTAGAAATTATATTGCGGAACCATGGAACATGAAACGCACCCACCTATAATATTATACACGGATTTGTTGGACAACGTGTCTGATGTATTATTATCGCTCGGATATTTGTTTCTTGCGATTACATCGATCAGTTATTTATGGAAAACATCCGGTAATCCATTCACATCAATGCGCAATGCGTCTTTCGCGCTTGGTTTTGGTGCTATCGCTTACGCTCATTATATGTTGAGATCGCAAAATTATACAATACAAGCAAAGGGATATTACAATAAAATCAATGAAAGTGACCCCCACATTGCGGAAATCATAAAATTTGGAAACATATCCATTTTATGTTATGCAATTATTTCCATTATACAGACATTTCTTAGTATGGAACCCGATATAGACACGGCTTTTATACAAAAAAAAATCTTATCAAAACACACCTTTCTGAACGTACCAATTGACGCATATGGTACGTTTTTGTCTCATGTATTATTGGTGTATGCGATATTCATAGACAAAGACACGAATGTCTCCGCACCATTTTTTTTACTGGTATTGGTAATGATGTACAATACATACCATGCATCCTACGAAGGTTCGTCTATCATGAAAAATATAAGCATGTTTGGTAATATATTTATCATAATTGGATATGCGATAATTTTAGGTAGGAATATAATCATGTGAAGAATCCGGAAATCATTTGCATCCCCGTTCGCTTATGCTCAATCTTCGTCAAGAATTTGTCGAAAAGCAGCGTTTTAATCTTCGCTGAACAATATTTCTCCTTCTTTTTCATCAATGTCTCCATATCAGGATTTTCTCCCTCTAATTTCAACACATCACGTTTATACATTTTTATCGCCGCAGTCTTTTTCTGATGTTCCCAAATCGGTTCTAACGCCAATCCGAATAACTGTTGCAATGGTTTCATCAATTGATTGGTAATATAATGCGTGTAGTCGATTTGCAAACCATGTTCCAATATATATTCAGGTGTTTCAATCTTGTCGCCCATGAGGGCCTTTTTATCCTTATTTACGATAAACACGAATTTCATACGGTCGCCCGGTTTCGGGCGATTCCCCGGGTCTCGTTTTCCGATCCGTTCCGCTAAAACCCAATGCCCAATTTGCATTGGGTTTTTGTAATCACTACGCAGGGCTTTCGTAATGGTCAATTTTTCCATAGGAACCGTCCCTGCTATTAGATTGTCCAACGATTGATACAAGAAATCGATGGCTTTTTGGATGTTATTTTCCTTCATTAAGATATTCAATATACCACCATATGTGTCCTTCAAATAATCACACGAATCGCGACGTTTCAAAGACAATCCCATGTATTTCATATATCCCTTATTCGCATCTTCCTCATAAAGCATTCCCACATACCTCTTCTTGGACAGCAAGATGAACGGCATGAGGGTCTTCTCATACTCGAGACACTGGGGGGCTTTCAAGAATTGGGTGCACAGGGCGCCGACATCTTGCGCAATCTCAATAGTCATTTCCAATGCAGGCTGCCCACGTATTTTCGCACCTGTCTCGGGGTCTTCCAAATTGAACGTGAAGAACACCGAATCTGTATCTCCATACACATATTCCGCATTGCATTTGACCAAACCATGTGATTTTGTATCATACAGGCGATTCCCATAAACCTCTTCGACCATACGTTTCGCATAAGTAATCATCATACGTCCAGTGGCCGTGGTGGAAGCAGCCACATCTTGTTCGTAAAAGGTGGATGTGCGCGCACCACATTGTCCATAAAGAGAATTCGCGGTGACCTTATAACCGAGTTGTCGCTTGTCTAAGATATTTTGCATAAAGGGGTCGGGTTCAGTCTTGATTTTCTTGCGCGTGTCTTTACGTGCTTTCAACAGTTCCTCCAAAATCGAGGGCATAATCGATTTCTGGTCATCGGGCAATTGCGCCCACCGACACATTTTTTTCCCCGAAATCACTTTCTCTGCACGCGAGGTGGGTGTCTTACGGAATGTTTTGTAGGTGTCGAAGTCGATGTCTATATATTGGTAGCCGGGCATATTGTCGTAAATATAGTCGCCTTTTGCATTCTTTTCACCCGTTTCTTTCACTAAAGTCCCGGTCAAATCGTATTCTTTTGTCCAGACCTTACTGTCGTGACTGTAATTTTGACTAATCATGGAGGATGGATACAGAGATGCATAATCCACACAGGCCACGGGATTGTCCATATACATGGAACATTTGGGCGGCAAGACAATTGCCCCTTCATACCCATCACCGGAACTCGACTTCTCTAAATCCGGCATCAGTGTATCCTTTTCCCTACATTTTTTCGCAACATAACTGGTTAATTTGATGCCTTGACCTCTAAATACCAGAAACGAAATGGGAACACTGCAAATACGAGACATCTCCACATATCCAGTGAGCACGTCAATTTTCGACATCAAGTGATGGACCAGATTGCAATCTTGAATACAGTATTTCGCAACTACTGCCCGGTCCGCGTTCGAACCTTTCGATAATCGGAAAATATCTTGGGGGGTAACGTCATCTTTCGTCATACACCAATTGATACTTTTGGTAGTAGTACTGTCTTGCATTTCCGTCCCCCCAATCACAATCACATTATATTTGACTAAGACATCCGAACCTTTGACGTTTTCGCTCACTTCGCGACCATAATCAATCTCCAACACACGGAATTTCTTACCGTCTTTGTAATAATCCGATGTGAAACCACTCAATTCAATATGGATGAAGTCGCCCTTGTGAAGACCCGCCAAATTCTTGCTGAATAATTCGGTCACTTCGCCATGTTGCTCATGAACGGCATAGACAACGCGTTTCACGCTGTCGCTAATATACTGGCCGGCGACATCATCCAGTTTATAAGAAGCTAAATTGAAATCGCGGCGGAAATAAGTATACATGTCTATTTGAAGTCGGCCGGTAGTTTTGTAAAATCGGAGGTCATATTCGCCTGTAGCCAATACAATCTTGGTATTTTCAATCGATAAATCGCCATCAACATCTTTTCCACAAATCTCACCTTCTTTGCGCGAGAGTTTTAAGAATTCACGCTCGCAGTGATTTTCTTGGGCTCTGCGAAACATGAATTCATAATCAAATCCGAATATATTGTATCCAATAATCACATCTGGGTCCTCTTTCTGTATTAGGTCACGCCATTTCATAAGGAGGTCATGTTCGTTCGAAACACTTTCAATCACTGCACCTTCCACTGGGTCGCATCCACCGAGAACCAAACAATGATTTAGATAGGGTTCTGGATCTCCATAACGAAGGAAGGTCGACCCAATAAACGTAACCTGGTCACCTTCTAACCTGGGAAACAACATGGTAAGAACTTCATCAATGTATTTGATTTTCATATCGCGTTCATATTTCGGAGATAGCAGTATTTCCACCAACATGAGCTTTTCGTCTGCCTTGTTCAGCTTTTTCGCACCGAATTTGGGTTTTGTCCAGACAGGAGCATTTTCAACTTCCATGGGTTCGTCATCCCCACCCGTCCCCGCCATCTGCTCTTTGATTTGTTCAAACACTTCGGCTAAATTGAGTAAATGGGAATTGTCTTCTTCCTCGTTCGCCAAGACTGCATTTTTTATGGGCGTTTCTTGGAGAACTTTGATGAGTTGTGCGACCTTTACTTTTGAAGGCACGTTTTTTGGATAGACCATATCCACATCGTCGAACTTATCATATCCAAATGCGGTCATTATGCAGCGTTTTAATAAGGTAT
>Ga0129324_10002487_pt1 | contig 11265 bp, 11 predicted proteins | sample CPBDNA_7_FD_96879 | JGI IMG/M metagenome (GOLD analysis project Ga0129324, IMG submission 96879) | Freshwater to marine salinity gradient microbial communities from Chesapeake Bay, USA - CPBay_Spr_15_0.2_DNA | ecosystem: Environmental > Aquatic > Marine > Coastal | place: USA: Chesapeake Bay... | reverse complement strand
GAAATTAAGAAGCCTACGGCCCTTTATACGGATTCAAAAAAGAAAGTTAAGTTTGATAGGTTGCTTAAGCTTAAAAAATCATTTATCCCTGATCTACTGAAAACTTCCGAGGAGAAAACATTCAAATGAAAAACCATATTCTTATTGATCCAACAAAAAATGATTTGTTAATGGAACAGGGACTTCCAGATCCGTATCCGAAGAAAAAGGCTGCGGCGGAGATTCCAGATGTCGGTGATCCGCCTCCTGAAGAAGCTCCTGAAGAAGCTCCTGAAGAAGCTGGAGAACCAACCGCTGAAGAAGGCGGTAAAGAAAAACCAGAACCATCGAAGGGACTCCGAGATTTGCCACCCGGATCACCAGATCTGCCTATTGAAGATTGGGCCAAAAAAGCAGGGACTGCACTTGTATTTTGGCTGGTGGATTATGTCGCAAAAGTCTTTGGGGAAGGACCACCGGCTGATTTCGCAGGTTTAAGATCCAAATTAGAATGGCTTTCAAATAACTCGGGTTCAAAAGTGGTTAGAGAAGCGGTTAGAGACGCTTTGAATTTTGTTGGATATGAAGGTGATGTCGACGAAGAATATGTTGAGCCAACATTACAATATATAAGAGATGTTTTACCGTACATTCTTGCTGGAATCTCCTATTTCCAAGGACTTGGAAAGGTTTGGAAAACAGCCCCGGCTGCTGCAATAGAAGCAGCAGAAAAGCCGGGTTTTCTTCGAAAGCTTTTCGCTGACGAAATTGGTTTGTTTAAAATTTTAATGGGGGAAGAAAAAGGGTTAAACAAATTGAAGAAAGTGTGGCAATCCCTAAAACTCCTCGGTCTGCTTAATAAAATTGGTAGTTCCGTATCTTATTTCTGGGGCGGAGCCACGGCAGCTATCTTTAGAAAACAGTTGGATGCATTGGCAGAAAGTTTTCCGAAGGTTGTAAGTTTTATCACACTTAAAAGGAAAGAAAGAAAAGAGGCGGAACTGGCAGCAAAAGAACTTCAAGATTTGCTAGATGCGGCACGAAGGGGTCAAGCAAGTGCCGATGCCGCACACAAAGCAATTCTTCATTATTTGAATATAGGAGATATTGCTACTGCAATGGAGGTTATTGAAAAATCACTACAAAGCAATATGATTCCAACTGGTTTGCAGGGCGAAAAATTAAGTCTTGTAATAGGCAGCGGAGTGGATGCTTGGAAGTTTAAACTTAGAGACGAAGCAGGAAAAATCATTGGAGAGATTTCAACACCACAGCAGCTTAAAAGGCTTTTAATCAAAAACTATGATGAAATTGCAGGATTACTACAAAGAACATTTGCCAAAAAATTGAAAGAGGCAACTAATCTAGCGGAAAACAAAGAGGAATTAAACTTAGATTTAACGATGCTGGATGATTTGGTTAAAGGAGGAAATTACCATAGTGTTCTAGATTCATTACTTGAAAGCCCACGCCTTGATGACTTTGCTGAATTTTATGTTCAAAGGGCTTATCTGGATGAAGCCATTAAAGATTTAGAATTTAATATGAAAAACCTCGACACATATATTCAAAATTTAGACTTCGTAATCGATGAAGCAGAAAGAAAATTACAAGGTATAGAGCTAAAAGGGCAGACATCCCCTAAAGGTCCAGCATCTGAATTGCCACCAGAACAGACACAAACTCCAGCTTCAGAAGAAGACTTGCAAGAAAGAAAATACACTGTCTCAAGGCAAGATCTAATTGATGTAATTACAGAGCACTTACAAGACCAAATTGCTTTGGTTGAGGTAGATAAAGACCAGCTTATCAACTATATCACAGAAGAAGCATACAAAGCTATAAATAGGAAAAAATAAATGAATTTTTATAATGATCTAAGCAAATGGAACAACTTCCTAAACGAAGAACTGCTTATTGAAGGCAGATTACAGGACACTATGAAAAAGTTTCCTGAGATAGACCCAGAAATCATCAAGCAACTTTCCCTTTCTGATCCATCAGGCAAGAATGCTTACTTGATGTGGATGACGCAGGCAATGAAAGATTCTGGTGCTGGCATCTATAGTGTTCCGGGTTTGGCAAGGGAACGCATATTTGATATTGTTCCTATTGTAACTGACTTTGATAAAGCAAAGCAAAGAATCAACCAACTGAACAAGAATAGAAAAGAAGCCGGTAAAAGTTTATACCCAAACGACATCAACCAGTTCAAGTCCCTTGAAGAACTTGAAGCCTTTATTGATGAACTTGGCTTGTCTTCCTCTGAAGAAAAGAAAAGGGAAAAAGAAGCAGCCCTTGGTGGTGCTACTATTATGCAAGACGATGAGGACTTTTTTGTTATTAGACCTCTTACAAAAGAATCTTCTTGCTTCTTTGGTAGAAAGACAAAGTGGTGTATTTCAGCAGAAAGATCCCAAAACTATTATGATTCCTACACAAGCCAAGGAAAGGCTTTCTATTTTATCCTCAACAAGAACTTGCCAGAAAACTCCGACTTCAAAAAGGTTGCTCTTGTTTTTGATAAAAGCGGAGAGTTTGACGAGTGGTTTGATACTCCAGACCATGGCCATTCATCCGAGTATGAGTTGGGCAATGTACTTCTTTTCAACATCCTTGCTCCTGCCATCAAAGGTATGGGGATGGCTGTAAATGACTCTGATATTGATGAGATTGCTGATGTGTTTCGCAATGGATCTCAACTTGAAAAATACCTTGGAGAAGATGTAGACGAAGACGACCGAGGACCAGAGCAGAGAATAAACAGAAAAGTTTATAAAGGCATTGTAGATTATCTCAAAAAACACGGCAACGATCTGCCTGTTGATGTAAGCGAAATACCAGAACTTGGCTCCACAACTCTATACGATACTGATAAGGCTGCTGAAGTTTTCAGTGCCATAGCAGACCAGACTTGGGCGCAAATGTATGCCGACGCACAAACTGATACTGAAGAAAATCGTCCCGGATCTTTTGATAGTGCAGACCTTCGTGATATTCTTCAAAACGCTGGTCTTCAGCACATTGAGGTATATTACGACGAAGACTGGGGTGGCGAATGGAGTTGGCAGGCTTATGTTACAATCGATATGAATACACCTCCATTCAATCTTCTTCAATACAAGAACCCTGACTTTGACCCAGACGAAGAAGAATCAGACGATAACTTCAAGTATGGCAATTACGACGATGTTTATGGTACCTACTCTGATGAAGAAGTGATTGAAGAGATTATTTCCAATGTTCTTAATTCAAACATTTACTTTGATGACATTAGTAATGAAAGCGCAGGCGAGTTTATTATTCGGATTGACCCAGATGACAGAGAAAGTCCAAGAGAGGGCTTGGAAGGCTTTGAAAATTTTGTAAGAAGAATCAAAGAAGACGACAAACGAATGCCTGCTATGGAAGAGGAAATCTACGAAAGTTTGCAAGACCACGACCTTGCTATTCACCCAGACCAAGCAGAAATGGACAAACAAGATTGGGTTCAAACTCTCAAAAACTTGAAGCATCTAGGCTATGAAGTCAAAAGCGGCAAGATGGATGTCTTTGGTAAAGCAGTCTTTGGGATTCCAAATATGATGAGAAACTTCAAAGAAATGCAAAAGTTTTTCCCTGCCTTACCTGATGGGAAACTCGCCTACAATGCCCCGGACGAGTATAAAGAAATACACAGAAGACAAGAAAGACTAGTCAATCAACTTCAGTATTATATGAACAGAGAAATGGCGCAAGATTCTTTTGTAAAAAGAATGTTGATGGGCATTGAAGATAAACTAAATAGATCCTTACCTCCCGGTAAAAAGTATGCAGATACGCAAGCACAAATGAGCATTCCGGGATCAGGTGTTAAGGGTCCAGCAGACAAAAAGCCGGGAGAAAATTACATTGCGGTCATTGACCCCACAAAATGGCCAGAAATGGGTTTTATGAGTCAAAATGCTAAATTTGATCCTCGTATAACACTTTTGGATTCAATGACGAATTCAGAAAAAGAAGCCTCCGAGTTGTCTATTGGTGATAGAGAAATCACAGGACCATTCGGTGTTGGTTCATTTGGATTTTTTGGCATACCAGTCAAGTTTTTGAAAGAAATGCAAAAGAATAGACCAGAAGAATTCCAAATGTACATAAATGGATTCAAGTGGATTGACGAAAACTGGCAAGAGTTCCAAGATATGATTGGTGAATATATATCAAGCCAGATTGTTCCAGTAGCAAAAAGACTAAAAGGTAAACCTGAACTGGCTGATTTAGATAGAGAAGACATTGCCAGATCTGCAAGGGCTGCTAGACCAAGGTCAGGGTTGGCTGAATCAAAGGTGCGACCAAGGATTAGGATTAGGATAAGAAAATGAGCATTAAAGATTTTATAAATGAAATTGATGATGAAATGAAAGGGTCCTTTGAAACACAAGAGACCCTTGAACCTAATTTTTGGCCTATCAATAAAAAGCTCAGACCATCAATACGAAAGAAGCTAATTGAAATCGCACAAGATTTCTATGACAGCCTTGAAATTGACGCAGAGTTAAAAGATATTACTTTCACTGGATCTCTCGCAAATTACAATTGGTCGCCACACTCAGATATTGATCTGCACCTCATTGTTGATTATAATGATATTAATGCAGACCAAGACCTCGTAAAAGATTACTTCAACTCAAAGAAATCACTTTGGAATAGAAACCACAACATTTTTATTGATGGTTATGAAGTTGAAGTATATGTCCAAGACGACAACGAACCACACGAATCAACTGGCGTATTTTCTGTAATGAATAATAACTGGATTGTTGAGCCTGATAGGGTTGAGCCAACCTTTGATTGGTTTGATATTACAAAGAAAGCCGAGAGCCTTATGGACCAAATTGATAGAGCATTGGCTCTTTTTAGGCAAAAGAAATATACTGACACAGTTCATTATGTTGATAAGCTAAAAGAAAAGATCCGCAAGTTTAGAAAAGCAGGCTTGGATAGAGCAGGAGAGTTTTCTAGCGAGAACATTGCTTTTAAAGTTTTGAGAAGAAACAACTATTTAGAGAGATTAAGCAATTTAAAACATATGGCTTATGACAGAATTATGTCAACCACTTCGGATGGTTTAATAAGAATCAAAGTTTCAGAAACTACACAGAAGTGGAAGGAGTTTATAAAAGGATGAAAATCACAAAAGAAGAATTAACAAATATCATTAAAGAAGAAGTTGAAAAGGCTTTGAGTGAGCAAGATTTTTTTGAACCAGAAGAGGAAATGGAAATTAAGAAGACAAATCCGGGAGGCGTTGACAAAGATGGAGTGCCCTTGAAAGCACCTTTTCCTCCGGGCATCAAAAGTGCAAGAGAACTTATTAAAAAATATCCTCCTAACTCCGATGAAAGAAATGACTACAGAAAGTGGTATAATAAATATGGTCCCGGATCCAAGCGCAAAAAAACAGCGGCAAAGCCAATTTCAAAAGGAAAAAAGCTGCCCAATGTAAAAGTTCCTGCATATGATCCTAAGAAAGACAAATTTGCGGGTAGTTATCCTGAAATTGATACACCTTCGGGAGTTGATCCCGTAGAACACGCTATGGACCGAGCATATGCCGCAGAGGTTAAAGGTCAATATCGTGTTGCAAAGCACTTTTTTGAATTTGCATGCAGAAAAGGCTACAAATCTAAAACAAGTGGAGAGAATACTGCTTGTGCAAAAGTTAAAGAAATGACTGCAAAAATGAACAAAGGAATGGGAATCCAAAAAGGATCTGATTTTGACAAATCTAAAAACAATCCCAAAGAAAATCCAAACCAGAAAGCCGTTAGTCCTGCTATTGATAAAAAGCCTGATAATATTAATTCTAAAAAAGTTGTCTCCACTACTTTAACCAAAGCAGATAACGATAAAATAAAAAGTGAATTTCACAAAAAAATGGGAGCGACTGACAAAGGAGACTGGTTTGTAAAGAATGGCTATTTAAAGAAGGTGCAGGGGGGTTATAATATGGCTAAAGATTTCGACCATTACAAAAAAGGTAAGAGAGAATACGATAGAGCATTCAATAAATTCAAGTTACAATACATAAGCGATAATTTTGGAACAGTAGAAGTAAAATAATAGGAAACTAAATGATTGCCAAGACCAAAGAAGAAAACATACAGCAGGGTAAAGTTAAAGAATGTAAAGTCTTTTGATGACTTGGCAGATGAAATAGCTATACGCATTGAAAAAGGGGTAGGTGGTAGAGTTACTTTTCGTTATGTAAATGAAACTATCTGCACAGAGATTTTCAAGGATAATGATGAAAATAAGCCTTGGGGATATGTTACAATAGCAAAGCCAAGCGATTATGAAGGTGATTGTGGTAATGTTTATATTGCCAGAGTAATTGAATCAGATAAAGAGTGGGGTCCTCTGCTATTAAGAATAGCAATTGAATGGGCTTCCAAAAATAGTGATGGGCTTGTAGCCGACCGTTTCAGAGTCACTGAGTTTGAATACCATCTCTGGGATCACTTGTCAGGCAATCAAGGAGGTGATATTGATTTAAAGCCCATCGCTCCGTGTGTAAACAAGTCTACTCAAATGTGGGCAGAAAGACTGGGGCTTAAAGAAGAAGAAGTTATAACCTCGTTTGTTTTCTCCTCCAAAACAAAAATGTTAAGAAAGCTTCTTAAAGGGAAAAGGATGTGTTAAATGAAACCAATCATTATTAAAAATAGTAAACTACCAGAAGCATTAAGTTGGTTTATGAATGTAGGGGGCATAACATTGTTCCCTTTTATTTTTATAAAAGGCGAAGGAAATCCTAGACTAATCAACCACGAATCAATTCACATAGCCCAATACTCGGAACTGTTTGTCCTTGGCTTTCTAGCTCTGTATCTCTACGATTTCTTGGTAAATTTGGCAAGATTCATAAGCTTTAAGGAAGCATACTACAATATTCGTTTTGAAAGAGAAGCTTATGACAATGAGAATAATTCTGACTATTTAGATAATAGAGAAAAGTTTGCTTGGAGAAATTATAAGTTATGAGCAATAAAAATGATATGAAATTGATTATGGAAGAATGGCGCAAGTCTATGCAAGAGAGAGTAGATCTCGTTTCTCCATCGATGACTCCAGATATTTCAACAAAAGATGTTGCAGCAGCGAGAGCGCAAGCAGCAGAGCCAAATTATTACGAACGGTTAAAAAAATTCAGAAAAGATAATGAAGATAGTTTTTTAAACTGGTGGACTCTTGTTGACTTTTTAGATCCAACTGGAATAACTGATTATCCAGCGGTTGGCGAAGCATATGATAGATATATGGAGTGGTATGACCTTCCTCCCGGACATATAAATAAAACAGAAGAAGAGGGTTCGGCAAGGTTTGCAGAGTTTGTTATAAATGTTATTTTTGCTGTTCCAGCAGTAGATTTAGTGGGAGCACTTGCGACAGGCGGCGCATCTGTTGTTGCGTCTGGCGCAAAGGCGGCTTTAAAAGATTTTTTAAAGGAAGTGGCTGTTATAGCTACGGTATATTTAGGAGCAGCAAATACGGATTTCCACTCAAAGCTAATTGAAATAGAAGAATTAATTTCAAAATTAGAGGATATGAATAGATTTAAAGGAAGAAGAAAGGTAGGAGTCGATCCTTCTAAAAAGGGGGGATTTGAAGCTATACAACAATTACCTAATGCCGAGTATTTTCCGCCTCAAAAAAAATAAGATATGAAACAAATATTTGAAAATTGGAATAAGTTTATTGTAGAAGCCAAATCAGACAATGATGTCAATATGGTTTCTAAAGTTCTTATCATCGATGATAAAGATAGGTTTCTTGCTCTCTTAAGACCAACAGATTCCAAGTATATGCCAAATCGTTGGGACTTCCCCGGTGGACATCTTAAAGATGGTGAGTCACACAAACAAGCAGCCAAAAGAGAAGTTAAAGAAGAAACTGGCTTAACTGTCAAAGGCTTAGAAGAAATAGGCGAGGACGACAAAAGAATGCATGTCGTTTTTTATCGTTCAACAAACTACTCTGGTGACATTAAACTAGACAAAGAAGAAAATCAAGAATTTAAATGGATTAAACTATCAGAAGTTGATAATTATGATACAGTTCCAACTGTAAGTAAATTTGTAAAGAAAGAGCTTAATGGTAGAGAATAAGCAATATGGCAAAACAAAAAACAGAAACATTTGATGCAGCAAATAGCTGGGCTGGGAAGGATCCTCGTGGAGACATGTTCAGTGGAATGAAAGAAGATGATCTTAAGAAAAGCCTAGAGAATCATAACCCTGATGGTATGGCATACTATAATGATATAAAAAACGCCATTGAAGATACTAATCCCGAGAAGCCCTTGCCTATCGCTCTTATTTATGCAATTATTGAAGCAGAATCTGATTTTAAGCCGAATGCTGGATCCGCTGCGGGTGCAAAGGGATTAATGCAATTCATGCCGTCGAACTATGGCGAAAAAGGTGGGCGATACGAGCATAACCCAACAAATCCATCCGAAAGTATACAAAATGGAGTAAAATTCATCAATGATCTTTTGGACGGCAGATACGCACCGCCAGCAGGAGATATTTCTAAGTCCCTGTGGGGATATAATGTTGGTCAAAATACAGAAGCTTTAAAAACCAAAACCTTTGATGAACTCCCTCACGGTGGAGGTAAATATGCCAGTGGTGGCAAAACATATGTTAACAAGATCTTGTCTAGTTACGAAAAAATTACAGGTTTAAATAGCGAAGACAGCTTCCCAGCCGAAAGTTCTAAAGACGATGGTAGAGTAAGAATCGCTTTTATTGGAGATTCAAACGCCAATGTAATGGCAACAAGATACATGAAAGATGAAGATAATAAAGACAAGAATCTTAGAAATTTTTCTCGTGGTGGGTGGGGTGTTGATTTACTTGGACGAAGTTGGCTTAAAACTTTGAAATTATATAAAGATGCCCTAAGTAGTGACGAGGTTAAAGGCTTTGGTCCGGAAGCGGCAATTGCAAAGCGTCTTTTAAAATTTAAACCAGATGTCATTACTGTTTTAAACTTAGGAGGTAATGATGTCGGAGTATTTAAAAAAGATCCCGATGTATACAAAAAGAAAGCGAAAGAATTAATGGAGCTTGTCGATGAATTTGGCGGCTCGTACATTGGTGCTGCTGCGGTACCGGCTAGCTTAAAAACAAGAATAGCTTTAAACGCAGAACTTGAAGAAGTTGCAGAAGGTGTTGTAAAATTCTACAATCCTACAAAAGATATACCATATGGAACAGGAGAATATGTATGGAGCAATATCGGCGACAAGGTGCATATGGGATCTTACGAGGCTAAAGAAGAGTACAAAAAAAGACAAAAAGCCGGTTTATCAAGCTTTGATGTATCGAAAAAAAGAAAAACATCTCAAAGAATAGAAATACCAAAAGACTTGCTGGAAACCGGAACCCCAACTGATGTTTTAAAGGTTGCTGCAAAAATTGTAATCGGAGGAAATAAAAAGTCTGAATTTAAAGAGTGGATCCAAAACACAAAGGGAGATCCAAGATATACTTATATTATGGCATATAAAGGAAATATTAATTCAGATACTGTTATAAAAGATTTAGAATATATCAATAATTTTGCAAGAACTGGAAAGTGGGAAGACGGAAAGAGGCTGGATCCAGAGACAAAACCAGTTGCTTATGAACTTGTTAGGTCAGAGATCGCAGGTCAATTTGCTCAATCATTGCCATCATTACCATTCAAAGAAATAAATAAAGGAAATAGTAAAATGCAAATAACCAGAGAAAGACTAGCACAAATAATTAAAGAAGAAGTTGAAGCTTATAAGGCATCACAGCTAAATGAAGACGGTCACACAGATGTTCCTTCTGCTATTCGTGCTATGAAAACTATTATTGAAGATGCAGGTCAAATGCTTGATACTTTAGAGCAAATGGGTGATGGTTCGCTTCCAACTTGGTGGACAAACAAAATGGCTGTATCTTCTGAAATGCTAAATAAAATGCGGGACTTTTTGGTATATCCGGCAGAAGAGCATTGACCAGAAAGAGAGGAAGCCCAGTTGGGGCTTGGAGAAAAACTAAAACCAAGTATGGGTGCTGGGGCTTTTGTTGATGACTTTCGCAAATCTAAAGCACCTCAGTTTAAGGGCAAAAGTGACAAGAAAAAGCAACAAATGGCTATAGCAGCTTATTTAGATGCAAAGGATAGTGGTAAGGCATAATGATAAAAGAATTTATTGAAGGCTTAAGAGAAAGATATCTCAAAGACGACACATTAGAAGAAAAGAAAAAAAAGAAGAAAAAGGTTGACGACCGCTGCACTCGTATTGCAAAGCGTAAATATGATGCTTGGCCATCTGCTTATGCTTCTGGTGCTGTTGTGAAATGTCGTCAGGGCAAGATATGGAAAAGTTTGAAAGAAGATTCTACTGATCAACAATTGGCTGAGAACTTAGAATGGGAACAATTAGAAGAGAAAAGAAAACTTAGCAAACCGAGTTCAGAAAAGAATCTAGGTGATTGGTTTAAGAGAAAAGGTGCCCCCGGCAAAAAAGGTGGATGGGTTGATTGCAATACCTGCCGCAAAGATAAAGATGGTAAAAAGAAATGCAAATCTTGTGGTCGTGAAAAGGGCGAGAAAAGATCAAAATATCCTAGATGTCGTCCAACTCCTTCACAATGCAAGGGCTATAAGCGCAGAGGAGATAACCTTCAAAAAGAAAGCGTAATTGAAGAGATTGAATATAACTACATTCATCCTAGTGATGCCACTTATGACGATGGGAACGCTATTGATTTCATCCTTGAGTTTTGGGATGATGTTATTGTTGAAGCCGAGTACAGAGGCAGAAAGGTCAAGCTTAACAAACCAATGCGTGGAGATGTTAAAAAGTTCAAAGTATTTGTTAAAGACCCAAAGACAGGCAATGTTAAAAAAGTAAACTTTGGCGATCCTAATATGAGAATCAAAAAGTCTAATCCAGCAAGACGCAAGTCATTCAGGGCTAGACATAACTGCGACAACCCCGGTCCAAAGACAAAGGCAAGATATTGGTCTTGTAGGAAATGGTAATGATTAAGATTAAAATTAAAACCAAAAAAGAAAAAAGTTCTTGCCCAGAAGCAACGCAGGACTTGGAACTAAACACCAAGAACAGAAACGCTTCTATCAAGGCTGAACATATCCAATATGGTCCTTTAAACTTATCAGACGAAAAATACTGGGATAGACTGGCAGATCACTGGAATACAGAACCAGATGTTGCCAAGAAATCTCTCTGTGGTAATTGTG
>Ga0129324_10002485_pt1 | contig 11270 bp, 7 predicted proteins | sample CPBDNA_7_FD_96879 | JGI IMG/M metagenome (GOLD analysis project Ga0129324, IMG submission 96879) | Freshwater to marine salinity gradient microbial communities from Chesapeake Bay, USA - CPBay_Spr_15_0.2_DNA | ecosystem: Environmental > Aquatic > Marine > Coastal | place: USA: Chesapeake Bay... | reverse complement strand
TTTTGATCAGCGGGTTGATGATTGGGCTTTTGATCAAACGTTGATCTAAGGATTCACTGGATGCTTAAGCGTAAAGTGACACTCGGTAACTATTGGGTGGAGGCCTTCTGTTGTTGTTTTTTTTGAGCATGAGGGTTTTGGAGCTCTATCTTTGCCTCCAGGGGGTATTTCCCCTCTCGAATCCTGCGATTCTGTGTGGAAAGCTGGTTGGCCTGCGTCTACCTTTATGAGCAATAGTTGGGATAGTAGCTTTGGAATTCCTATTCTTAAGTGAGCGTACCAAGCTCAAAATACATTTGCTAATGTGCAAAAATTGTTTGCATTGCGAGCAGCAGATCAGCGGTTTGAGAAACATCGCCAGGGCGTATGTTAAAGGGGCCAAGACTGGGCCGAACAATAGCGAGTAAACATCCGACAAAGAGGGCAATGCCGAATAGTGGAAAATATTTGTGCTCGTTCAAGCTGAATTTAGGCGTTGGTATTGGTCAAAAAAAACCCTATAATCTAAGTTGAACTGTTGTGTAATTAACCCGCGCGAAAACTGGGCTGTTGCACTGGGAGCGAACTGTTTGATTCCTTAATTCGGTATGAACCAGAACGAATAAGGCTAATTTTTAAGTGTTTTTATGAGGTTATAAGAAATCGTAGAATTAGACGATCAAAAACAACAGAGAAGATATAGCCCGAAAGTTAGGCGTGGAATGATTTTAGATAAAGCCGCCGAAATTATTAATGAAGAGGGCATATCGAATCTAACGATGGAACGCATCAGTCGCAACGCGGATATTAGTAAGTCGCTGATGTATAAATACTTCGACAGCCTCACAGACCTGCTGAAGGAGCTTCTCGACAGGGAGCTTTCAGCCCTAAGAAATTTGCAGTTCAAGGCGGCAGAGAGAGCTGTGACCTTTGAAGATCTCGTGAGCAACATTACCCATGAGTACTTAACGTATATTCATTCTCGGGGCTTGATTATTGAGCGCCTGCAAGCCGAGCCCAGTGTTACTGGGTTGCACGACCCCACCGATTTTGGGCGTTCGGCCGCGGTAAAATACCTCGCCCCCATTGTTTCTAAAACCTTTCATATTCCCATAGAACTTGCTGAAGCCACCACCGACATTTCATTTGGTTTGCCGTCGGCGGCAGGGCATTTTTTACTTCGGGGGCATATGACGGTGAGCGAAGTTGAAAAACTAACCACAAAAATGATTATTGGCACTCTCAATGTGGTTCGAGATGAATATTTTGTCCGCGAGAAAGAGCTGGTTCGTTAATCAGCTCTATTTTTTAACTCAAACCATTCGTTTATTGCCCGTTGTCATTTCTCAGTGATATCAATGCCCGTATTGAAGCCGTTACGGTATCGGCTCGATCAATGTGCGGCCAGTGTCCCACGTCGGGTAGTGGCAGTGTTGTGAGATTGTCGCTAATAGAGTGAATTTCTTTGATCACGTTGGGGGTAATAATGCGATCGTCTTCGCCCCAGATAAATTGAGCGGGCATTGTTATTCGCGCTTTCCGAGATGGCCAATAATCGCTTTCCTGTATGTCCTCGGGAGAAGGAATGTTTGCTCGATACCAGTTGGTGTGTGCGTTAATACGTTTTGGGTTACCAGCGGCCTTGCGGAACAGCTCACTTTCCTCTTCGCTTATTTTCCCCTTGGTCAATAAAGGCGAATATGCGCTTTTCCAAATTCTGTTTTGCACATCAAGTGCCATCAAAAATACCGCATTGGCTTTCTTTAAGCTTTCAACATAGGCGAACACTTTCCGCTCGGTAGGGTAATTTGCCAACAGTTCTAAAATAATACTCTGTGGAGGCGCGCTCATGCCCGTGACGGTGTGCACGCGCTTGGGGTAACGTTGTGCAAAACCCATAGCAAAGGCCGCACCCCAATCGTGACCAACGAGGTGAACTTTTTCAGCACCAAGTTTGTCAATCAACGCCAGAACATGCGCGGTCATCGCTTCAAGCTTGTAAGCCGTAAGATTGCTAGGCACTTCTGAATGGCCTGCGCCCAGCCCGTCAATGGCTACCACACGGTAGTCGCTTTTGAAGGCCTGCATCTGTCGAATAAACGAGAACCAATAAGATGGGTAGCCATGAATAAAAAGAATGACTTCGTCAGCCTGATTGCCAGCTTCTACATAATGTAGGCGAAGCTTGTTATGTTCAAAATAGGCTTCGCGAAAGAGGGGAGTGTTCGAGCGATCTCTATTGGCATAGACCACAGAAGTATCGGCCGCGCCAGTATCAAGACTTACGGGGATATAAGCCCAAGTTAGCAGTGCTGTGCTAACAACCAGCAAGGTTAAGGCCAGTGCTACAGCACACCGTTTAAGTTTCATTTGTGGTCTCATTTTGATTGACGAAATTGTTTAAATTGACTTTCTAGATGTGAAAAAGCCGCGCTGGATGTAACACCCAACGCGGCTTTTAACGATTGAGACTAGTCCCAATGATAAGTGAATTCAACACCGTAAGTACGTGGGTCCAACAAACGCAGTTTACGGAACAAACCTACTAGGCCTGCTTCGGCACTGGCGCCTGTAATACCGTCATCGTCGGTCAAGTTTTTCACAAAAGCTTCAACTTCCCACTGACCCGAAGTTTCCATCAAGCTCAAAGAAAAATCGCTGCGCGACCATGAGTCATAAGTGTAGTTATCAAACTCACGACCTTGGAACTCGTCTTGAATGTAGTAATCAAGGCGGTAGCGTAGGTCTAGGTTGTCGTTCAGGTTCTGTGTGTACTGTACGCCAAGACTGAAAGAAGAGTTGGGCGCATTAGGTAGTTCATTGCCCGTAACGTCTTCAAGTGAAGTGCTCGTACCCAGACTGGTGTTTACCAGGGGGAGTGACTCACGAATTTCTGTATCCAGCAGTGATAAGCTTGCATTCACTAAGAGGTTTTCTGAAATCAAATAAACAGTTTCTAATTCCATACCTTTTACTTGAACAGACTCGGCGTTGAAGTTAACCGCCACGCCGTCAATTAGGCCTCCCGCCTGGAAGTCGGTGTAGTCATAGAAAAAAGCTGCGGCGTTAATACGCAAGCGGTTGCCTAACAATTGATTCTTACTACCAAACTCTAGCGCGTCAACAAATTCAGGATCAAATGTTTCTGAATTGCCGTTGCCTGGATTCAAGCCGCCGCCTTTATAGCCGCGAGACAAAGTACCGTATACGGTTGTTGCGTCGGTGAAGGGCAGGTCAACATTCCAGTTCAAGTTTAATTTACCGGTAGTTTCACCCCAGTCGCCTTCGGTGGTTACGAAGTTAACAACGTCGCCGATAGCGTTGAAGCCAGCGGTAGACATCTTCTCATCTTCTGTGTAACGAATACCGGCGGTAAGAGTCAAATTCTCAGAAAGGTCGTAGTAAACCTCACCAAATACGGCTGTAGATTCACTGGTGAAGGCAACGTCGTTGGTGAATCCACCATTGAGAAGGCCAGCGCCAAATGCTGGGCTAAGCACGTTGTGCAAACCGGGCACGTAGCTTGAACCCCAGAAGTGAGAGTCAAATTTTGCATAAGAGAATCCAGCCACAAAGTTTAGGTCGCCGCCGAAATCAGAGGTAACACGAAACTCTTGAGAGAACTCTTCGAAATCGCGACGGTTTCTCTGAGTTGGAGAGAAGTCACTGCGGCTTTGAAATTCACCGTCATACAAATACGTTAGCTCACCGTTAGGCGTAAAAGGGGTAACGTTAAATGCGTCGGGTGCGGCCGCTAAATCGAAATCGCGGAACTGATCAAAAGAGTTTTGCGCGTAAGAACTGGCTGAGGTCAAGGTCAGCTCGTCAGTAAGCGCAAAGTTCACTTCAATAGACGCAAAGATTTCTTCCACCTGATAGACAGGGCTAGTTTCAATGCTAACGGTTCGATAATCGTCTGGATTTGGGTTGGCGGCGTAACGGTTAGGCTTCAAAATTCCAAAGGCTATTAGAGTGGCGTCACTACTGGTTGGGAAATCAGCTGGATAACCGATCGTGTCGCCGGTATCAGGTGCACAACCAATAGTAGGGTCTGGAATACAGGCTACTTTTGTTGAAGACTGACGATCGCTGTCTTCATTAAAGTATTGCAGAATAACGGTGGCGTCAGCTGCGTCTCCAAAATCGAAGCTTGTGCTACTGCGCACAGACAGTTCATCACGACCGTCTATTTCAGTGTTGTTGAAGGCGTTCTTAGTGTAACCGTCACGGTTCACTGTGTTGAATGCAAAGCGTTGTGCAATGGTGTCAGTCACTGGAATGTTGAGAACACCTTTGGTGCGGGTGCTGCCAAAGTTGCCTGCTTGAATAGAAATATCTGCTGAAAAAGTATCTTGGGGTTTGGCTGTAATGCTGTTTACAACGCCGCCTGTTGTATTTCGACCAAACAAAGTTCCCTGTGGGCCACGCAGAACTTCAATTCGCTCAAGGTCGTAGATCTCACCGGTGGGGTCAACAGGCATGCTGTTGAAAGAAAAACTCACAGCGGGATCGGCGCCGCCGCCCAAAACGCTCTGGCCAACACCGCGCAGAGTTACGTTGCTGTTCTGGCCAATCATTAGGCTGGGTACAGCAAATTGTAAGTCTAAGGTGTCTTCTATATTGGCGCGTTCGAGCATTGCGCCATCTAGAGCTGTTACAGCAATAGCCGTGTCTTGCAGGCTAGCTTCGCGCTTTTCAGCGGTCACCACAATCTCTTCTAGGAAGAACGCATCATCTTGCGCCGTTGCCATCGAGGGCATGTAGGCAATCATGCTTCCTGCGAGCAACGACAGTGCGTAGGGGGTTTTCTGCATTCTGCTGAGGCATTGTGCATTTGTTGATTTCAGTCTCATCTTCAGCTCCACATCTTTGTCTAATTATTGGATTTAATTCCTCTCTTGGTCATTTAGAATAGCAAAAACTGACTATTTGGCAATCAAAATAACCTTTAATTGAGCTATTGTGCAATTAAGTGCTAGGATGCACACTTAGCAGATCGCTTAGGCATAAGCCTTCAACGCGATGAAAAGTTAAATAAAGAAGTCGCTTGAACGACTCTTGGAGAGATGCGTGAACCACAGATACCTTACAAAACTGGCACTTATCGCACTTATTGCGGGCCCGCTTGGCGCTTGCAGCTTTGGTGGAAACGATGCTGACGAGCCATTAGACACCTTATTTAGAGGCGTGAATTTTGTTGGAGTTTCAGTCAGCAACATGGACCGCTCGGTAGCTCTATACAATAAATCTGTTGATTTAACCGCTGTGAAGGCTGAAACGGTGGCAAACAGCCCCGCTCTGGATAAGTTTGCCGGACGGCCTGGCGTGCAAGCTGAAACACAAATAATGAAGAGTGTTAACGCCCAGCTGGTGCTGATGGAATTTGCCAAGGAGCCGGGTCATGAGCACGAGCCCAATTCTATGCAGGTATACGGCCCCGGAATTGCCCATGTGTGTTATCAGGTAAATAGTGAGACTCGGGCTTACCAAAACTTTTTGGAGGGCGGTGCAAGCCACATTGGCGATCGCGAGATGGTTCAGTTGAACGAACGCAATCCGGTTGAATATGCCTACGCTCGAGACCAAGACGGCACAATCTTCGAAGTGGAGCATGTTGATTTTACGAAAATTGATCGTCCAGACCCCCCCAAACATCACTACCGAATTCGCCACGTGTCGCTGGCAACTTCTGACATGGACCGCCTAGTCGATTTTTATTCAATCTTGTTTCAACAGCTTAAGCCTCGCCGAGCCGGTAATTTGTTGGCCATGAGCAATGAGAAAATTGACCGAGTTTCAGGTGAAACTGACAGTAAAATCGAAATGGCTTGGTTTCAAATTCGTAACCTTGAACTTGAACTCATTCAATATCACAGCCACCCCGTTGAAGGTTTAGCCAAACCCAAAGCGGTTGACGCGCTTGGTTACAACATGATTGTGCTGGAAGTAGAAGACCTCGCAGCCGCTCGAGCACGTTTCGAGCAAGCCGGTGGTGAAATTGTCAGTGAAGTTGAATCTTTACTGGGCGGCGATGTGTTATTTGGTCGTGACCCCGACGGAAACCTCATCGGTATGCAGGTGGCTGGAGCCGGAAACGTTATTTCATCTCAAAATTTTGTAGACAATGGTACCTAGGAGTAATGATGTTTGATTTATCGGATACAGTAACAATTATCACCGGCGGAAACGGCGGCTTGGGTTTGGCGTACGGTCGCGGAATCGTTAAAAGCGGCGGTAAAGTGGCTATTTGGGGCCGCAATGAATCTAAAAATACTGAAGCTGTAAAAGAGTTGCAAACGCTCGGCGGCGACGCAGATGCCTTTGTGTGTGATGTCACACTTGAAAGCGACGTAAAAACGGCTTTTGAACAAACTTTAAAGCGCTTTAATCGCGTTGATGCCTGTTTCGCCAATGCGGGCGGTGGTGGTTTCCGCGGTATGTCTCACAGCACTAGCCGCGCCGATTGGCTTAGCACAATCGACCTCAACCTGATGAGTGTTGTGCAAACTTGGGCGCCAGTAACTGAATACTTCCTCGCCAATAAGCGCGGCGGCAAGTTGGTGGTAACCTCTTCTGTAGCCGCTCTTATGGGCACCGGTGGTTCAGCGGGTTATTCAACCACTAAAGCGGCCGTTAAAGGTTTGGTTCAGGCATTGGCTGTTGAACTAGGTCAAGCGGGTATTCAAGTGAATGCTATTTTGCCGGGCTTTATCGAAACCGAAATGTCGACCCAAACCAGTGAAGCTTTTCAAGACGCTTGCCGTCGACGCTCTGTTATTGGTCGCATAGGCACCTTGGAAGACATGGAAGGTGTGGCGGTGTTCCTCGCGTCGCAGCAAAGTAATTTCATGACGGGCCAGGGCATTATATTGGACGGCGGCCACACCATCTTCCCAATGTAAGTGAACTAAACACTGCACGAATATTTTGATTTTGCTTTAGGTAATATAACAAGAGGTTAAATAGCGCGATGCTTTCTCGAATTTTCCATTGGGCGTTTATAGGGCTTTTGTCCTTAATCGGCCTTTATCTGATTTTGCTTGGCGGCTATTTAACTTACCTTGGCGGAAGCCCTTATTACGTTATCGCGGGCATTGCCACGCTGGTGGTTGCGGTCCTAATTATTCGAGGCAGTGGGCTCGCGCAAGTTGTTTATGGCGGCATTGTGGGTGTAACGCTGCTTTGGGCAATTTTTGAATCGGGTTTTGATTTATTAACCTTATTACCGCGAGTGGCCGCTTGGTTGGTGTTGGGCGCTTGGTTCTTTACGCCCTGGTATAAAACCTTGTTCGCGGCCCGCCGCGGTGAAAGCCCACCCGTCAAAAAGGTATGGTTGCTTGCCCCAAGCCTTGCGACCGTATTGGTTTTGCTGATTGCGGCTGGCCAAGGTTATACCCGCAATGGCACGGGCACTGAACATGAAGTGGCCGATAAGCCGCCGGTTACCGACTGGCGTCATTACGGCAATTCAGTGGGCGGCACTCGCTTTGCTGAAGTTGAACAAATTAATACAGAGACGGTGAGCAAGCTTAAAGAAGTTTGGCGTTATCGCTCTGGCACTACAGAAGACTTCAAAGCTACGCCACTGCAAGTCGACAACCGACTTTATCTCTGCGGCGCTCTCAATGTAATGATGGCACTCGACAGTGACACTGGTGAGGAAATTTGGCGTCACGACCCGGGGCTAGTACAGCCTGCAAAACATCAATATGCCCGCACGTGTCGCGGCGTGAGCTATCACGAAGCGCCTGCAGACTATACGGGCGAATGTTCGAAGCGCATTATCACTGGCACCATTGATGCCAGCTTAATTGCCGTTGATGCGATGACTGGAGAGCCCTGTGCTAACTTCGGTAAAAACGGTGTTGTAGACCTGCGCAAAGGCATGGGTGAGCACTACCGCAATCAGTATTATCTAACCTCACAACCGCTGGTAGCGGACGATGTTCTGGTGGTTGGTGGCTTGGTGCTCGACTCTCAAGATCTTGGATTACCGTCGGGCGTGGTTCGGGCATTTGACGCGATAAGCGGTGAATTTGCCTGGGCTTGGGATTTAGGCAACCCCGGTGTACACGGCGAGCCAGCCGAAGGTGAGGTGTATACACCTGGCACACCCAATGTTTGGTCGCTTATGAGCTATGATCCTGAGTTGGACCTTATTTATGCGCCTACGGGCAACGCTTCTCCTGATTATTATGGCGGAGGCCGAACCGCCTTTGACGATGAGTGGTCGTCTTCTGTTGTGGCCATCGATGCGGCAACTGGAGAGCCTCGATGGAAATATCAAACCGTGCATCACGACGTTTGGGATTACGATATTCCGGCGCAACCTGTATTGGTTGATGTGACACGCGACGGCGAAAAAGTGCCTTCCGTGGCCGTGGCCACCAAAACAGGCGATATCTTTTTACTCGATCGACGTGACGGCACACCGGTTTACCCGATTGAAGAGAAAGCGGTTCCCCAAGACCCAGAGTTTAAAGAATACCTTTCACCAACACAGCCCGTATCGCCGCTGCCTAATTTTCACCCCTATCGTCATGAAAAAGATATGTGGGGCCTCACGCCGCTGGATCAGTTAGCCTGTCGGGTTGAATACAAAATGCTGCGCTATGAAGGTTTGTTCACGCCGCCCACAACCCAGGGCACAATTTTGTCACCGGGTAATTTTGGTGGTTTCAACTGGGGCAGTGTTTCAGTGGATGCGGATAACGGGCTGTTAATTGCAGCGCCAATGTTACTCACGCATAAGCTTAAGTTGTATACCGCCGAACAGGTTTCCAAGGCAGGCCCAATAGCGGCTTATCTCTTGGGTGAAAATCACCCGGCCGTGCGCATGGACCCCGACGCGCCGATTCCAGAAATGACAGAAGAAGATCGCAATAACCCTTATCATCATTCGCGTATTCTCTACTACGGAGCGCCTGCGCCCTTTATGTCTCGTTTGGGTACTCAGGTGCCGTGTTTTGAACCGCCATGGTCGCGTATTGCGGTGATGGATTTGAATACGAAAGAGCTACTTTGGAGCCGCCCTCTGGGCAGTATGAAAGAGTCGGGTCCATTTGGCATACGCTCTGGCTTGCCCTTTGACGTGGGAGTGGCCATTCGTGCTGGCACCCTCACCACTCGCGGCGGGCTGACATTTGTGAGTTCAACCATGGACAGCACCGTGCGGGCTTACGATTTGCGCACCGGAGAAATAAAATGGTCAGACGAGCTTCCAGGCAACGGCCAGTCAACACCCATGACCTATATGTCTAAGGCAAGTGGTAAGCAATACTTGATTGTTACGGTGCCTAACCCAAGCTGGCGCTATCCTAGAGACCCTAAAACCCGCCAATACCTTGACTCACAGAGTATTCAAGACGGTAAGGGTGGCTACGTAATAGCCTACGCGATTGAGCCTTAGGGCTCTTACTAAAATTAGGTAAAATTTACTGTAAGACTTCCATGTGTGGCGACGACTATACTAGTAAGGCAGATTGTTGCCGTACTAACTCGTCACAAATGGATTACCGGGATGCACGATACTTTACTTCTGCCACCTAGCGGGGCCTCTCAAAGCGCTCAAACTCCTACATTTTACACTCTAGCTGTGCTGGAGCGCTTAACACTGTTTTGCGTACTGTGTTTTGCGCTTTTGTGTGGTCAGGCAAAGGCTTCAGAAAGTCGTTTGACCCTCAGTGGATCAAGCACTGTGGCACCACTGGTGCTCGAAATGGCCAAGCGCTACGAGAAACTCAAACCCGGTGTTCGTATTGACGTGCAAACCGGAGGTTCCTCTCGAGGTATTAATGATGCGCGTATGGGAAGCGTAGATATTGGAATGGTTTCGCGGGCTTTAAAGCCTTCAGAGAACGACTTAAGTGCCTACCTTATCGCAAGAGATGGCATTAGCCTTATTCTGCATAGAGACAACCCACTGAAGGCGCTAAACCATCAGCAAGTACTTGATATCTACACCGGAAAAATAACGAATTGGCAAGCACTGGGCGGAGAAAATCGCAGCATTAGCGTTGTGAACAAAGCAGAAGGCCGTTCAACCCTCGAAGTGTTCTTGAATTATTTTCAATTGAGAAATAGTCAGATAAAAGCCCATGTAGTGATCGGCGATAATCAGCAGGGCATTAAAACCGTGGCGGGCAACCCTGGTGCAGTTGCGTATGTGTCGATTGGCAGTGCCGAGTTTGAAGAGCGGCGAGGCATTGCCATCAGGCGAGTGTCTGTGGCGGGTTTCGCCGCTTCCGTTGAGCAAGTGGCCAGCGGCGCTTACCCGCTGTCTAGGGAACTCAACTTAGTGGTTGGCAAAATGCCCACAAAATTGTGCCGAGACTTTTTGAGTTACACGCTATTACCAGCATTGAAGACCCGGTAGTGATCCATAGATACTCGATCATCTAAAGGAAAGAGACGGTGAGTTTGTGCCGATAAGATTCGTGACGTGATTGGTAAGGGCGGCGCAACTATCCGTGGTCTTTGCGACGAGCACAACTCAACTATCGATATCACTGGTGGCGGTTCAGTTAAAATCTACTCAGAAGGCACAGAAGGCCTAAACGCTGCAATGGAAGCCATTAAAGCAATCGTGGCCGATCCAGAACCAGTAACTATCTAGCCTCGTGTTGCTACCCCTGAATCGTCTGGCGATAAGACTGAAGACGCAGCGCCAGAAGCCTAATCTTCGCGACCTAATAAAAAATTCCCGCTTGTTTTCACAGTTGGGGATTTTTTTTGTTTTAAATTTTGCCGACCCTCCGACAAATGTTCAGGCATTACTGAGCTTGGGTCGTCTATGCCAGACGTATCCTGACCACTAAACCTGGCTCTGTAATAAGTAAGTGTGAAGCACTAGTGCCCCTGTTAATCGACTACGGCTTATTTCAGGCTGAGTACGTCTGTTGCCAGATTAGCCTCAAGCGTACAGTTGTTTGCTTACCGGCAAAACCCACGAAAGGAATTTCCTAAGCGATCATCTCAAGGATTGAGGCGTTTTTAATGTTACAGCACAGAGCACAACAGGCAGACCACCCCGTCTCTGCACATACTCCCCCACCAATCGCCTCCGTTGCCGGCGCAACGCCTCAGGTTTACCAATCCAGGCGCCCCGAGAGAACCGTGCCCTATCAGCTGATACAACAACATGCCAAGGGTTGGCTAGCGCAAGCGCAGGCCAAAGGCGACAGTATTCCATGGTATATCGAGAAAGGGTTCAGCCGCTTTATGGACTGCGGCATTCTCGCCAAAGGCTTTGCCCGTGTTCGATGTGATGATTGCGGTGATGATTTTCTGGT
>Ga0129324_10002484_pt1 | contig 11278 bp, 10 predicted proteins | sample CPBDNA_7_FD_96879 | JGI IMG/M metagenome (GOLD analysis project Ga0129324, IMG submission 96879) | Freshwater to marine salinity gradient microbial communities from Chesapeake Bay, USA - CPBay_Spr_15_0.2_DNA | ecosystem: Environmental > Aquatic > Marine > Coastal | place: USA: Chesapeake Bay... | reverse complement strand
GTTTGGTGGTTGATGAGAATAGTCGCCAGATCGTCGACTGGATTGAGAAAGACCCGGCAGCAGGTCCTGGGTGGGCATCGAATGCTATTTACAGTTTCGACAAATACGCACTAGCTGATATCGTTAAAGCGGAGGGCTTTGATTTGATAAACGAATGGCTCATTCCGCAGTGTGTCCGAGGTGGGTGCTGGCCTGCATGCATTATCTATAACCACGACGGAAATATCGATATTGGAACGGAGGCGGCGCTTCGGGCCGCGCAGAGATCGGTCTGCTCGTTTGATTATCAGACGTATATTCCTAGGCTGAATACGAATGGCTGGGCTAAGAATTTCTTCGAAATCTCTCGCGAGTTGGAGTCATGAAAGTTTGCTGTCCTGGATTTTTTGATCTCATCCACCCTGGGCACGAACGTTTTCTCGTGAATCTCGCATCTGAGTACGCCAGCCTGGATGTGGTTATTCTTGAGGGAGGTTCGCATCGTCTGGAAGCGGTTCGCTTAACACCAATTGAGGCTAAGGATCGAATCGAGCAAATAATGGCCAATTCTCCTGATGTATCAGTCACTATTGTGCCGATGGAGGAAGTTGTTGAGTGGTTTCGAGTGAACGAAGCCGTCAATACAATCGTTGTCGGAGACGAGTCAGCCCTCCAGAGTTATCATTGGCTGACGGCAGTTGAGCCCATCCTGACCAAAAGAAGCGGTGGTGTTAAGATTTACCGTGAATCAGCCCGCGGCCCCTTCATACAACGAAGAAACCCGTATATATTCCCAAAGTCATACGATGCGGAATCTGTATATAAACACTTGCTGGAAAGCCGAGGCACGACGGTCTCATCTCTCTGTAAAAAAATCGAGGGTACGTGTAAGTCTTCCCGAGTGCTTGTAGTCGGTGACCTCATAGCCGATGAGTATATCCAGTGCTCGGTAGGTGGGATTAGTGCAGAAGCTCCAATTCCTGTTATGATCGAAAATAATCGCTCAGTTTTTGTGGGTGGAGCGGGCGTTATAGCCCGACATTTAAAGTTTCTAGGTTGTTCGGTGACATTGGCCACTAGCTATGGACAAGGCGAGTCTGCCGAAGCCGTTCAGGCGCAGCTGAACGCAGACGGAATTCATTGCTTTCATTTGAGTGATTCGGGCAGTATGCTCATCAAATCTCGATACTTATCGAAATCGACCAAGCTCTTTCGGGTGACACGTGGCGATGCCTATATTCCGTTTGATCCAGACAGCTTTGAGCAGTTACTTGCTCAGTTACCTAGTTTTGATCTCCTATTTGTCGCTGATTATGGCTCGTTGTTCCAGAACGAGACCCTTATCTCGCGATTGCTTCAAGAGAGTCATTCTTTGGCCATCCCAGTTGTCTCAGATGTCCAGGCCAGAGCGCCTGGGACGTCGGTTCTCAATGTTCCGGGTGCATATGTAGTTATGCCGACCGAGCGGGAGGCGAGGCTTGCGGTTGGTCTTACCGAGGTTGGCTTGGAGGAGCTGGGTAGGATATTGATGAAGAAAGGGGCTTTTAGGACCCTCGGTTTGACATTAGATGAGGATGGTCTTCTAGTGTTTGACATCGACAACCAAGCGTCAGTTGTATATCTGCCTGCGCTGAACCGGGATCCGGTGGACGTATCAGGTGCGGGTGATTGCCAGTTGGTAGTTTTTGCAATGTCTAAGTTCAGCGGTAATGACATTGTTACTAGCGCGGTGATCTCCTCAATTGCGGCTGGGATAGCGGTTTCAAACTTAGGTAATATCCCGGTGTCGTTGAATGACATCGAAGAATGTTGGAATCAAAGAGAGTTTTGAGATGATAAACGGCGAAAGGGTCTTAGTGATTGGCGGCGGCGGATACGTGGGTTCAAGGTTGGTCCCAGCGCTTTTGCGAGAGGGCTTCGTGGTCGAGGTCTACGATTTGTTCTGGTACGGAAAATTCTTGCCTGACGACCCAAACCTGCGCATCATACAGGGTGATGTTCGGGACGAGGCGCTTCTGAGGGCCAGCGTGGGTCGTGCAGACTCAGTCATTCATCTTGCCTGCATCTCCAACGATCCATCGTTTGAGCTCGATTCAGCTCTTGGTAAATCTATCAACTACGACAGCTTTATTCCCCTTGTTGAGATGGTTAGAGAGTCTAACGTCAGGAGATTTGTCTATGCCTCCTCGTCGAGTGTGTACGGAGTTAAAGAGGGTGTGGTCGATGAATCCAGGAGCCTCGAGCCGCTGACCGACTACTCACGGTTTAAGATGCTGTGTGAGCAGGTTCTCGCAGAGCGAGCCGGACCTGATATTTGCTGGACGGTGATACGGCCAGCCACAGTGTGTGGCTACGCTCCGAGGCAACGCTTGGATGTAATAGTCAATATTTTTGTGGCACAGGCCATGTCCCAGGGGGTTTTGACTGTATTTGGTGGAGAACAGCTACGCCCGAATATCCACATAGATGATATGGTTGATGCGTACCTTGCGGTATTGTTCGCCCCAGAGGATATAGTGAACCGAAAGACCTACAACGTCGGTGACTTAAATCACAGCGTGCTCACCCTAGCGGGTATGACGAAAGAGGTGCTCGCGTCGGTGAGGGAGGTCGAGCTTAAGATTCAGTCGAGCACAGATAATCGCTCCTATCACGTGTCGTCTGAGCGGATCAAGGAAGACCTCTCCTTTATTCCGCGTCGTGGGATCGAGAAGGCGATGAGGGATTTGGCGACCGCGATATATTGTGGTGCCCTGATTGACCCTGTGAATAACCCCCTCTACTCAAATATAAAAACGCTCCAAGAAAAAGGAATCTGTTAATGCACGTTCGTTATTCCTACCTCCCTCAGCAATTTGAAAGTTGTGATGACTTGTGGGCTGAGCTGAGAGAGTTCGTAAAGACCGGTGACTTTACGTTGGGGAGGCCCTTGGTTGAGTTCGAGAGAAGATTTGCCTCGCTCATCGGGACCAAGCACGCCGTCGGTGTGAACTCTGGGACAGACGCGATCAAGCTGAGCCTTAAGAGCTTGGGTGTCGGTTTCGGAGACGAGGTGATAACCGCGGCGAACACGTTTGTTGCGACGGTCGGTGCAATCGCGGAACTGGGTGCCACTCCAGTTTTTGTGGACTGCGACGACTCTTTTTGCATGGACGTCGGCCAGGTTGAAGAAAAGATTGGCCCCAAGACCAAGGCAATCGTGCCTGTACATTTTACCGGATACATGACCGACATGACTGGCCTAAAGCCGCTCGCACAGAAGCATCGCCTGCCGATCGTGGAGGACGCGTGCCAGAGCATCCTTGGCGAGTTTGACGGACAGAAAGCGGGCTCGATCGGTGACACTGGGTGTTTCTCGTTGCACCCGCTCAAGAACCTAAACGTCTGGGCTGACGGCGGAGTGATCACAACGAACGATGACGCGATTGCCAAAGACCTGATGCTGCTACGAAACCACGGGCTGGTCAACCGAGACGAGGTCGAGATACTCGGTTACAACTCCCGCCTGGACACAATCCAGGCGGTTGTCGGCAACTGGTTAATCCCAAGCGCCGTCGATATATCGAATAAGCGAATCGAGAACGCGGGGTACCTAGACCGCGGTCTTAGGGGAGTTCAGGGTGTTACTATCCCCCCACGGCTTGATCGATGCCGGATGGTGTTCCATTTGTACATGTTTTTCGCGGAGCGTCGCGACGAGCTCCTGAGCTACCTGATCGGCAGGGGTGTCGAGGCAAAGGTTCATTACCCGATACCGATATACAGGCAGCGTGCGCTGAGCCACCTCGGCTACGCAGAGGGAGACTTTCCGGTCACCGATAGGCATGCGAAGTCAGTCTTGAGCCTCCCGTGTGACCAACACCTAAGCGATGATGAGATGGACTACATGATCGAGACCGTGCGGTCTTTCTATGGATGACTTAAACACTGCTATCCCATACGTCGACCTGTCCGCCCAGTGGTCCGAGTGCGAGTCAGGCCTTCTACCAGTCATGCTAGACGTATTGAGAGGAGGCGTCTACATAAACGGTGAATCTGTTGAGGGGTTTGAGAAGCGCGCGGCGCGCTACCTGGGCATCGAGCATTGCGTGGCCCTGAATAGTGGAACTGATGCACTGGTTTGTGCGCTCCTCGCGGTCGGGGTGCGGGCAGGCACTGAGGTTATCACCACCGCCAACTCATTTGTTGCGTCGACCGCAGCTATTTGCCACCTAGGTGCGGTCCCCGTGTTCGTGGATGTTTTAGACGACCAGGGGATGGACCCAGACAAAATCGCCCCGGCTATTACCCAAAAAACGTCGGCCGTGATGCCCGTACACTTGACGGGAAAGGTCTGCCAGATGGACCGAATCATGGACATCTGCTCTGACGCAGGGCTCCCGGTAGTTGAAGACGCGGCCCAGTGTATCGGTGCGAAGTTCGGTGGCAAGTTTGGTGGTACGATAGGTGACATAGGATGTTTTTCGGCTCACCCATTAAAAAACCTCAATGCGCTCGGTGACTCGGGTTTTCTAGTGACGCGCAATCCTGATTATGCTGTTAAAATTGAAGCGATGAGAAACCACGGCCTCATTGATAGAAACACAGTCGAGAACTTCGGATACGTTTCTCGGATGGACGTGCTTCAGGCCGCGATTCTCTCATGGAAGATAGACAACCAGCTTGGCTTAGTCAACGAGAGGCGGCGATCCAACGCGACCTACTACACAGACAATCTGACGTCCGCGATACAGAAACCTTATGAGTCTGAGGACGACTGGGCCGTGTATCACACGTACGTCATCCAAACTGATAAGCGAGACGCCCTAAAGTACTACCTAGACTCGAAGTTAATAGGTAGCGCGATCCACTACCCGATCCCGATCCATCATCAGCCGGCCTATATCAATAAGTTTGGGCCGTACGATCGCTTCCAGCTAACCAACACAGAGAGGCAGGCAGATCAGATACTGAGCCTGCCTGTTCACCAGAACCTTAAGCCAGACCAGTTGGCAAGAGTCTGTGCCGTGGTGAATGACTTTTTCGACTCGGACCAATGACGGGTAGGGTGACAATAGAGCTCCTCGATTTGTACAGGTCCGCGATGCGAATCAGGGCTGTCGAGTTGGTTATCGCAGAAAAGTATGACGAGCAAGAGATGCGCTGTCCCGTCCACCTGAGCGTCGGTCAAGAGATTGTCCCTGCGGCTTTCGGTTTGCTGTTCGACTCTAAGAGGGACGCGTGTTTCAGCGCGCACCGGAACCACGCGCATTACTTGGGGCTGGGCGGCGACCTGACCGCCATGTTCGGAGAACTGCTGGGTAAAAGCTTCGGTTGCGCAGGCGGAAAAGGGGGATCGATGCACCTGATCGATCTCGCTGCCGGGCTGAAGGGCGCGGTTCCGATCGTCGGGAGCAGCATACCGATGGCCGTCGGTTACGCGCACGCTAATAAGATTCTCGGTAAGGACGGCGTGACACTCGTGTTCCTCGGTGACGGGGCCACCGAGGAGGGGGTATTCTCTGAATCGCTCGACTACGCAGCTCTCCACGCGCTCCGGGTCGTGTTCGTGGTCGAAGCGAACCGCTATTCAGTATACACACCCATTAGTAAACGGCAGTTTGTGGGCCGCGATGTTCTTGAGATATCCAAGGCACACGGCGTCGACGCGGTTGCGGCAAACGGCTTTAGCGTGCCCACCGTGGCCGGTTTAGTTGAGCAGACAATAGATCGTATGCGGGCAAAGGCGCGACCGGTCACGGTTAGGTTTGACACATACCGGTGGCTCGAGCACTGCGGTCCCAATGACGATGATAGCCTAGGTTACCGGCCGCAGGGTGAGCTCAACGAGCAGGTCGAGCGTTGCTCCTTGAAGCAACTGGCTAAGGATCTGAGTGGTCCGAGCTATGAGGAGACCCTGGGGGCGATTATGGACGAGATCAGAGTGGAATATGACCGATGCAAGCAAGCCGGCGACGGTTACTCTTCTGGTGATTTGTTTTCAAACCTCTACGGTGGAGAGGTCTCATGAGAGAGATGACTGGCTCGGAAGTAGTCAGATTTGCCATAATTGACGCGCTCGAGTGTGACGAGAAGACGGTGCTGTTCGGTCTGGGTGTGGAGGATCCCAAGGGAATCTTCGGAACCACTCTTAGCCTGACTGAGAAGTTCGGTCTAGGTCGGGTGTTCGAGACCCCGACGGCCGAGTCTGCCTCGAGTGGTATCGCGATCGGGATGGCCCTGGCGGGGCTCAAACCAACCGTGACCTATCAGCGGGTCGAGTTCGCGCTTCTTGGGTTCGAGCAGATCGTCAACCAGGCCGCAAAGTGGCGATATATGACAAACGGTGCTGCTAGCTGCCCCGTGACCTACCGACTGATTATCGGCAAGGGATGGGGGCAGGGGCCCCAGCACTCGCAGGGCCTCGAGAGTGTGTTCGGGCATTTCCCTGGTCTGAAGGTCTTCGCCCCGGGCTCGCCAGAATCCCTTTACCATACCATACGCTCCTGCATGGTGGACGAGGACCCATGTGTCATCTTGGAGCACCGGTGGCTCCACCACGTCAAAGTCTGTCGGAACGTGATAGGGTCGTTGAGAGTTAGTACTAAATCTCTTGCTCCAGCGATAAAGCACACCTCTGGAGGACTCGCCACCGTCGTCAGTTATGGAATCGGAACCATGGAGGCCCTACGTGCCCTAAAAAGCCTCCGCGAACATGCAGGGGTAGAGGCTGAACTGGTCGAGCTGACGAGAATGAACCCGCTAGACCTAACGTTGGTGAAAGAGTCCCTCACAAAGACTGGCCGCCTGATTGTGTTTGACCACGGATGGGCGCAGTATGGGGTTGGGTCCGAGGTCATCGCCAAGGTCGCGCTTTCGGATATAGAGCTAAGAGATAAGCCTGTCCACTTGCACATCGCACCGGTCCCGATACCAAGCTCGAGGTTCCTCGCCAATGATGCTTACCCGCAGCCTGCCGATATCGCCCGGAAGATGTTAGTCTGGGCGTCAATTGACGACGAGCATTTGATAGGGCAAGTGCTCGGCGAGATAGGTCTCAATACAGACGTGCCCAGCGAATCATTCAAAGGACCATTTTAAGTGACAGATAATCGCCGTCTTAACGGGACCCAGTATACCGAGTCCCCAAAATCCAGCCCCAGCTGGATCCAACTGACCAAGCTCGAGAAGCTTGACGCTATAGAAAGCGCGCTCAAGACCCGATTTGAGTTCAGTGAACTGCTTTGTCAGCGCCTGAGCGACAACGGGCGCGACTTGTATGTGGGCTCCCGACGTCCGTTGGCCACCAACGAGCGCGGTGGTCTTTTGCTGGATCTCGAGCAGTTCTTAATACATAGCGTAGACCCAGGCCTTAGGGTTTGGTTCGAGGTAACATCTGATAAAAGCAAGCTCAGGCAGTTGCGAGGTGTCTCGCCGGTACTTAGAGAAGGAGATACTGGTCAATGAAGAGCAACCAACCCATAGCTACCTCCAAGGGAGACTTGATTCTAGATGACCACAAGCTATCTTGGCACTTTGATCGTGTCGAGAAGTGGGAGTCCGGAGATAGAGTCGCTCCTGTTTCTGTTGATATGGCACTGACAAGGGCATGCGGCGCAATGTGCTCGTTTTGTTACGCGATGGTACAGGAGCCTCAGGAGCGGCAGGCTATCAAAGAAACTCATGCTCTGACTTTGGCAGACGATTTCGCCGAAATTGGTGTGCGTGGTGTTTCTCTGATCTCGGATGGTGAAAGCACGCTTTCTAAAGCGTATGTGCCCTTTATCACTCACCTTAAGCAAAATGGCATCGACGTTGGGAATGCGACTAACGGTTGGGAGTGGGGGCCGGAGAAAAGCGAGGCAGTTTTGCCTCACTTGTCTTGGGTGCGATTTACAGTAGCGGCAGGAAGGCCAGAGTCGTACGCACGGATTATGTATAAAGGCGCTGAACACACTGAAGTGTTCGATAAGGCAATAAAAAATATCACGCATGCGGTCAGGTTCAAGCGCGAGAGAAATCTAGATTGTACCCTCGGGATCCAGATGGTACTAATGCCTGGGATGGAGGAAGAGATAATTCCATTTGCCAAGTTGGGTGTGGATCTCGGGGTCGATTACGCGGTAATTAAGCACTGTTCTGATGACGAGAACGGTACGCTGGGTATCGATTACTCGCAATACGAGAGTATGTACCCTCTCCTGGTTGAGGCTGAGGCGGTCTCAAACGACACTACAAAGGTAATCGTTAAGTGGTCAAAAATTAACGATAAAGGACAGACCCAGTATCCAAGATTCTATGGTCCCCAGTTTTTGCTGCAGATAAGCGGATCAGGCTTGGTTGCTCCTTCGGGAATGTTTTTTAATTCGAAATTCTCTAAGCTCCACATCGGGAATTTTGTCGAAGAGCGCTTCCGAGATATTTTCAAGAGCGAACGCTATTGGAGAGCCATGGAGTATTTGGCATCACCGAATTTTGATGCGCGATACATGATGGGAAGTCTACCAATTCAACACTACGTGAATACTGGGCTTAACCAGCACATCAGCGGTGAGAGACGGATTGATGACAAGAGACATCTTGATGTGCCTTTGCACCATAATTTTCTTTGAAGTAGCGCGTGATAGCCTACCTGAATGCATGGCAACCATTACGAGTTTGATGGCGATTCCAATCCTGTTAATCGGTTGAAACTGAGAATAAGGTCCTAGTAAAGCCGGTTGTAACGTCATGTGGACAAAACTCGTCAACCCGAAATAGGTACTTTGCACACAGGAAACCGTCCATACTAATCAACCAAGTCTGGCAGATTAAATCATTAATTGGTTCGGATTGAGAAACTCCTCGATTAGGAATTTTTCGAGCACTAATGAAGTAAATTCTTCCCATGCCCCAAATTAAGGGACTTCGTTCGAAAACTATTTTTTGCGGGCATACCCGCCAAGTTTGATAATTTGGTTGCAACTTGGTCACATGAACCAAAAGAAAATACACGACGATGAGCCTTGGCCAGAGCGAATTAGTTTAGCCCTAAAAAAGTTTTTGTTATCCCCAAATTGAAGTTTATGGAGGCAGGTTGTTGGTAAGCCTCCGGTAAACAACCGCTTTTCTATCAAGTTAACGTCATCTTCTGAGAAGCCTTAATCTATGAGCAATCCTAAAACGCACAACAACGTACAAGATACATACTTTTTTAGTAGAGAAAAGGCTTTAATGACTGCCCTGGAGAACAATCATTTAGTGATTCCTGGCTCAGTAGTGAAAGGAAGACAAGTTTGCTACCACCCAGAAGCAAAACAACGGGCTGATCCAGAAAATTTAATAAGTGTGCCTTTTGATAAGGCTGACAAGTTCTTTTCTGAATCGATACTAAGAAAACCAACAATTATTGATTATAGTGATCACCCATATGATGCAAGTGAGTTGCAATCAAAAATCAACGCTATTCGAGAAAGCATTGCAGTTTGGGGGCCTAGGCTTCATATTAAGTTAGAAAAAGCCGCCAGCGAAATAGCAGATTTCAAATTTGATAAGCTACCTGAGAGACTGCGTATCTGTATATGGCAAACTAGGTACACGACGGTGTTGCAATATACTGCACTCGGGCTAGCTAAGGCCTTTGAAAAAATAGGACACGAGGTCAATTTTATAATTGAAGAGAACGATATGCAGCGTATTACTTCAAATAAAAGTCTGCATATATTTAGAGAGTTAGCAAATTTTAAACCGCATTTATTTATTGATATTAATTCTCTGTTGTCAAACCAAGTTATATCCTCTTGCTCTTATTATGTTGCTTGGTTTCAAGACCCAACACCTGCTCTCATTAATAATACCTTGCCGTCTTGGCGAGACAGAGATCTAGTTTATAAGATCAGCGATAGTATTGATTTCAATTCTACTTTAAAGGGCTATAAAAATCTTCAGCCTATTTGTGTTGATGATTCAATCTTCCATCTTGATTATAAAATAAAAAGAAAGGATAAGATTGTTTTCCTAGGCTCGTCATATGATCCTCAAGTTGCTGAGTTTGTGAAAATTTACCCGCAAATTTTAGAAAAAATAAAAAATGATTTTACAAATGGCTTACCAATCAACAATTCGGTATATTTGAGTTTTTTATTTACCGCGGAGAAAATGCAAGACTCAAGCTTTGCTGCTTTTGTAAAACATCGCTTATTGAACTACGTAGTGAGGGAAATGTGCGTTGAATGGATTTGCCAGCAAGATATTATTGACGTTGAAGTTTACGGGCGAGGGTGGGCCAAAAACCCTGTTATAGCGCCTTTCTTCAAGGGCGAACTTAAACACGGTAACGAGATAGCAAGAATTTATCAGTCAGCCAAGTATGCTCTTGTTTGCCTGCCTCATGATGTTGTCACTCAAAGACTAAATGAAGCGTTAGCTTGCGGGTGTCAGCCTGTAGTATACGACTGCAGATATGCTTGTGAGCCTCCATATTATGAAGAAGAGCTGCTTTACTTTAGTACAAAAAAAGAATTGATAGGTAATCTTGGTAAAGATCTGCTGACAAAAACCGAGGCGCTGACAGCAGTTTCCGAGAAGTACACTTATTCGTCTTTTGCGAAGCGAATTATTTCAGACTTAAAGAAAAAAGAACGTGCTGACGAATAAGATGATTCAATTCAAAGCGAAGCTAGTTGAGTTTAGAAGAATACGAAAAAGTAAGAATACGGTAAGCTTTCGGCTAGCTTTACAGTCGATACCACCCCCCATCGTAATTAGTAAATCACAGATAGATCATATTAAATCAATATGTTGAGTGTTTTTCAGGATCGACTATCTAATTTCCATCAGTGACGTAACTTGTTGCCACGCGTTTGTCTCGCTTCCAAGCTCACCCTCCGAGCAAATCTGAAACAGAGACCCAACCCCACCGCTCAAGCCTGCTAGCATATCCGTATCCTTGTCACCTACGAATACTGATGCGTTCAAGTCGATTTGGAACTTTAATGCAAGATCAGTCAGCATTTTATGACTCGGCTTTCGACATTCACATATACCAGTGAGTTCCGGGTGATGAGGACACCAAAAAACTGCGTCTACAGTTATTTCATGGTTTTCTAATTCTCCCACCATCCAATCCATCACATCTAAAAATTTTTTCTCTGAAAAATATCCACGAGCAATGCCAGACTGATTGGTCACAACGAAAACTCTGTATCCATCTGAGGAGAACCGCTTAATAAAGGGGATTATATCGTCACACCAATAGAATCGTTCGATTGATCCGACGTAGCCGATATCATTGTTAATAACACCATCGCGATCTAAGATTAACGCTTTTTGGAATACAAGC
>Ga0129324_10002483_pt1 | contig 11285 bp, 9 predicted proteins | sample CPBDNA_7_FD_96879 | JGI IMG/M metagenome (GOLD analysis project Ga0129324, IMG submission 96879) | Freshwater to marine salinity gradient microbial communities from Chesapeake Bay, USA - CPBay_Spr_15_0.2_DNA | ecosystem: Environmental > Aquatic > Marine > Coastal | place: USA: Chesapeake Bay... | reverse complement strand
TACATAATACATAATACATAATACATAATATATAATACATAATTAAATATTTTTTTACTTAGGAACAAAATCAGCAAATAAATCCCATTTAATAGTTTTCCAAGCTACATTTCCTAGTTCATTTCTGGATTTTGTATAATGCAATTTAATTTCACTATTTGATTGATCATAAATTGAAGAAACATCATCAATAATACCATTTTTATAATTATTTTTATAATAATAGTGCAATGTTCCAATTAAATATTTTCCATTTATAAAATTACTATAAATCTCATTTATAGTATAATATTTATTTATATCAATTTTAGGACAATTATCATAAATTAAATATAGTTCACCACCTTCAAATGTTTGAAAATTTAATATAGATATTTCATAAGGTTGTTTATTACTATTTATGCATAATGTAGTAGTAGCGGCACATTCTGGATACTCATCATCTATTATATTTTTATTTTCTAATAAAATAGCTCCACTTTTTGTAATATAACCAATTGTAAATTGTAATAATTTACATTCTATTTCTTCTTCATATTTCATTTTCTTTTTAGGATTTTCATAATATTCATCTTGTTCCTTATGTTTTTCCATATTAAAAGTAGTAACTAATCAACTATATTTATTATATTTATATTAACTATATATAAATATAAAATCAATTTTATGTTTATATATTTTTAACTTAAAAACATAAATTATATATTATAATAAGTATATATTTATGTAGTAAACTAAATAAATTACATTTTTTAATATTGTAAAAAATGCCACAAGACTATAATGATTTATTGGATATTTTTAAAGATCTTAATTTTATAATGATTAATAATAATAATTTAATTATTAAAGATAAAGTATTAAAGAAAATAGAAATGATTAAACTATTAGCAAATTCTAATATAAATGTATTAAATTACGAAACAAATAAAAAAGAAAACTTATTAAATATTTTAAAATCTATCAATAATAAACTTATAAATGTTAAAAATAAATATAATCTTTTAAATAATAAATTAAATGCAATTTTTGGAGACATTATACATAATGCTTATATAACATCTGGCTATCATATTTTAATTTCAAATATGCCAAATAGTGCTATACAATTAAATGATAATAAAGAATATATAGTAAATGCAGAAAGTATATATGATACATTATTACATTATTCAGGTATAGGAACAGATATAAACACAGTATCATTTATAGAAGTATTACAAATAGACTGTGATAAATATTTAGCAAAATTTAAAGATATTGAAAATGCAAGATCTATATGTAATTTAATTAATAAAATGGAGGTAAAACATAATATCATAAGAGTTGAAATGTTAGAAAATTTATCAAATTTTAATGCTATTGATTATTTTAATACATATAATGGTAATAGTAATAGTAATAGTGATAATAGTGATAATAGTAATATTAGTAATAATAGTGATAATAGTGATAATAGTAATAATAGTGATAATAGTGATAATAGTGATAATAGTGATAATAGTGATAATAGTAATAGTGTTAATATAAATGATAATAAATTTGATATTTTAAGTAATAAATATACTTTATTATTCTCTTTCTATTTAAAGTTTATATATGTAAAAGGATTTTCTGTTTTACAATATATATATTCATTATTTATTACTAAAAAATGAATAATGAATATATATATTGTAAAACATAAATCATAAATCATAATTTATTTTGTTAGTGATTATATGTATAAGAAGTATGTTTAATATTAGGCATTTGTGTAAATACAAAATTACGATGAAATAAACCATTAGGATTAATAATAACATTATCATAAGAATCAATAAATAAATAATCACAAGCGCTATCATTTAGGTGTCCATCTGTAAATGCTCCTGCTCCTGTTCCAATATCATTTTGATTTTCGGAATAATAAGAAGTGTCTTCACCTTTTCTATTTGTATCATGATAATAAGTCCAATTGTTCCAATAAGATTTATGGGCTCCATAAAACCACGCTGCGTTTGATTCCATTTGTTGCTCGCTATATGTTTTACAAGGATATATTGTAGATGGATAAAATTTTGTAATTTTAAAATTTGGCAGTAATGTAAACCATACTTCTTGGTCTAAAGAATATTGGGCTTTCAAAATATAATCCATAAATAAAGAATTAGTTTCATCTGGAAAATCAATAGTAGCTAAATCGCTAAACATAGATGAAATAGGATATGTTCCAAATGCATTTGTAACTGAACCATTAAATGTAGTATTCCAATATTGAGATGGATTTCCATAATACATTTCTAAATCAACATTTAATTGTTCTGATGTTTTTTGAAAACGGGTTATTAAATTACTCATTTGGACGTTTAATGATTCTGGTTTAGTAGTTGTATAACTATCAACAACACCACATAAAAAGTTAGCAGCAATTGCTCCAATAATAGCGCCCTCGCCACCTATACCAATCATTGCCCCTTTTAATAGATTTAGACCTATTTCAAAACCTAAATCGTGGTCATCTGATATACTCAATAATAAAAAAGCATTTAATATTTTTGTATTTCCTTGAACATATAATTCATTATTAAAATTAATCATATTACGTAAATTTGTTTTTACACGTAAAATTTCGGCTTCTGTAGGAGATGACATTTTATGTTTATTTATATATTTTTTATATTTTTTAATTTACTTTATTTATTAATTTTATTACTTATATAATATATATTAATTTTATTACTTATATAATATATTTTTATTTACATAAAAAATAAAATAAATAAATAACTAATAACTAATAACTAATAACTAAATTCTATAAATACTTTAATTATACCATGTAGCAATTGCTTTTTCTAATCTTTTCTCTGTAATTTTATAATCATATAAATTATTATTAGTTTTACCTGATAATAATTGTATAGTTTTAGTATTACCAAATATAAAATCTGTAAAATCAGGATGTCTTATTATATATGGTAATTTATCTGGTTCGTATAATAATATAGCAGATGTATAGTTTAAATCCCAACACTTACATAGTAATATATGAATAGACGATGATTGAATTTTTGTTCTTGTAATTGGTTTATCATTATTATATTGATAATCATTAAATTGAGATTTAGTATTATCTTCAATATTACCACTTTGATATCCAATGATAAAACTTTTCTCTCTAATAAATTCATAATCAGTTTCAGTTTCAACATAATCATCCAGTAATTTTAATACTAAAGTATCATAATCTTTTAATTTATTTAATGGATTAATAGTATTGCCAAAAGCATTAAATATATACCCAATATTATTTAATACTAATGAATAAATCATAGGTAAAAATGAACCATATAGTGCAAAAATATTAAATCCTTCTTTTTGAAGTTTTTGATAAGAGTAATTATTTTTATTTTCTATATCTGGAATCATAATATTTTTTAAATATAATATATGACTATGGTTCATAACTAATATATCAAGTATATTCATAACATAATTTTTATTATTAAATAATAATAAGTTATAGTGATAATCAGATTGTGCATAATTTAATTCATGTGCTAAAGAAGGATTAATTACAGACATATAGTAAATAAATTGTTGAAATATAATATTTGTAGAATAATTAGGTAATGTTTGTTTAATTAGTGTTATCGAGTTTAATTGGAGTATTTGATGTTCTTTCTCAAGTTTTTCCTTTTCTAAAAGTTCAATTTGTTTCAAAAGTATATCTTTTTCATCTCTTTCTTTTTTCAAAAGTATGTCTTTTTCAAGTGCTTCTTGTTTAAAAAGATTTGCTTCTTTTTCAAGTTTTTCTTTTTCAAGGGCTTCTTTTTTTAAGAGGATTGTTTCTTTTTCAAGAGCTTCTTTTTCAAGAGCTTCTTTCTCAAGAGCTTCTTTTTTTAAGAGGATTTCTTCTTTTTCAAGAGCTTCTTTTTTTAAGAGGATTTCTTCTTTTTCAAGAGCTTCTTTTTTTAAGAGGATTTCTTCTTTTTCAAGTTTTTCTTTTTCAAGAGCTTCTTTTTTTAAGAGGATTGCTTTTTTTGTTTCTGCTTTTACTTTTTTTTCTTTCTGCTTTTTAGCTTTAGACTTTATTGCTTCTTCTTCTTTTAATAATTGTTCAGCAATATTAATAGCTTCTTGTTCTTTGAGTATACTTTCTTTAAGATCTAACTTTTTTTTCTGTTTTTTTAATTTTTCTTGTCTTAAATTATATTCTTCTTCCTTAATAGTTGTTTCAGTTTTTTTCATAATAGTATAAATCATATATTGTGCATCTATAGTAGAAATTTTTTTAGGAAATGTTGTATTTTGTGAAAAACTTAATTTAATTTTAGTTATCATATTAACATCAGGTGGAGTAATATCCATAATACCTGTATAAAAACATTTGTCTTTATTAGGTAATTCTAAAAGAATAGAGAAAGTTGAAATATTATAATTAGCACAATAACTTAGATAAGTGCCAATATCATATAATATAGTATTAATACTATTTAATTCAATTAGAGGTTTAAATATACCACAATGTTCATACATACCAATAGTATATTCAAGAATTAATACTTTATAATTTTTATCATGAACTAATATATAAATAACTGATGGCGTAATGTCATAAATACTCCACATTGTGCAAATATAATTATAATCATTTATAATATTATCAAATGAATTAATAATCATATGATTATATGAATATTCAATAGCTTGTTTATTAGAATTGTCTGCACTAAAACTACCACTACAACTAACACTACTACTATCTATACCTTCATTTGAATTAAAATAATAAACTAAGTGAAAATTTGTATCTTGTTTTATAATAATCCAAAAATTATTCATATTTACAAAGATAATATCTAATACTTGATTGATTTTAATATTTATATTATTAAATTTCAATCTTTCAATAACTCTTATATCAAAATTATCATCAATACCTATTCTTTCAAATAGTATAAATGAAACTGTATCAGTTTCTGTCTCAGTTTTAGGATATTTATCACTATATAGTTTTGATGTTGGAATAGCAATAATTGTGCCAATTTCAGTAGTGCTAATATTTTTAATATCTTTTTTTTTAAATAGTTTAAGATCGTCTGGTATAGGAACACTAAGTGTATGTGTGCCATTAACTTTATTACGATAACAATTACTATTTATAATAATATATTTAAGCTTACCATAACAATCAAAAATAAGTTCAGAATCAACACCTATTTTCAAAATAGAAATAGAACGGTCATCAACAATAATAGTATTTGATGGAAGCTCTGGCTTTGGCGGTGCAGATATTTTTTCTTTTTTATCTGTTGTTTCAGTTGTTTCTGTTTTTTTTGACAGTATCTTTTTTTGTAAACGTGATTGTATCTTTAATTTAGAAGCATTAGTGGTATTATTGGTTATCTGTGGGACTGGCATTTTTATAACTATAACTATACACTAACTATACACTAACTATACACTAACTATACACTAACTATATACAAAATAAATCTATAAAAATTATAGACTTATTAAATCATATAATTGAATAATGAATATTTATTAATAATAATTTAATTTAACTATTAAAATATCAATTTTTTTTAGTATTTAATTTGTTTTGACATTTTATGTTATTTATATACTATATATATTATATATACTTATCTAATAAATACCAAAAGTCTAAAACTACCAATTAAAATGAAAAAAATATTATTCATTATGTTTCAAGGTTTAGGAACAAATCAAAAAAGATGGAATGAACATACTGAAAGTCGTTTTTTGGATAGATTAAAAGAAATAGGCAGTGTTTATACATATCAAGATAAAATAAATAATATTTGGCATTATAATAAATCATCCTGTGAACCAACTTCAATGTGGTATGATTATGATGATGATATTGATATAGATTTATCTTATGTAAGATGTAATACACATATAAAACTTGTTTATAATGATTTAATACAAAAATATAAAAATTTGGATAATTATATAATAATACCTATTGGTTTTTCATTAGGTGGATATATGGCTCTTTATTTCACTCAATATTACAAGAATACTCATCATACTTTATTTAAACACGTCATTATGTTAGATAGTAATGGATTTTCACCAGATAATATGAAAGACAAATTAGAAGAATATGCAAAATATAGTTATATAAAAACACTTACTAATAATACGTATAAACATATGCTACAAAAATTAAAAACGATGCGAGAGAATAGTGTTAATACAATACCTCAAATAACTACTCTTATTACACAAATTAATAATGTCAATATTTATATTAGATTACTTTCTGCAAGTAAATATTTGAAATTAGAGTTTACTATACCAACTACATTATTTGTGAATATTCAAAATCCTAAAACAAATATATATTCTGATATCATGAATAAAATAAGATTACAAGAAATAGAACTTTATAAAAAACATAATCCAGATACATTTACATCAATCATAGTTAATAATCAATCACATTATCTATATACTAAAATACAAACTACTAAAGCAATTATTAAATATATTAAAAGTATTATTGATGGGTGATGATAGGTGTTAAATTATATATTTATTAATTTTATATAGATAATAAAAATTGAAATTTTTTATAAGTATAATTTATTTATAAAATAATATATTATTGTTGATATAATAAAAATGAGTGATTATATACCTATTGAAAATGTATTATAATAATAATTTAATTATTTATAAAGTTGGTAAAAGTATTAATTTTTACCAAAGATATAGAGGATATAACTATACACTGACGTGTTAATCTTTATTACAAGCGATGATATTGATAATGATGAAATAGACATTATTAAATTATTCACCCAAAATTGTAAATTAGATAAAGGTAGAGAATTTTTTATAGCACAAGATGATTTATTTGTAAAAAAGATATTTTTAGATTATTTTACTGATAAAAATAATAGAAGTATTTCTGCAAATATTATTACAAAAAAGCTATTAGAAGAAAAAATATTAGAAAAACAATTATTAGAAGATAAAAAATTAGATAAAAAGATATTACAAGAAAAGATAGTTGTTAAAGAAGATAGTAATAATAATATAATTTATAATAATAATTGTGATAAAACATGTCCTATTTGTAAAATAGTATTTAAGTATACAAGTAGATTAAAAACGCATTTTCAATTAACATTTCATTGTAAAAAAACACCTGATGAAATTACAAATTATTTTCTAAATATAAAAAAACAAAAATCAAGATGTTTAATGACATATGCAATAAGTACAAATAATATTTTTAAATGTGAAAAATGTAATAGTACTTATACATTTTTACATAATCTAAATAGACATAAAACAAATTCAAAATGTGCTAATACTAATAATACAAGTACTACTAATATTGCTAATACTACTAATACTACTAATACTAATACTACTACTAATACTAATACTAATAGTATTAAAATAATTAAAAATAATATTACACCTTTAGACATTTAAAATGCCGATTTTAAATTATAAATTAACTTATTTTATCAAAATTGCAGATAAACTAAAGTGAGACATTATTTTACAATATATTATTTTTAATTAATTAAGTGAGTATTTTAGTATTTTAAATGATAAATAATATAAACTTAGTGAGCATCGTAGATGTTCTATTTAATAGAATTTATATTTATTACATATATATATTCTATTTTTTAACCCATTTTTATTTTATCTTAATACTTAATTTTTATATTTACTTATTACTACATATTATTTTATATTATTTTATATTATTTATTACTTACTTATTACTTACTTATTACTTACTTATTATTATTTTATATTTATTTATTACTTCTTACTTCTTACTTATTATTATCTTATTACTATTATTTATATTATTATATTTATTATGTTATTATGTTATTATTAATTATTATTTATGTTATATGTTGTTGTATATTTTATGTAAAATTGTGTACGTACGCGTACGCGATGCTCCCCCCTCTCTGTTAAAGTATTGTATAAAATATAGAATATATATATAAAACACACTATAAAACAGGAAATAATACGAAGTAAGCAAATGATACAGGGTGATAAGCAAATGAGTAAGAATATCATAATATATACAAAGGTGCATATTAAACATAAGAAATGCATATAAAGCAAATAGTATCAGGCAACAAGCAAATACAAATCATATGTAGGGTATGTATAATAATGGAAAAAGAGTATATATTGAAAAGGCAAAAGATTAGAGTGATTAAGTGTGCATACACATTATCATTTGCAATTACCGTATATTATATGTAATATAAACGTAAAAGAGCAAATGAGTAAAAATAACAGGCAAATGTTTATTAGAGAGGGGAGAGAGGAGAGGCAAAATATTTCTAAAATATTTTTAAGAAAACATATCTTTATAAAAAATACAAGTATTTAATATAAAGATTTTATTTTAACATTATTAGTTATTGGGTAAATAATATACAAAAACAATATATCTCATCTATCTTATCTATCTTATATAATCTATATTATATAAGTTTAATTACATAAATGTATATATTATTTGTAAATTAGTAAATTTATATTTTATATAAATTATAAATAATATAATAAACAAATGATTATTTCAGACAGTAAATGATTATTTCAGACAACAAATGATTATTTCAGACAGTAAATGATTATTTAAAAAGCAAATGATTATTACAGACAATAAATGCAGCCTTTAAGAGAGCAAATGATTTCATTTATCACTTGTAATATATAATTACATATAAAAAAAAAATAAATACATATAATACACAAGAGAACTAAATTAATCATTTGCTATTAATTAAAAAAAATAAAATATAAGTATAAAATAAATATTAAAAAATAAATATAAAAAATAAAATATAAAAGAATAATTATATAAATATTTATACACAAAATAATTAATAGAATGGATAAATCTTGTCCTACTTGTAAAAAATATTTTACTTATGCCAGCAGATTAAAAACTCATTTAGAAACAACAATACATTGTAAAAAAACTCCTGAAGAAATTAAAAGTTTTTTTTTACAATTTAAAAAACAAGCAGATTTTAAATGTGATATTTGTAATCGCGATTTTACAAAAAAACAAAACTTACAAAGACATATTAATAATTCAAATTGTAAGATTGAATATGAAAAAAAAGAAAGAGAAAAACAAATAGCAATATTACAAAAACAAATTGATGAGTTAAAAAAACCAATACAAAATATACAACAACCAACATCTCAATCAATATCTACACAACAAATAAATTCACATTCAACATCTACTCAACCAGTACCAATACCTACACAACCAATATCTACTCAACCAATAAATTTAAATTCAACATCTACACAACCAATACCAACATCAACACAAATACAAATTATTAATAATCATAATGAAAGAATAATTAATAATAATTTAACAATTAATAATACTATAGTTCAACATATTTATCCTTTAGGATATGAAAAATTACCAAATATTTCACAAGATGAAATGATGAGATTATTAGAATTAGGAAATGAAGGTGTAATAGAAATTGTTAAATTAGTTTGTGAACAAGATGAAAATAAAAATTTTTATAAATTAAATATGAATAAAAAAAATATTTCTTTTTTAAGTAATCAATATAAAATAGATATATGCCAAGAAACAGAATTAAAAAAAACTTTGTTAAAACAATGTATCATACTTACTTATCAAATGTTAATAGCGTGTAGTCCTCTATTATCTTCTGAGAAAATGTGTACAATAAATACTAATCTACAAAATATGTCTGATAAAATGAAAATGGAGATATATGATAATGGATTAAAAAATATTATAGAATATGAATTAAGAAATAATAATAAAATAACAAAAGATAAAATAATAAAATATACTAAAGAAATAAATGAGAATATAGATATAAAAGAACAAGCATTAATAAATTATAATAATGCATTACAATTAAAAGATAAAAGTAATAAATTATTATTACCGTGTATTACTTTATATGAAATAAATAGTAAATTAGGTAATCCATTAAATTTACATGAAATGTCTATTGAATTTACATACAATGATTTTGATACTAAAAGGTTTGAAGATACAACCTATTTAAAATATTGGAATAAGAGAATAATTGATGAAGATAGATATATTAAATCACATCCTAATGTATCATTATGTGATATTGCTAATTTTGAAAAAAGAAAAATAGAAATAATCATAAATATAGAATTTATGAAAAACCAAAGTGATAATATGAGACAGTATAATAATAATAACAGAGTCGTAAATAATACTAATTTTATATTAAAAATTCCATTTGATTATATAAAAGAAAATGAAAACTCTAATAATAATTCATCAACTCATCAATCAACTCATCAATCAACTCATCAATCAACCCATCAAACAACCCATCAATCACACCAATACTTTACTTAAACCTTGGATTCCATTTATTAGAACCACTTATAAATTTATTGACAAAAGGATCTTTCATTTGCTTTTTTTTATCAAAAATAGAAGCATGTTCAAAATCAATAATCCATATTTTATTATCATATTCAATAAAATTATAACCAGTAATATCTGGATACTCAATGTTATTATTTGCTAAAGTTGTAATAATAGTTCGTATTTCATCAAAATAATATTCATCAAGATCACTCGCCTTTTCACCGTGCATATCAGATAAGTTTAAACTGACAATTTTTTCCATTATCATCACTTTTGTTTTTTTATCATAACTAATAATTTTAGGAACATTAATATTAGCAAGCTTTAGATTATAAACATACATTTGCATAGTATATTCATGTTCTTCAACATTTTGTTTTATATAAGTTTGTGTAGTTATATCTGGAATAGACATTTTTATTATATTATCTTTATTATTATATTTATATATTATCTTTATATAATAATTTTATATTTAATTTATAATTTATACCTACTAATAATCAATTTTATAAAAAATAAATATAAAAAATGGATAGTTGTAATGTTAGATGGTGGTATTCTTGTAGAACCTTGTTGTTGTAGTAATTACAATTTATTTTATTACTCATTTGTAAAATAGAAAATAAGCTATTCCTATTAGTGTAATTCTATCTTCTTGAAACAAGATGATTGTTCATTTTATTCTGTAGAAAAAAAAATACAGAGTGTTAAGATCATGTTGAAACAGATGCGTAAAAATGTATAAATAGTATAAGTGTCATAAAACACTGTTTTTCAACCCTTTTAACATTTTCTTAGTAGGGAAATAGCATCTAACTCCCTGTGAATTATCTATCCTAAATTA
>Ga0129324_10002478_pt1 | contig 11299 bp, 9 predicted proteins | sample CPBDNA_7_FD_96879 | JGI IMG/M metagenome (GOLD analysis project Ga0129324, IMG submission 96879) | Freshwater to marine salinity gradient microbial communities from Chesapeake Bay, USA - CPBay_Spr_15_0.2_DNA | ecosystem: Environmental > Aquatic > Marine > Coastal | place: USA: Chesapeake Bay... | reverse complement strand
GCTACCGCCATGGTGATCTTGCGGGTAACAAAAGTCTCACCGCGCCTGGGCGACTCGTGATTGAACAACTGCCCGTTCACCGCGAACATGTTGTATGCCTCGCGGTAATTCTTAGTGATCCAATAGGAATACACTTTCGCAGCGCCATAAGGCGAACGAGGATAGAAAGGCGTGTCCTCATTCTGTGGGGGAGGTGAGGCACCAAACATCTCGGAAGTAGATGCCTGATAGAAACGAATCGACTTATCAACCGAACGAATTGCCTCAAGAAGATTCAAAGTCGAAACGCCCGTTGCATTTGCCGTATACAACGGCTCGTCAAAAGACACTCGAACATGGGACTGAGCCGCCAAGTTATACACCTCGTGCGGTCGCAATTCAGACACCAACTGATGCATCCGAGCCGCATCGGTCACGTCCCCGTAATGAAGGTGCAAATTCTGTTCAGGAATGTGTTCATCATGATGTAAATGATCAATGCGTGAACGATTAAAGGTCGAAGATCGGCGAACAAGCCCGTGAACTTCATAGCCCTTGTCCAACAGTTGGGCCGCCATATATGAGCCATCTTGCCCGGTAACCCCGGTGATAAATGCCCGTTTCGCCTGCGTCAAGGTTTCCTCCGACTACTTGTTCCTCTAAAGAATCACCCGATCCTATCGTTTGCAGCATGAAGCATGGGATTACACCATGGTTGCCGATCAAAACCCAGCATGAACCAGTCCGGTGCGCCTGAAGGCTGATTATTAGTCTCAGCAGAGTGATAATTTATGTTTGTGAAAAGTCAAAGGGACTCGCTGGGACACCTGAGAATTCACCAATGCTGAGTTTGACATCTAAATTTGACGCGACGAGCGTTCCTCGCATCCTTTTCGTGAGCGCGCGACTGCCAACAGTTATACAAAACGGAGTGGATCTGCGGGTAAGAAATCAAGTGCTTTCCTTAGCCGAGTCCTTTCCAACTGGACTCTCTTTGCTATCACTGGTAACGAAGAAGCTGTATCTCCTTCGATTCAAATGTGGAGAAGTGCAACTGATCCTGACTCAGCGATAGCAGTCCCACTTCAAATTGCATTAGAGCGGAGTTTGCGTGACACAAAGGGTCCATACTGGACACGATTTTCCGAGCGATCGGGGGAAGAACTCATAGCGGCGATTCATGAATTCACACCCACCGTAATCGTGTTCGAGAAAATGGAAGTGGTCCCGTATCTCGAATTAACGAGAACTGTCTTTAACGGCCCAGTTGTAATTGACCTTGACGAGGTCTCAGGTCCACTAAATAGATCCCTGGTTTCACAAACAACTGACGTAGAAGAACGATTCACCAGAAGGATTTGGTCGCAGCTGATTGAGCGTTATGAGGCGCAGATCGTTCCTAGTTTTGATCGCATTTGGGTCTCGAGCCAGGCAGAGGCACTAAATTTCAAACGAACTTATGGAGACTCAACGGGCGTTTCGGTTGTTCACAATTCGATAGACCTCAATAGTTATGACACCGGGCCATTCGAGAGGATTCCGAAAAGAATCGTCTCTACAGGCAGTTTTAACTACTCGCCCAACCTGGAAGCGGTTCACTTTTTGGTGGAAAGTTGACCGGTTAACCCCAGCAGCTCGAGTTGAACTCCGTGATGAATGACCACGCGATACGAGCTTTACCGCAAAAGCCTGCCTCCTTTTGGGTCCACCACCAAAGAGTCATGAATCTCTTAAGCATCCTTGACCAGCTGTAATTTTTCTCCAACGCTTTGGTTCGCTTGTTCGCAGAGCGCAACGCCGCACTTTCACGGGAATCAACACCGTCTTTCACGCCCGCATCAATGAGTCCTTGCTTCTTCCAGCGGTGCAATGTTTGCTTATGAATACCCCCGTCATCACGAACGACAAGAATGGGCTCAGCACCGAGCATTCGCTGAACTAATTCATCCCGGAAACCGAGCGGGTATTGACGAGGCATAACGAAATTCCCACAGATCAGCTTGCTACAACTCTCATAAACAACGTCCCAAATCAGGGGGTCACACATCACCCTGGACAGAATAAAGGGTTCCCCCCAATGACCATAGTGATTTCTCACATACGAAATCGAAGGTTGAGCCCAAGCGAGGCATTTTTGTTGGAAACTTTGATAGCGCGTGTACGACTCCACCACCCGCTGTTGCGAGCACGCAGCATTAGCAGTGGATTTTGAACGCAGCCAATTCGAGCACTGGTACGTGTACGTGCTCCATGATTGTGACTAGTTCTTGGGACGTATTTTTGGGGTTATAGGTCAAAAAAGGTGTCGATTGTTGGGCGTGTCATGATCGTCCTGCCCATCCTTTCCGGGTCCAGAGCCCTTCTTCGGCGCTGAGTCCGGTGTCGAAGGCCACGGGTCCGATCTGTTCTTCGGTGATGGGTTTCTTGCTTTTCTTGACTTGGTAGTGCTGAGGTGTGATCAGGGTGTTTGCGGGTTCAGGTTCGAAGGAGTGGGCGTAAAGGAACCATTCGAGCGCTCGTCTTTGGTGGGTGATGGGCATGCCGCGGTGGCGTCTGAGGAGTTCACGGATCCCGGCGTTGATCGCGCCTTCTGCCCTGTTCGTTGTTGAGCTGATCTCACGTCCGGCATGCTCGGGTTGCAGGTAGGTGAACAGGTGTCCGGTTTGCGCGAGTTTGGCGAGAAGCCGGTAGGCCTTACGCAGGTTTGCGTGGATATACCACCATGTTTGTCCTGGCCGGAGCCACTCAGGAATCAGGGAACGTTCTTGCACTGTTTTGAGATAGGTGCGTTCGGTGGTGAGGTGAGCGTAAAACTCGTACCAGTCATTGAGGGTCTGTAACCATTGGACGACTCGCTGTTGGCTTCTAATCCCCGTGAGTGTTTTCCCTAAGCCCAGTAACGCTTTTCCCGCATAGGTGCGCGGGTTACTGTTCAAATAGGTGCGAACATTGCGTTGCACGTGCACCAGGCACCGTTGAATGTCCGTGCCTGCCCACTGCTGGGCCAGGGCAGCACCTAGGCCTGTCCCACCATCAGCCATCACCACCCGTGGGGCGGGAAAAGGGGCTAACAGAGCGACCCATGCAACACTTTTTTCTTGATCGCACCACTGCCAGCCGATCGGTTTACCGCGCACCGATGCGATCAGGCAACACCAATTCCGTGACAGGTAAATCCCATCGACTTGGACCTCGTCATAAATCTCACCGGTGACCGGGATGACCGGTTCAACATTCCAGCACCACGTCGTATCACGGCGAAAAGTACGCGCTGAAGCATCACCCACCACGCTTTGACCCAGTGGCCCTAAAAGCCATGTCAGGAAACGTTCAAAATCGGCTTTGCGCGTCACATCCGCACGACGCCTCAGGCTCGACGTCCCACACGTGGGACACCGCCAGCGAGTCCTACCAGCACTATTAGTGCCGTTCTTCTTCAGTTTCCGACCGCATACCTCACACGACCGCCGATATCCAGCACTCTTCGCACTCATGCCTCCAAGGGCATAAGAAAACGGGAATCCATATGGTACTCAAGTTTAAACAGGCCCTGATAGACACTTTTTTGGCCTATAACCCTATTTTTGCCAGCAAAGCAACGCGCAAGTGGCGCGATAACCTATTCAACCGTGTGGCTAGCGGTTCAACCCATTCGATCGGTTCTCGATGTACAGGTACAAATTGATGAAGGTTATTCGCCATGAATTCATTTCTTTGCGCCCTGCAAATATCAGCATCAAAAATCTCCCCGTGGCGGTTTAAGTAAAAGAAACCGTCTGTGATGATGTCGCTTGTTGACCAATGCCCTTCAGAGACATTGTGAATGGCCCAATACATAGGTGCGATCACACGTACCTTTTGCTGGTTCAAATAAGCAGCCCACCAAGAGAAGCTGGAATTCGGAATGATCAAATATCGGGCATTCATCAATCTCAGAAAGTCTTCGGCGATTGGGCCACCTTGGTGATGAGAAGCTTTTAGACGATCACTTGCGGCTGACTGAGCTGAGCCGACTATCGCGATCTCGGATGGAATTACTTTCCGCGCGGCTGCCAAATCATCTGTTACGCAAACGAACTTCATATCCTCGTGGAACAGCCGCATTTTTTCAACTGCGTCGGAATAATACCGTTGACCTACGAAGACGTCCTTAGCGTGAAGAAAGTCACCACCCCTTACGTGAATTACGCACTGGTTTTCAGGAACAAGCGGAATCGCAACTTCTGACTTCACACTTATCCAACTTGGGACGAGATGCTCCATTCCTTTCAGGTATTCAAGACTCTGGAAGTTTCCATCAATTTTAGAATTTATTGGGATCCCAAATAGGTCAGGGTCGGGTCGAGAAATATCCACATGAGTCCCGAGTAAATTCTCCCTTAACTCACGGTAGTAGTGATCGATATTGGATGGGAGCGAGGTAGGTGGGCCTCCCTCCGGCCCCTTCCCTCCAGAAACTGGATGTCCAGGATCGATGTTCAGAAAATCAGCGCCTTTAAATCTCGACATGCCAAGGATCCCGAAATTGCAGTCCCTCGAGTGCGCAACTGCTCGAGTCGTTGTGTACGCCCAGAGTTGGTTTCCGAGTCCCTGTCCATCATAGAATTCGGAACTGATCAGGTGTGGGCCCTTCAGCATGAAACGCTCGCCGGAGTCTGCGAAATCTTGATCTTTTCGAATAGCCCACTCGAAGGCCGACATGAAAGGCCTGCTAACCGCCTCAGGATCCACCCACCAGTCTTCGAATACATCATTTGGTCCCGTGTTCGCGATGCCTCTGCCCACAAGAATGTAGCCATACGATTCTAAGAGACTGCGAGATTCAGCGCGAACCATGACAGAAACATCAGACCCCTCACTCTGATCATAGAAATCAGTCTCAAAGGTGATAACCGAAAAGCGGGTGTCTTTTAGGGGGAGCATCTGGAGGCACTTCAGCGATTGGCTTTTCGGCTCGATGTCAATTTGCAGATAGTCGACACGATCGGTTAAGCCCGCACTGGTAAGAACTTCAGCATAGTTAATTGTTAATGCGTCTTGTAGAATCAGCGCGTTAGTCCTTCGGTCGCGAAAGCTTGTTAGACATTCAGGATCAATATCGATTGATATTCCGCGCCAGTCGAATTTTGATTCAAGCAGATAAGTATTACTGATCAAAACTGGATCGAATGCTCCGATTTCCAGATACGTCCCACCTCGCTTGCCATCAAGTGCTGCTAGCACAAACATATCTTGATAAGCCTGTGAGTAGTTTCGTCGGATGTCCGATGCACCATGGAACAAATAACGCAGTTGCGATGATTTATGTTTTGTGTAGTACATCTCAGAGACCGTTGTTACGAAGAAGGATGTCGGTTCCAAAGTCTTTCACAATGCTCCAATTCGGCCCCAACAATTGAAGTATCTGTTCCCGATTGGGTTCGTCAACGTAATACTCGGCAGCACTGTACTCCGTGTAAAGAAAGCGGGTTCGCGTGGAAAGCGCGAACAATCCACCACGGATAAGGAGGTCTTCAGCTCCTTGAACATCTGCCCATATAAAATCTATGACATCGATTTCATTGGCAGGGTCAAAGACGAAACCGTCAAGAGTCGTCACTGCAACAGTTGTATGGTCGTCGAACGATATGTCCGGCCAGACTGACTGGATGGTCTGTACATTTGGACGCTTAATTGAAGATGAGTAAATTGTCGACGACCGGTACCAAGTCTTTTCTCCAACTTCCTCTCCGACGGCCATGCGGATCAATGTTGCTCGCGGGTCGCTGACATTCGTGAGCCATGTTGCAGTATTTCTCAAGTCTGGCTCAAAGCAGAATAGACGAAAACGCTTGTCACGAAACTCGGTTAAGAACCGGACACTATCAAGACCGTCTGCCGCGCCAATCTCCAAGATTGTGGCATCATCCCGTCCGATGATTCGCCTCATTTGCCGGAACGAGATGCCAAAGTCACCAGTTTGCTCGCCGCGTAGTTTCGCACGTGCTTTTCTAACAATTCCCCGAGCCGTGCCGTATGGATTCACTGTCATTAAATACACCCTATTATTTGGCATTGCTGTCTACTTTCCCTCCACGGGCAAGATTAGATTAGCAAACTTGCTTTGGTTTTTTGAAAGATATTCGGGAAAAGAGTCATCAATTGGGACAGCCGCAAACAGTGCGCTGCTTCGACCAAAAATATCACGGGTGCGTTTAACGTTCCCTTTGATCTTTCTGAGAGTTCGAAAATTGTTGTACTCCTGATGGCCATAAGCTTGAATCTTGGCCTTAATTCGTTCTTCAGGACTTCCTTGACGGTCGCTCCCCACGAATGAGAAATGCCACCCGCCTTCCGCAATTCGCGCCGCACCGTGCTTGGAGCCAGGCTGCCGTAAATCATCCAGTTGCATATGTCGCACCCGTTCGTAACTACACGCCTTACTACCAAGCCACTTTGGTAAAGTGATGTCAGGGAATTCCCCACAAGCTGATAAAAGAGTACCACTCACTTCCTCTAAATTAACGTAATAATAGTAAAGGTTCTGTGCAAAATGAGCCATGCGCCCTCCGGCAGCTATATCGAGCGCCTCTGGGAGAGATTTGGGTTGTGGGATCTCGTCAGCGTCCCCGAAGATGATGATGTCTTCACTTTGACATAGGTCACGGAGTTTATTTTGAATCACATTTCTCTGTTGCCATTCTGTTTCAAACGCGGATGATCGGGGTGGCAGGTCAAGGATATTCACATGAATTCGATCGATGAACTCTTCAAATCGATGAATATTTTCACTCAAATACAAAGGTTTTGGTTTTCCAGAGAAAGTGTAGGTGGCTTCACTTATGACAAAATAGTCAACTGACGAGGCAAGGGTATTAAGGCGAATCTCCAGAAGGTCTAGTTCGTTGAAGAACGGAAAAACATCGAAGACTGTCAATTTCTCAGGCTCCTTTCTAGATGGGTCTCAGTGAAAAGTATGACGGAACAAGATTACATATAATGAAATCAGCTTTTTGGGATGAGGTCGTGTATGACCTACTTTCGAATTCGACCCAAGCCGCTGGCCGCAAAGCGTATTGGTCCCATCCCGGAAAATGCGCTTCTTTCCCAAGCGTCACCCAACTCGCGGAATCCATAAAAATCTGCAACGAGAACCCGACGAGAGGATTCGAGTCTCCCTGACTTCGATGAATCGACCCAAGACTGGAATTCGCTTTTAGAGGATGATCTGAGACTGAATTGAGACTGCCCAGGCCAAACAACCTCCGTAACAAGCCCTCCGGAGAGGACAGGCAGCAACGAATTTGGAGAGCGTAATTGCCTGCGCAACTCAAGATCTATTAAAAGGTTATGAGAGAAGTTCAGTTCACGCCAGCGTGTCGAGCGAAACGCAATTGTAGACAATCCCCCAATTCTGTTTATACCCATAGGTTCGAGCCGTGCCCTCACTTGGTTTAACGCAATATTGCTTTTTCCCGATTTTGGTTCGTGAGGCTCCAGTTCACAACCATGCGCCCTTAATGGCTTAACCGAAATAAAGTCCACAGCTTCGAGTGTCTTTGCAATCATGAAAAGGGAATTGGAGAACGTGTACCTATCGTCCTGACAAAGAATGTGAATCCAATCAAACTCACGGAAATCAATCAGGCACTCGTACAGATGACTTCGTAGATCCCTGACACTTCTAGCTTTGCGAATTATGACCTGTTGATTGAGGCCAATTTTTCGGAGAAGTTTCGTGTAGTCTTCGTGCGCCTCTTGAATTGAGATCACCCAAGTAAAATCTGTGTCTTCTTGGCTCAGGACGCTGTCCGCACACTTTTCGAAATACAGCAATGCAGCACCCTGCGGATCATGAAGCGGCGTGATAACTGCTCCTCGATAATTCATGGACTTTGCCTTCCAGCGTTGGTTTTAAGGGGCTTCAACCTGGTTCACTGACCCAGTGAACAGAAGATGGGTGTAGGTGGTGTTTCGAAGGATTTACAATGTTAAAGAATGGTTCAGAAGTTGACACCCGCTAGAGTCTAGTCGAAGGCCAATATGGGTAAGAAAAGACACAGGCGCAGAACGGACTGAGAAAATGGGTGTTTTTGAAGCGACAAAGGCGTCGTTATCTCTGCTATCACCCCGCGGGCGCAAGCAACTCATACTGGCAGTATCCCTTCAAATGGCCACCGGATTTCTTGACTTATTGGGGGTACTTCTGCTTGGGTCTGTTGCTGCATTAGCCCTTGCAAGTGTTTCCGGGACCGATCTGCCTCCCACGGTGGTTCGCATCTTTGAGGCGTTTGGGCAAAACAGTCAGGAGACCTTTGCCCTTGTTCTGGGCTTTGGCCTCACGGCCGCGTTCCTCCTAGTCCTCAAGACCATCGTGAGCGCCTATCTCAATCGCCGAATTCTGCGCTTTCTCGCCCATCGTCAAGCCGAAATCTCTAGCGATCTTACGGCTTCCCTTCTCTCCAAACCCATTCTGCAAGTTCAGTCAAAAAGTAGCCAAGAGGTAGCTTACGCGCTGACTGGAGGCGTTCAGTTGGCAACTTTTGGAGTTCTCGGACAGGCGGCTGTAGCTTTATCAGAGATAGCGCTGTTGCTGATACTGACTGTCGGTCTCCTCATCGTGAATCCCCTTGTTACGCTTTTTTCTTTCTTTTACTTCGCACTAATCGCCTTTGCCCTGCACAGAATCGCATCAGGTATTGCCACTAGACTGGGACAGGAGGCAGCCTCAGCTGAGATCGCGAGTTATGTGTCAATCCAAGATGCACTCAAGACCTACCGAGAGATTTTGGTAGCGGGACGCCGGGGGCTTTATGCCCGCAGAGTAGGTGAACTTCGGTTGCAAGCAGCTGCCATTCAATCCGATGTCCAGTTCCTAGGAATGACCCCAAAGTATGTGTTTGAAGCTGCACTTGTTATTGGGGGTGTCTTGTTGGCAGTGTCGCAGTGGATGACAAACAGCCCAGCCGGAGCAGTCGCAACCATAGCAGTTTTCCTCGCTGCGGGTAGTCGCATCGTTCCCTCAATTCTGCGGATGCAGAGTTCCATAATCACCCTCAAACAAGCTGCCGGCGGAGCTGAAAATACTTATGCAATGGCTGCTGAAGTTATAGACATTGATCGGGGGGACTCAGGAAATACTATTCTGATTGATCAGTTGATTGAATCCTTGGAAACGGGTTTCGCAAACTTTGACCCGACTGTTGAGTTGAACGCCGTATCCGTGACTTACACGGCCGCGAAAATGCCTGCGATCGACTCAGTGTCACTTAAAATACCCGCAGGTAGTTCACTCGGACTCATCGGAAGTACAGGATCAGGCAAGTCGACCCTGGCGGATTTAGTACTGGGTGTGCTAAGCCCCGATATGGGAACGGTTCTTATCGGAGGGCTTGCCCCGATGAGAGCTCTAACAAAGTGGCCAGGAGCTTGTGCGTACGTCCCGCAGCACATCGCATTGGTGAATGGTTCGGTGCGTGAAAATGTTGCACTAGGATTTCCAGTAGAAAAAATTGATGACATGCTAGTTTTTGAGGCACTGCGGCGAGCCCATCTTTCGGATTTTCTTGATGAACATCGGGATGGACTTGACACGGTCATCGGTGAAAATGGCGTCAAACTCAGCGGTGGGCAACGGCAGCGTCTTGGGATTGCCAGAGCGTTATTTACTCGACCGAAGCTTCTGCTCCTTGATGAGGCGACGAGCGCCCTCGACGCGGAGACTGAAATGGCGATTTCTACTACTCTTCAGGAACTTGAGGGATCCGTTACGGTAATTGCCATCGCTCATCGACTTGCCACGGTAATGCACAGCGATCAGGTTGCGTTTTTGGATCAAGGACAGCTGAGGGCAGTGGGCACATTCGATGAGGTAAGAGCACTAGTCCCGGCCCTTGCAAATCAGGCAAATCTTTCAGGTCTTAAGTGAGTTTCTTAATTAAATGATTCCTCTACAGGACACTAGGTGTTCACTATTTTGCGGCAATGTGATAAAAAGATAATGTTGCGTTCGTAAGTAGCGTAAGTTCTAGAAAGCAGAAATAGCCGCTTCAGTTTCGACCCTCGATTGAATGACCTAAGGGATCTCATGAATGACCAGGATGCGCGTGGTAGTGACAAATTCTACTTTCACCGATATGGAGATTTTTATGAGGAGCATCTTCCGCATCCTGATACCACGCAAAGGATATTGGAGTTCGGCGTTTGGAAGGGAGAGTCGATTCGTTGGCTGAGTACACATTATCCAGGAGCCTTAATTACGGGGCTCGACATCTTACCCTTCTCTAATGAATGGCCTACGGATGAACGCATCTCCTATATTCAAGGCGACCAAGGCGACAGGCATCAATTAGCGTCGTTAATTGGACATGTCTCTGGAGATCAAGGCTTTGATCTCGTAATTGAAGACGGAAGTCATTTGCCCGAGCACCAGCGGAATGCGCTCATCGCAACTTTTCCGTACATGAGTACCGGGGGCACCTACGTTCTTGAAGACATACACACATCCTTCAGAGAACTTCGCGACAAAGGTGTCATCAAGCCGTCTCTGAAGGGTCCGTCGTGGTTGGAGTTAAGATGGGACGGAATTAGGCGGCGAGTCGGTCTAACATGGGGAGAGCAGCGCAATACCGTTCCGCCCATTTATGTGAACATGTTTTCGGTGATTCTTGCCATCGAACGCTCACGCGCAACTGGTCGCTTTCTGTCTGATTACGAAGTTCGTTCATTGACCAGCACCGGCTTCATCAGTTCACCTGAGCTGATGGCATTGGACATCGGTATCAGGACAGTTGCGCTCTACTCGAGACCAGGGATGCCGTTAGCCTGTTGGCGCTGCGGTGGCGCAGATTTCGACCCTGGCCGACTCACTTGTGCTTGTGGACTTGGGATTTTCACGGCAGACGATTCCATGACTGCTGTATTGATTTTCAATTGATAGTTAGAGGCCTTCGGAGGGTATTTAAGGGAGGAATAAAGTTATGTTTAACCTAAGTAAGAAAAGCAGTCGTCCACCGTCAGATCTGGGATCAGAGAATACTCGGAGACTTAAGCAATTGGCGTCTAGTTACTCTGGAAGCACTTATGTCGATTTGGGGGTTCGGTTCGGTTACTCCTCAGAGGCACTCTTGTCAGGTGGAGCGAACTTGAGAAACATAGTGCATGGTGTTGATATTGACTTCTCGAATATTCCTAGCAAAGTAAAGAGTCATGCTTTATTCGAGTGCAGTATTGGTGATAGCGCAACCGCCGGAGCAAATTGGAATCGACTACGAGAAGTAAGCATTCTTTTTGTTGACACCATACATGTTAAGGAAATGATCCTGGTCGAGTTGCTTATGTG
>Ga0129324_10002475_pt1 | contig 11310 bp, 9 predicted proteins | sample CPBDNA_7_FD_96879 | JGI IMG/M metagenome (GOLD analysis project Ga0129324, IMG submission 96879) | Freshwater to marine salinity gradient microbial communities from Chesapeake Bay, USA - CPBay_Spr_15_0.2_DNA | ecosystem: Environmental > Aquatic > Marine > Coastal | place: USA: Chesapeake Bay... | reverse complement strand
GTTTATCTTCTATAAAGAGCTGCACTAGTATTAAGGATATAATTCCCATAATTAATAAAACAGTAAAGTTTCCGCGCCAATTAAAAAATAAATTAACATAACTTCCAATAACTGGAGCAAAAGCCATAGCCACAGTGATAACTCCATTTACCACTCCCATTAATTGTTGGGCCTTTTTTTTAGAATAACTGTCTGAAATTAACACATAAGAAAGAACACTTGCTCCTGAAATACCAATTCCTTGTAATATTCTGCCTAATAAAAGAGCAGGAAAGCTTGTTGCAAAAACACAAAATATACTTCCTAAAATAAATATTCCTAGGCCAGAAGATATTACAAACTTACGACCATATCTATCACCAAGATTTCCAGTTATGAATGCAGCGAAGAAGTGAGCTATTAAATTCATGCTTAATGTCATCTCAACCATGAATGGGCTAAGATTGAAGCTTTCTTGCAGTTGAGGAAAACTAGGAATAAAAAGGTCAACTTCCATTCCAGATAACATAACCATAAAGATAATAGTAAAGAGATACATTAGAATAAATCTCTTAAGAATCCAGGAGTTAAGATTGAAAAAGGATGAAAATTCATCTCAGGTTCTTTCATGTCTCCTCTAATAGTGAAGTTAGCTCCAATTAATGCTGAATCACCTCCGCCATCAAATAAATTCCCTAAGATAGGAATAGAGGCTACAAATTTATTGATTCCATACATGTAAGGAATATATAAACCTTTGAACTTTAGAAATTCTTTATTTAGATCTACATATCCATTTATTCTGATGGCATAGCCTCTACCAACGAGATGTCCATTATTTAAAGTTATTAGTGAGTTTTTATAGATAACATCACCATTAAAAGAATTTGCTGCAAGAGAGCCTCCTTTTAAAGCGCTCACAATTGCTTTAAGGGATTCCACAGGAGAGAGTATTCCAAGTATTATCTTAGATATAATTGAAGTATTTGTAAGGGCAAAATTATTTAAGTCAAAGTTAGCTTTATATTCTATTCCATCAGCAGTTACATGTGGTGTTACTTGAATCCATGCTTCTCCTTTATTGATATTTTCGTATAGATTAAAACCTTTTGCAAAAGGGGCAAAGTTTTTACTATATAGCGAATAAGCATTCTTACCATTTTTAATAGATCTAGATATTATAAATCTATCTTCTCCAGAGCTAGCAGTAACATTAATTTCTGGTGGGGTATTAATAAGTTTTTTATAATCTATTACAATGTTTTTCATAATAATATCATTTTTTGCATATAATTTATTTATTTTAATATGAAAGATTTTATTAGAAGGCTTTTGTTTATCAAGTTTAATATTATCTATATCTATATTTCTTATATCTAAAATTTTTGCATCAATAAAATAGGAATGAATATTATTTTCAATTTTCATTGTTACAGACAGTCTATTATTTCCTATTTTTCCATCATTAATATTCAGGTAAGTTAATTGTTTATCTTTGATTAAATAATTAAACTTTATATGGCCACTAAGGTTTGGTTCTCCTATTACTTCACATTCATCGCTTAGTAAGTTATTTGGGTTGATTTTTCCAATACAGTGAATTTTAAATTCACTGTTAATTGGTTTTGTATAGCCAATATGAATAAAATTTGCTTCTGCTTCCTTTAGGTCTAGATCGCTTTCCCAATTTTCTTGTTGAGTTTTAGCTCTAATTTTTATTGTTCCAGATTTTAATTCTATAGCAGTTAAGTCAATTTTTTCTTGTATTTTAAATGTAGCATCAAGTTCTGTATAGTTATTATTTTCAATCTTATGATTATAGTAATGAGATAGATCTAATGTAAGTATATTATTCTCATTTAGTTTAAGAGACATTTTATTTGGAGATTTTAATAATTCCATTTTTATTTTTTTTATTTTTAGTGACTCATGATTTTTGATATCTAAATTATAGATGTCTCCCGTTACATCTAAGAACAAATTTTCTTCTGAGAAGTTATCTTTTATTTTAAAATTTAGATTTAGATCACCAATTATTCTACCTTTAGCTGTATCTAAATGTATATTATATTTATTTAGTTTTTCTTGAGCTTGATCAGGAATAAATTCACTGAATTGTGATATATTTCCGCTAAATTTTGTTTTTACTGCCAAGTTCATGCTTTGGAAATTTAGAGTTAAGTTGGTGTTATTTAAGTTACTATCTTTAAATTTTGATTGTTCTGAATAAGCAGAAAGCGTATCTCCATCAAAAGATACGGTTCCATTTAAATTTTTAATAGGACTATAATCATCTAAATAATTTAATGTGGTATCATTAACTTTTATTTCAGCTTTTATACATTCTTTTGGTAGGTGTTTTTTACTAAGGGCTTCTTTTGTGATGTTAAATTCACCAGTTGCTTTAGTTACTATTCCCTCGCTTATGTGTTCAACCACCCAATTTTGAATTTTAGGAAATAACACTTCTGGCCATAGATGTTTTAAGTAATCAATTGGGGTGTTATTAACCTCTGCCTTAAATATTGCAGAAGATAAGGTGTTTTCTCCTATAATGAAATTACCTGTTAAATTTGCATTTATACCATTTTGATAGCTAAGCTTAAGAGATTTAACAGATACTTGATTCGATTTATATACTAAGCTTAGCAAAAAATTATCTAGCTTTACACTTTGCAAATTAATGTCCTCAGGAATGAGTTCTCCATCATTACTAAATAGTTGAAGATTTATCTTTATAGGTTTTAATAGCAATAGTTTTGCTTTTATTGTTCCATCAAATTTAATTTTATTATTTCGTGCGTAATCACTATAAATTAGGGGTAAAATTTCAGCCTTATTAAAATTAGCTGAGAAATTGCTAGTTAGTAACCATAGGTCAATATTTAAAATAGCATTATTGATACTAAAAGATTTTTTTTCTTTATTAGTTAGTAGTATATCTTCACTTAATAGTTTTATTTTAAAATTTGAATAGGTAATAGATATTTTTTTACTGCTAACAATAATATCATTTTTAAATGGAATATTTATAGAGAAGTTAATAGGATTTTTATTTATATAATATAAACCTGCTGAAACAATTATCATTATTATGAGTATTGTGTTTATAACTTTTTTTATAATACCCATAATAGGAGATCTCTAATTTATAATATTATTTATTATAGCTACTTATATATATAAGTACAAATAGATTAAAAACTTTTTTCAAGTTTTTCAGTATGCTCTGGATCAAAATCAACCCATAATTCTTTTTTTATAGCTGGGTCTTCATGGTTGATTGGTTGGACATTAAGCATTGGAGCTATGCGGCTGATAATTTTACCTGTAAGTGGCGCGGCTGTCCATCCCCCACCAGAAAACGGAGTGTTTTTGTTCGGTTGAGGATCATCTAGTATGATTAAGGTGACATAACGTGGATTGTTAATTGGAAATGCAGCAAAGAATGCAGATCTTTTATGTTTCTTGCTATATCCGCCTCGTACTGCTTTTTCTGCAGAGCCAGTTTTACCGCCAACTAAATAACCTTTAGCTTCAGCTTTTCTTCCGGTGCCATGCTCTACAGTTAAGCGCATTAACTTTCGCATGCTTTGAGAGGTTTCTTCGCTTAATACTCTTGTGGCCTGTTTGTTAACAAGATTTTTATCCTTAATAAATAAAGTGGGCTCGTGAACAAGTCCTCCATTAACTAGTGCAGCAGATGCTCTAACAAAGTGTAAAGCGCTAACTGCCATACCATGGCCAAATGAAATTGTCATTGTGCTAACATCACTCCAGTTTTTTTCATGCGGGTACATAGGCTTACCTTTTTCAGGTAATTCTATTTTTAACTCGTCAAATAAACCAAAGTTTTTTAAGAATTTTATCTGCTTTTCCTTCCCAACTTCTAAGCTAATCATTGCAGTGCCAATATTAGAAGAATACATGAATACTCCAGGAACTGAAAGATGAGTTCTTTTAGGTCTGTAGTCATGAATAACGAAGCGTGAAGCCTTTATTGGTTCTTTTACTGCATATACATCATTTAAGCTAACTGCTTTAGAGTCAAGCCCCATTGCAATGGTTAGTCCTTTCATAATGGATCCCATTTCATATATACCCAGGGAGCATTGATTAAATAATTCCTCTTTAGTAGAGTCACCAGGATAATGAGGATCAAAGTCGGGCATACTTACCATTGAGATAATCTCGCCATTATTAGCATCCATGACAACTCCAATACCACCTAATGCATTATATTCTTTAATTGATTTGGCAAGCTCTGTGTGAACAATATTTTGGACTCGTGTATCAAGTGATAATTGTAATTTACCGGACTTTGGATCTTTTAGTTTTTTATCAAATTGTTTTTCTATCCCAGCAATTCCATTTCCATCTGTGTCTACATATCCAATTACATGAGAAAATAGAGATCCTTGAGTATAAACTCTTTTGGTTCCACTTTCAAATTCTAAGCCTGGAATCCCTAGGTTATTAACTTGATATTGTTGTTTTGGCGTTATATTTCTTTTTACCCAGGTAAAGCTTTTTTTGCTTTGTAATTGTTTGGTTAACTCTTGTTTATTAAGGTTTGGAAATATTTTGCATAGTTCTTTAGCTGTTTCGCTAGGGTTAAAAATTATTTTTGGATTTGCATAGAGAGATACTATTTCAAGATCCACTGCAATTAACGATCCATTGCGATCAACAATTTCATTACGGGCATTAACAATTTGTTCAGAATATTTAAATGAAGATTTATTGCTAAGGCTTACTTTAATTAATTTAGATGAAACTGCTGCAAATGCCATAAAAAAAACTATTATTACTACATATAGTCTTTGATATAATATAGGCGGTGCAAAGTTTATTTTTTCTTCTGACTTAGTAAATAACGACAGTATTTTGGTTAATAATATTTTCATTTTTTTGGCCTTGAATCTGGACGATTTCTATAGCGCCATTTAGTCGTTTTCTTATTACTGTAAGAAGTGTTTATTATTTTAGCATTTTTATCTGTAGGTTTTTTAAATTTTGTTATTTCTTCATTTGATGCTAATAGTATTTGTTCTGGTTTTAATTCTTTTAAATCAAGAAATTTTTTCACTAGTCTGTTTAATCTTTCTGGTTGATTTAGATATGCCCACTCAGCTTTTAAAACATGTATTGAGCTTTTTTCTCTTTCTAATTGCTGTTTTAACTCAACAAGTTCTATATTTAGGCTTTGGACTTTAAATTTTATTTGAAATAATCCAAAGACAGATATTCCTAGTAGAATAAAGAAGATTACATAATGTTGTTTAATCATTATTATTCTCCTGGATCTTTTTTATGCATCTAAGTTTTGCTGATCTAGAACGTGGGTTTATCTTTATTTCATTTGCACTTGGTTTATATGATTTATTTCTTGCGCCTTTGATGTTATGAATAAAATCTTTAATAATACGGTCTTCAAGACCTTGGAACGAAACTATTACGAGTTTTCCATCTATTCTAAGTGAATCATAGGCGTCAACTAGAGCCTTTTTTAGAGTTTTTAATTCATCATTTATATAAACTCTAATAGCTTGAAAGCTTTTGGTAGCTGGATCCGATTTTCCTTTTCTTCTAACAGAAGATTTAATTATAGATGCTAGTTCTGTAGTTGTTTCTATAGTTTTATTTTTGCGATATTCTACAATGTTTTTTGCAATGCGGCGTGAGAAGGGTTCTTCACCATAATGATATATAATATCTGCAATGTCTTCTTCGCTGTATTTATTGATTACTTCCCAGGCGCTTTTTCCACTCTGACTCATGCGCATATCAAGTTTTGCTTCTTTGTTAAATGAGAAGCCTCTTTCTGCTTGATCAACTTGCATAGAGGAAATCCCAAGATCAAAAACTATGCCATCGATGTCTTTTATATTATTTTGTTCTACAATTTTTTTTATATTAGAAAAATTGTCTTTAACAAAAATAAAATTTTTCTTTGAGTAATTCTGTTCTAATTCTTTTACAAAGACTTCTACGCCTGGATCCTGATCAATAGAGTATAATTTACAATCATCTGATTCTAGTATTTTGCGACTATATCCACCAGCGCCAAAGGTGCAATCAATATATGTTTTTCCATTTTTTATATCTAGATGTGAAATTACTTCTTCAAGCATTACAGGGATGTGGCTCATACTAAGTTCCTTGTTTTAGGAGTGAATTGTAAGGCCTGGCGATTCTGCTTAGCTATTTCTCTAGCATTTGCTGCATAAATCTCAAAGTCTTCTGGTGACCATATTTCAAAGGTAGCTCCTTTACCAACAAAACATGCTTGATTTTCTAGCTTTGCAAATTCAATTAAGTTTTCAGGTAAAATTATTCTTCCTTCCCCGTCAAATGCAAGTTGAACGCATCCACCAAGAATGGTTGCAGCAAATGCATCTCTGGTTTCTGAATAGGGGTCTAGGCTATCAATAGTTTGGTTTAGCACTTCCATTCTGTTTATGCCACAGGCTTCAATGCAAGGGTTAACAAAAGAGCTATATGCAATTATGCCTGGAAAACTTTGTTGCATCAGATATGGGCGAAAAGATGCCGGAACGGATACTCGTCCTTTTTTATCAATTTTATTAGTGTAAGTAGATAAAAATAACATCTATTTTCCTAGAAAGTTTATTCCCATTTAAATATTCTAAACCATAAATGGTAAAAAATGGATTAATTTGGGATTTTATGGTCTTGTATGGAAAAATTATACATTTTATGGAAAATAGGTCAAGAAACAAAATTACCTAAAACACCGGTTTATTGCCATTTGTGCAAAATAGTTAATATTTATTAATTAGCGGTTACATATGGTAGGGTCAAAGAAAATCAAGGATATAAGATATATGTAGTAAAAATGCATCAGTTATAAAAAAACTTTTGCAAAAGTATTTTATTTTAGTAATATTGAAAAAAATATTTAGGAATATCCCCATGAATTTTATTGAAGAGTTTATTGCACGTGGTTTTTATCATCAGGCAACAGATTTAGAAAGCTTAAAGAGGCTAACTAAAGATAGTAAAATAACTGCGTATATCGGGTTTGATCCAACAGCCAAATCACTGCATGTAGGTAATCTAATGCAAATTATGACGTTGCGTTTATTACAAAAGCATGGGCATCGACCATTAGTTATTGTTGGTGGTGGAACCGCTAAGGTTGGCGACCCTAGTGGTAAAGATGAGATGCGCAAAATATTAACAGACAGTGATTTAGCTGATAATATAGCAGGCATCAAAAACTCTTTATCTAAGTTTATTAAGTTTGGTGATAATCCTAATGAGGCTTTATTACTAAATAATGATGTTTGGTTGAGGGAAATCAACTATATAGATTATTTACGTGATTATGGTAAGCATTTTTCTGTAAACAGAATGCTGAAGTTTGATAGTGTTAAGTTAAGGTTAGAGAGAGAGCAGAACCTAAGTTTTCTTGAATTTAATTATATGTTATTGCAAGCTTATGATTTTGCTGAATTAAATAAACGTTATAAATGTAGGTTGCAGCTTGGTGGGTCCGATCAATGGGGTAATATTATTAATGGGGTTGAGCTTAATAGAAGGTTGGGAGGAGAGGAGGTTTATGGCTTAACTACTCCGCTTATAACCACTGCGAATGGCGCTAAAATGGGAAAGACGGCTGGTGGAGCTATGTGGCTTAGCGAAGAGTTATTGTCTCCCTATGACTATTATCAGTTCTGGAGAAATACTGATGATAGAGATGTTATTAAATTTTTAAAAATATTTTCAGATCTATCTTTAGAAAAAATAGAAGAATATGCTAAGTATGAAGGAAATAAGATTAATGAAGTGAAAAAGATTCTTGCATTTGAAGCAACAAAGCTTTGTCACGGAGAGGATTTAGCAACCCAAGCGGCAGAAACAGCAGTTAAAATGTTTGAAGAAAAAAGCTTGTCAGTTGATTTACCTACAATTGAAATAACAAGATTAGAGCTAGATGAAGGAATTTCTGCATATTTAATTTTTCAGAGATCTGGTCTTACTTCTTCTGGTGGAGAGGCAAGAAGGCTTATTAGAGGCAAAGGTGCTAAAATCAATGATCAAGTGGTTCTTGATGAAAATATAGCTATAAATAGCAGTTTCTGTAATGAAGATAAGATGATTAAATTAAGTGCAGGTAAAAAGAAACATGCTTTGATCAAGCTTGTTAATTAATAATTAACATTCTATTTATACTATAGAATATAGTTTTAATATGGTTATGGAAGATCTATAGTGAAAGTTTTTAATTCAATGATGGTAAAGTTTTATACCAAGGCAAAGTCTTATATTAAAGATAATAAAGAAAAAAAAGATCCTCTTGAGATTAAAAATAAGAAAGATTCCTTAGGAAAAAAATTAGTAAAAAAAGCATTCTCCAAGCCCAAAGTTAAGCTGCAAAGAAAAAAAACATTGATGGAGAGGACTTTTGAGCAGATTGATGAGATGCTTAAGGGTTATAAGAAGTTCCTTGAAAAAGACTTTATTATGCTCTTGCACGAAGCTAATTCACTGTTAAGTGAGTGGAGAAACAATATATTAAATAAAGTTGGAAATAAGTCAGCTAATACACTAGAAGAGGCAGCTAAGATATCTCAGGATATGGTAGAAATAAGTCAAATATACTCTAAGTCTGAAATAGCTTTGAATCAAATGGTTGTAAAATGTACTGAGTATCAAGGATTAGTTAAGGGAAAGAAGGGACTTGTTGACCCTCAGCATAAAATTAACACTCTTAATATACAGCTTGAGAATGTAATCAAAACTCTGCGTCAGGGGTTAGAAATGACTAATATAGAGAGAAATAGTGATTATAAATATTTAAGTCAGTATATAAAAAGTATGGGTGTAGAGCAAAGCCTTGGAAGGTCTAAATAAGTCCTTTTATTTTTTGTTAATAAACCAATTACTGCAGTATACTTATAGAGAGGTAATTGATTTATTTTGGTTCTTTAAGCGTAAACATCTCCGTGGAAATAAGATAATGTTTCTCCTACATTTGCTATGTCTGCTATAGTGTCTTGAGTGCTTTCAATAGCTCTTGCAATTTTTCCATCAAATTCATTGTTCTGCATTGCATTTCCAACTCCAACCGCAAATCCTAGCGGTGGCACAAGCATTGAAAAAAATGCTCCAACACCAGCCATATTCGTGTCATAAAGAGCCAGTTCAAATGCTGAGTTTACATCATGATGGTTGTTATTAGCAAACTTATACAGGTCTCGTAGTTTCATCTTTGATTGTTGAGTGGCATATGATAGCTCACTCAAGTTTATATCTTTTTGATTATTTAAGTCATAAACGTGATGCAGAGCTTTAGTTGCTTGTTCAAGTTTATTATCTAGTGCTTTATAAGTATTCTTACTGCATTCAGGTTTTTTCTGAGAATCAGAAGTGCTTTTTGTTCTATAATAAGAATTTGAGCACATAAACTCGTCATTGAGTTTATCAATTCTCTTTATATTATAATAAACATTAGCGTTTATTGAGGTTAGGCTTTTACAAATTTGTTCGCCTTTGCTTAGGTGTTTTTGATTGTTGGTTTCAGAAGGCTGTTGACAGTGAATTTTTTTACCAGAGATATTATAAGTTTTTATATTATTTTTCATTAATATAGCCTTTAAATAATCATTACATTAATTTTAATAAGTAAGTATATTCTTACAAGGCGCATTATGGTTAATTAGTGTTAACTTGTTAAGTTTTGTATCTTACAAGTTTTGTATCTTACAAGTTTTGTATCTTATTAGTGATCTAAGGTGCAGATTAGTATGGGTATTAAGACTATAACCTACTTAACTAATGATGTAAGATACTCCCTCTGTCTTAATAGAGTTATGATTTCTATCTATAATTCAGGATAGACTTTGTATCTTATGCTTTGTAGAGGTTTCGATTCAAAAAACATATTTAAATTTGATTCTTGTTATAGGGGTTACTTTATTTTTGCTGTTTGTAACGGATTCTAAAAATTTACTTGAATTATGGTGCATTATATGCTACGTTCGTGACTTCTAAATCTAACACACAAGATTCTTAAAGTGCTTCTTTACGATTATGAGGTATGTCTTGTGGTGGTGTTAACTTTAATTTTAGGTCAAAAATATGACAAGAAAACTTCCTGCTATAACAATCAAAGAACTAATTGAATCTGGTGCGCATTTTGGTCATAGAACCATGCGTTGGAACCCAAAGATGAGTTCATATCTTTTTGGTAAAAGAGATGGAATTCATATCATCGATTTACAACAAACACTGCCATTATTTAATTCAGCACTAGAAAAAATATATGATGTTGCTAAGTCAAATGGTCGTATATTGTTTGTTGGTACAAAAATGCAAGCTTCTGAAATAGTTGCAGAAGAAGCAACAAGATGTGGACAGCATTATGTTAATCACCGTTGGCTTGGTGGAATGTTAACTAACTGGGCAACAATTAACCGTTCAATCAAAAAGTTATATGACCTAGAAAAATTACTAGCTGATGCTGGTGAAGAAGGTTCTAAAGATGAAATGCAAGTTGCAAAAGTTCAGTTTAATAAGAAAGAAAGATTAGATATTTCGAGAAAAATTATCAAGCTAGAAAAATCACTTGGAGGAATTCGTCAAATGGGTGGAGTTCCAGAAATAATATTTGTTATTGATAGCAATATGGAAGATCTAGCTATTCAAGAAGCTAAAACACTTGGTATTCCAGTGGTGGCTATATTAGATAGTAACTCAAACCCTGATGACATAGATTATCCAGTGCCAGGAAATGATGACGCATCAAGAGCAATAAAATTATATTGTCGCTTGGTTGCAGATACTGCTCTTTATGGGATGCAAGAAGCATTAGTTGATTCTGGAGTTGATTTCGGAGCTGAAGCAGATATTTCGAATATACTTGAGCTTAATAACAATAAAAAAGAAGTTGTTAAGGAAGAGAAGAAAAAAATAGTAAAGAAAAAAGAAGCTAATACCCCTGAAGCAGAAGATAAAAAAGTTACAAAATCAAAAGTAAAGAAAGATACAACAGAGAAAGAGGTATAATATGGCTGAAATTACAGCAGGATTAGTAAAAAAATTACGTGAAAAAACTGGTGCAGGCATGATGGACTGTAAGAAAGCTCTTGTTGAATGTGCTGCAGATTTTGAAGTTGCAGTAGATTGGTTACGCAAGAAAGGTCTTTCAGCTGCTGCAAAAAAATCAGGACGTGAAGCCGCAGAAGGTTTGATTGGTACATTAATTAAAGATAATAAAGCAGTTATCATTGAATTGAATGCTGAAACAGATTTTGTTGCTCGTAATGAAAAATTCCAAACTTTAGTTAATAATGTATCTAAAGT
>Ga0129324_10002471_pt1 | contig 11322 bp, 27 predicted proteins | sample CPBDNA_7_FD_96879 | JGI IMG/M metagenome (GOLD analysis project Ga0129324, IMG submission 96879) | Freshwater to marine salinity gradient microbial communities from Chesapeake Bay, USA - CPBay_Spr_15_0.2_DNA | ecosystem: Environmental > Aquatic > Marine > Coastal | place: USA: Chesapeake Bay... | reverse complement strand
AGGGAGGGAGGGAAAACAAGAGCGGGTATTATCCCGCCCTTGCGCACTATTTTAACCTGTAGCTAAAAAAGTAATTATCATCATAATTAAAAGTAATTCTATCGCTTCTATCATGTTAACTCACTTAAATTTATCATGCTTGATCTCCTTTGTTTTTTGGCCTGTTATATCTAATATTTCATATCTAGTTAGGCCGCTTCTAGATTTAAAATTCTTTATCGCTTTTTCAGTAGTTATCTCTCCGAGTTCTTCGAGATCATCAAAATATTGATTGTTGAATAATCTACTCATTGTTTTTCTCCTCTATTCTCCCAATTCAAAGCATTATCGCTAAATTCCATTAGTTTTTCCAATACTTCTTCTTTGGTAAATTCTCTAGGTTTGCCTGTTGCTTCGGGAACGCATTTTGCTGAATCGCCAAACGCAATCTCAAAAACTTCTTTAATAAATTCTTTGTCTTTCATTTATATCTCCAATGTTAATTTATTAAAACTATATCTGCCTTTAGATATATCTTTTGAATTTTCAATTAACCACTCTTTAAAGTTTTCTTTTTTGCCAATTCTTATAGGCATATAAAAATCTTCATTTAGCTTTTCATCTCTAATGCTTACTGTTTTTTCTTTACTTATCATTTATATCTCCAATGTTAATTTAAAGGATAAATAGGTTTGTAAAGTGTCTGCATACTGACCAGTACAATTAATTGTATGCTATTACCTATCTATCCCATGTATTAATATTAATGATCTTAATACAAAAATCAATAATTAATTTCATTTAATTTTATATAAGAATATTATTATATTCTAATGTAAATCTATATTAGTATATTAGTACATTCTAATATTCTAATATTAGAAAACTCTAATATAGATTTTATTTGCGGGTGATCTTTGGAAAGATGGAAGGAAGGAAGGCAAACATAACACCATGATACAATTATGTTTGCCCAGTTACATCCTTCGATATGTAAACAATACTATGAATCTTCTTCTGATTCAAGATTATTTTCTAGCTCCTCTAGTCTTTTTAGCTTCTCTTTAGTGCCATAGTATCTAGATTTACTAGCTTCTTTTAAGTGTTCGATGTTTTTTAGATAGTATTCTTTGCGATATGCTTTTTCAGCTGCTATCTCATCATCGGTCCTTAGTTTTCTTTTTTCTTTTGCTGCGGCCAGTATCTTATCAGCAGTCTTTTTATACTGCGCTTTGTTCCTGGCATCAATTTTTTCCTTGTTTTTCCTGTAATAATCAGGATCGTATTTACTCACAATTTTTCTCCTTGTATGCTTTTACAAAACTATCATGTTCTTCTTTAGAAAAGACTCGGTTAGGCTCTTTAACCACAAGTTCTGCAATATACTTTTGCCATGCATTTTCTACGCTAACTCCTGTGAAGATAGCATCCCAGTTGTTTCCGAGTATTTCATCGGAAACTTGACTAGGCCTTTGTCTACTTCCTTTGCCCATAACTAGAATGGAATACCATCATCAACTTCATCCACCTGTCTTACAGGCTCTTTTGCAAACACACTTTCATCTTTGCTCACAGGTGGCTCAGATTTAAGCTGTATATTGCCATAGATAGTGCCTTTTTGAGATTGATTTATAAAGATGGCTACATCGTATGTCTTTGGGTTTTTGTTTTGTTTATTACTATCTTCTACTTCTTTATTGCTAAAGATAGGAACATTTTTACCATTTTCTTCCTTTTTTCTAGTAATCATATCAAGAAAAGCAGCTGTTTCAGGCTCATCTTTTATATCATTGCTAACCCATACTGTTAAATATTCAGTTTTTACTGTCATTTTAAGCTCCGTATACTAAGTTAATGTTTAATTTACCACTATATTGTGTTGGTTTGCCAAGTTCATGCTTGCCTAACAACGCCAAAGAATAGTGTTCTAAGTTGTCAATCAGATACTGCTCGTAATCCGCACTTCTCTCGAATGTCCATATTTTAGATTCTGTAGGATTCCAATTAACTAAATCTACTTGTTTTACAGGTATGTTTAGCATATTAAGTATCATCATTTGACCCGCTATCTGTGGTAAATACTGTTTTGGGAACTCAGGATACAATCCTTGGCCCATTTTACTGCATTTTACCTCAATAATTCGGCTATCATCCATTGATAAACCATCGGGAGTTGTGGATATGTCTACCACAACATCTTCTTTTAGGTTCAACCAGTCTTGAATTACATAATTCTGCTGATTATCACCATAATCTTTACACATTTCTTGATTTACTAAGATATGTTTAGCAATACCGCTCATTTCATGCTTGTTGCCGTACTCAATATAAGGTAAGGCTCTGTCAGGCATAACAGGCTCAGTATTGTTAAGATCATGCTGTAGTCTTCTTGCTCTTTCTGTGGGCGACATATAAAATTGGCCCGCAGATTTGTATTTTAATCCAAAAGCATAGTCTTTAAACAGACTACTTCTCAGATTGTAACGCTTTGGCGAGCTGTTGCTCATCGGTTTTGCCATCTTTAAGACCTCCTTTTTTTATTTCATTTGTAACAGCTTTAGATTTATCTTTAGCTGAATCTATGTTTTTAACACTTGGATCAGTTATTTTTGTTTCCGCGCTCTTTTCAGCAGCATTTCCATCATCATCATAAGAAGGCAATGCAAACAAAGACTGTAAACCATAGCGTTTAGCATAAGTTATACCTGCTCCAAGCGCTTGCGCGGAGTTAGTATCTCTAACAATTACTGGAACAGTAGACTCTATAGTTGCTTCATCTTCAATATGACTAATAGTTGTTTTAACCCATGTATGACTTTCGCTAAATCCAATACTTTGTGTATATACAAGACCTAGTTGAGCAGCGGGTTCTAGCGCAGCTATTACATCTTCTAAAGATGAGTAAGTTGATTTAAAATGCGGATTAGTACCGCCTTTTGTTGCATGAACAGCAAGTTTTTGGAACTCGTTCATTGCTATTTTAAGTTTATTCATAATATTTCCTCAAATATTTAGTTAATTATAGAGATAATATCATATATTCATTTTTGTACAACCTTTTATTCGGGTTTGTTTTCTGTTAAGATTGTGTTAATTAACTAACTATGAATGATATGGATAATAAAGAATTTGGCGCTTTTATTGATGTTATAGAAAAACAATACCCAAGACAACAACCATTAAATGATGTGCAAAAAGGTATGTTTTGGTTAAGTCTTCAAAAATTTTCATTAGATGATTGTATGGCCGCTTTTGTATTACATTGCGAGAGCAAAGATGGTGAGTGGAAACCGCAAGTCTGTCATATAACCAAGTCATTGAAAAATACTGAGGTTTCTATAAGATCAACATTCAACGATTTTTTTAAACATAAAGAGGTCAAAGATGAGAGAGCAATAAAAATATATAAACAAATGGGCGGGAGAGAAATGCACAAACTTCCCGAATATGTAACAAATAAAAAAGAGGATTTATTCGTGGAGCTTTACATGGCCGAAGAATCTCAGGAAACCTTTGCTGAACTTCCGAATAAATTAAAAACTAAACTAATAGGAGTTAAGAAATGATTAGATTAGGAGATGTTGAGCTTGAAAAGGCTCTTATAAATTGGAGAGAGAAAGCGGGAGAGTTAGCAGATGCTGAATCTAACTATCAATACTATGAATCAATGATGAAAGTTACTAAAGCTACTGTGTTTCTAGAAACCAAGGATCAAGGTTTAACTGTTAAAGATAGAGAAGCTATGGCAGAAGTACACAAAGATGTAGTCAAATACATCGATTTAGTTAGGACCGAGAAAAGAAAGTATCTTAAATTAAGACATGAAATAAATACTATACAAGAGTCTTGTAACTTATTTAGAACTAAGTCAGCTAATATTAGAGGTGAAATGAAACTTACTGGAGAACTAGGTTAGTGGCAAAAAAACCAAATAAAGAAACTAGAGAACATTATAAAAAGTTAGTTGAGTTTGGTTGCGTGGTTTGTGAACGAGAATATGGTGTATACTCCACCCCTTGTATACATCATATTACTGGGGCAGGTATGGGTAAAAAAAGTATTCATGCCTTGCCTTTGTGCCATGAACATCATCAGGGTTCACAAGGGGTTCATCATTTAGGTAATAAGGTTTGGGAAGAAAAATATGGTAGTCAAGAAGAACTGCTGCAATACATAAAGGAGAGGATATGACTTGGGATTACAGAGCAGAATGGAAAAGAAGATTAACTAAAATTATAAAATATTTAAAAGAAAAAGAAGTAAAAATTATAAGGGTTGATTCTCACTCTTATACTGTGGATTTGATTTGCTCTTATAACAGAAAGATTACTCTTTTAAAATTAATTACTGATAAAGAAAACCAATATACATTAGAAATGGATATTTTAACTAAAAGATTTAGTCCAAACTACCATGTTATTAGTAATTTAAAACAAGCATTAGAGATTCTCTTGGGAGATGGAACTATTAAAACAAAAGACCCAGCAAAAAGTTTACATAAACATATGGAAAAAATAACTGTAGCTGAAACAACTAAAAAAGATATAGCATTTAATAAATTTATACAATGGAGGAGAACATGATAGAGATAGAAGATAATCTACCAGTTAGAGGTACTAGCAAATATTCTAAGTATTATGATGTATTATATAAGTTGGAGTCAGGACAAAGTTTCTTGGTAGATGATTATTATATAGTAGATGCAGTAAGGCATAGGGCTTGGGAAGAAAAAATACCTTTATCTTTTAGGCAAGTAAAAGAAACTGGTAAGCCATTACAGTATCGTATTTGGAGAAAATAATGAAACTAGATTTACTTACCATTTTACTACCGAAGTCATTAGACATGGGCAGTATTGGGAGTGGCAAGTCGCATGACTCCATAACACCACAAGAAGTATCTACTATACTATCCTATGCTAATCTCGTTAAAGCCGAGCTTAATATTTTAATGGGAAAGTATTTAGAAGATGAATCAGCAACACATGATTTGATTAAATATGCTGAGTCTTTTCTTAAAAATGAACATGAGTTACCTGATTATTTTATTAAAAAGATAGCACATACAGGAATTATAGAATTATTTACCGATACTACTTGTTTCTTTTGTAATGGAACAGGACAGGTGGTGTTCCAGGATAGTGTAGATAAGTGTTTACATTGTCATGATGGGATATTTGTGTGGTCAGACTTTTCAAGGTCGGCTATCATGGGATTAAAAAAAGGAGTGTATATGAAGATTAAAAAAGATTACAAAGAACTAATAGCACATTTAATAGAAGTAGAGCAATCTGCATTAGAAAAACTGGGGGATTCATGAGTAGAATAAATAAAACAAGGTACGAGTGGATGAAAGAAAATCAAATAACAGGGCAGTTTACCAAACAAGATATAGCTGTTTTAGATAGACTAGATAAATTAGACCCTAATGAGCCTGAATGTGATAGTAATTTTCCTTGGGGGTGTCCTAATATTACAAAAAGATATCTTATAGACCAAGAAGAAAAATGCAGAAAGGTTTGGGAAAAGAAAGAAAAAGAAATAAAAAACAGAAGAAAAATATTAACTTTTTTAAAGGATAAATAATTATGAAATGCTGGCATTGTAATACAGAATTAATTTGGGGCGGGGATCATGATGTTGAAGATAGTGAAGAATATTCTATTGTAACAAACTTGTCATGTCCTAACTGTGGTTCTTATGTAGAGGTTTATTGCCCTAAAGAGAAAGAGTAATGAAAAAGAATTACTATGTGTATCGCTGTACAGTGGTCTTTAGTGGTTGCACCCAAGCAACAGATGAAAAAGATGCAATAAGGAAAGTAATTGCTGAGTCTGAAAGATTACCTGAAACAGTTTCTTTTAAAGAGTCTGAAGTTAAGGTCAGAAAACTCCAAAAAAAGCCTGAAAAGGGCCTATATCACGATTCTAAGTACGATTGGTAAGAAATCAAGCTCCATATATACCCCTAGAAGGCGTTTTTATGGGTGTCCATAGGCAACCAGTCATGCCTAATTTACAACACGCTTCTCGGTATCAATTTGCTCGTTAGAATCGATTTGATCTGATTCTTCTTTCATTTCTGCATATCCTTTCATCTTTGGAGCAAAATTAGGGATAGTTTGCATTAAAGTGTTAAGTTCCTGTATTAATTCTTCATCAGATTTTTGTTTTGTATTGTCTACATTTAGATTTATAGTCTGACTAGAGAAGTTTCCAAGCTCAAGTAATAATTTAGCTGTGTTTAATTTAACAGTATCCTGTTCTGAATTTAACAATAAATCTTGTAGAACAGATATAGCCATACCTGATGTGCCTGAGATTCTTTCTTCATTCTTATCTCTAATTTCTTGCTTATATTTATTTTTAAGATAAGCGCCCATTTGTCTTGGCGATTTATCTTTAGACCATCCAGCTTTAATGGCAGACTGAGTTGCATTCCCAGCACTGTCTCCTTCACAAAAGTATTCTATGAATGCTTGTTCTTTTTCTTTATCTATTTTCTTAGGCATTTTTTTTCTCCAACCAAGATTGAATTGTGCCTGTTATATCAAAATCAGGCGTGTATGGGATTACTAAATCTTCACGATGTTTAATCCACGATTTATCTAATACTAATGAACCATCAATATCAGTTCCCTCATTATCTCCTGTCATGTGAGATACGATTGTTATTGTTTCATCATTTTCTTCTACAACAAATCCTACAGAAACACATTCTGCTAATTCTGTTTCTAGTTCATTGATATCTGTCCACCCTTGAGTAGGCGTTACAGCATCTTTCCAGTGTAATAAAACGAGTTTAGTTTTCATTTGTATTTAAAAATATATTTACTCCATAAATAACTTCTTGCAATACTTACGACCATAAATACCAAAGATATGTGAAACATCTCCCATATTTCTATATGAATATCATATAAAGGAAATATTAATATTTGAATAATAATTGCAATTAGAAGTCCACTACCTATGTCCAATGTTCTATGTATTAGATGTTTTATATTGGTCATTTTTTCTTTCTTAAAAAATTTAAGTATTCTGCTCCTTCCTCAACTTCCCAAAATATCTTAATAAAGTCAGGGTGTGTGTCAGGTAATCTTGTATTAAATACTGCTACTGCACAGGGAGACATCATTTTATTGGGTAGGTTTAACATCTTAGCAAAGTTGTCATATTTTTTATATGAGCCTACTTGTACACAATGCATAACGATTTCAGAATCAGCATCTTTAACTGGCAGATAGCCACTAACATGAGTATGACCTGCCATTAATAAATGATCTCTTGAATTGAATAGGGCGTGTTTGACAATACCATGAGCTGTATTATACATACTATGTCCTTTAAAATTATGTGAACAATTTACTCTTATATTGTGTTTAGGTAGTTTTAATTTGACTCTAATGTTGTGGGGTTGATAAGTTGTTTTAAGTGGTCTTGTAATCCATTTTAAAGGATCACCATCTCCACTCCACATATCATGGTTTCCAGCTACAATAAATAACCAGTTAGTATAATTAACTAACCATTCTGTTAACTGCCAGGCTTGTTCTGCTGAAGTAGTTTGCTGCGCCCAAAGACCTTCTAGTTTAGTTCTTCTAGCCCAGTTGTTTTGTAAATCGCCTACATTACAAGCGTACATACCATCGGTTTCATTAACACAGTTTAAGTGTCTTATTACCGAAGGCATATCACAACCATCATCATCAATGTGAGGGTCGCCCATAATATACAAGCCAACAGGTTTATCATCATTTATTTTTATGTTTAAAAACTTTTCGTTATTTTCTCTATTTTCTTTTCTGTTAAAAGTGTCAACTCTTAACTTAACTAAATCTTCTGTTGGTATCTCATCATCAGTAAAATCATTTTGTAATTCAAATCTTTTGGTTACTTTAGGTTTGTTTGTTTTTTTACCACAATCTCTACACTCATATCTTTGTGGTGTGCCAACGATGTGTTTATCTTTTCCTCGTTTTATAATGTGGGTTGATCCACAAGTAGGGCAAGTTAGCATGTTGCCTTCATCATCTAATTGAACTACCCCTACATTAGTAAAATTGCCACCATTATTATGTAGCGCCATAAACTTATTCCTTTGTTTGTTTAATGAGGTATTCAAGATACCATTTGGCTTTCTCTAAATCTTGCACAGGAGTACCTTTATATGGAAAACGAGTAACATATTTAATTATGTTTCCACGAACATAATCCATTTCCCAAGAACGAATGTACTCGATTGTTTCAATACCCTTTGTATAATGTGCAGGGTGATTAATATTGTCTATCTTCTTTTTCTTCATCTATCTTTTCAAGTATATGTTCCCATGGTATAGGAATATATTCACTATCCCATGTTATACCACCATAAAGGTAGTCTTGTCTAGTTTCAAGTTTACCCTTGATTCTAAACAATGCTTGATTATCAATAGATTTGATAGCTTTTATGATTTTCATTTCACGCTTTGTAAAAGGAATGTTCATACTCATGACTAACTCCAGGTTAATAATTTTATACAAATTAAAACGATTAACACTATAGCTAGAAGCTCAAAGATGCTAACTTCAGGCTTCAAATATTTAGTTTTTATTTTATAAAAAAACCAATTAAAAAATTCAGGTTTAACAGTAATAACAACTCCTATTAGCAACGCTAATAGTAGTGCTTCTTGTATCATTGTGATAGAGGATTATCCGACCTTGCTTTCATCTCATTAACTTTAGCGTTTAATACTGCTATCTCAGCTTTGTTAATGGCAATGTCTGCTGTCAAGGGTTTAATGTCTACTGACTGTCTAGCTTCCAATACTTCTACTCTTTGGATTAATTGTCCTTGATAAACAAACAATCCACCTAGAGTAATAACTAAACCAATAGCTCCTGTGATTACTTTAATATCCACGAATCCTCCTCAGATGTTCTTGTGTTCTTATAACTTCATCAATACTTTGTTGAATGTTTGTTTGACGTTGTGCCATAGAGTCGTTGTAAACATTTTGATTCTCAGCATATATATCTCGCAAATCAACATATTCTCTTTGGTCATTATAACTACCTCCATCAATAAATAATTGATTATTAAATATATTATTGTTGGTTTGTCCGTAATTGTCTAGTGAAATATTACTTTCCATAGCTTTGGCTACAATAAGAGAAGTAGCAATAAGCCTTTGGTCTACTCGTTTGAGAGTTTCGTTGACCTTTTTTTCTATGGATTCTATTGAAACAGTTTGAGTATCTGCTCTAGTGTTTCTTTCAGCCCTGCCTTCTTCCACCTCAGTATCTCGGCCTTCGAGGGTTTCTTCTCTTTGAGCAACTGTTTCAGCTCCTCCATTTCCTGATTCACTTCTTCCTGTTTCTCCTTCTCCGTTAACCTCATTTACTTCCTCAGAAGCAACTGTAGTTTCTGTTTCAGATTCAGAAATATTGCTTTCAGTTTGTTCCACAGTTTCAGGGGTAGCTTCTTCGACTGGAGCTTCTGCTGTAATTTCTTCGGAGATAATTTCTTCTGCAAATTCTTCAATTTCTGTTTCGCTGAAATTTTCTGTTGTTTCAATTCTTTCTTCAAAACTTTCGACTTCTGTTGTGAACGCTTCGATGGCCTTTGGTTCTTCATATACAATCTCCATAGGTATAATTTCTTCTTCGATAGCTACTGCAAATACTTCAACAACACCTGTGTTAATTTCTTCTGTAGCTATTTCTTCAATATATATTTCTTCAAATATTTGTGCAACCATTTCAGGTTCTTCAAACACTTCAAAGACTATTTCTTCTAATGGTATAAATTCTATTGTTTCTATTTCTGTAGATAATACTTCTTCTACTTCTTGAAAGGTAGTAGCTATGTGTGATGTTTGTGTATCTGACAATACAGTATCATCATAGGTCATAGTAACCGATATGTTATCTACGTTAGGGCCACCAAGACTAGCAGGAGCATCGCCATCAATCCCACTAATAAAAATATTTCCAATGTTACTATTAACCCCTGTATACGATAAAGTATCTTGGAAATCTTTACCATTGATTCCTGTAACATTTGTCCTAGTTTGACTAGCTGTTGCCAATATTTCATTATTGCTATCTCTTATTTGTAATCTTATTGTAAATGTATCAGTAGCACCACTTGCCCAACCACCTACGCCACCTTCTCCATTCTGTACTTCAACAGATGAGTTAAGGGTAATTCCGTTATCTAACATAGGTTGAGTTATAACATCAGATGTAAGATTAAATGATTGTTCTATCGAACCACTATCACCAAACTCAAGATCATGCCCACCAGGACAACAATCTCCTATTCTTTGTGCATCTCCTTGCAATGTCCAACCTGTAGTTCCATTATTAAAATTACCATTAGTAATTAAATTTCCAGTAGTTTGACTGTCTGCTAGAACCATTAATGGAAATAATAAAGGTATTAAATATCTCATTGTCTTTCAGGCAAGTATATTTCTTGCTCATTGCTCCCATAAACTGTCATTGGGCCTAAAGTAACTGAGTGTGTAGCACAACCAGTTAACACTAAAGATAGTAGTATTGCTCTAATCATTCCAAGTCATACTCGGTTTAGTTTGAGTAGCTCCTGTTAATTCTTGTTTACGTTTTTCAATCCATCTTGCTTTAGCTTTTTCTCCAATTAATCCATCAATAGGACATGGTGTACCTGCGTTCATCATAGCTTCCCATACATTTTCATCTTGACACATTAATGATATTGCTGCGACTTTCATGCCGAGTTTAGCTAATACAGCTACAGACTTTCTTCTTTCACAGTTAGGATCTGTATAATAGCTCCCAAAAGAGCCTGAGAAGCCGATTACAGTCATTCCTGCTGCAAGTGGTATAACACAGCTATCTTGACCATAAACACTCATACTGGGTGCATTAGAGGGGTTTACAGCAGTTTTAGTATTTGTGCTGTTATTGGTTTCATTATTTGTTGTGCTGTTAGAACTAGAACCTGATTGATATGTAGTACTCGATTCATACCCACCTGTAATAGCAGTATTTGACCCAGCATTATTACTTTGCGTATTAGTGGTGCTGCCTGAACTTGTTACATCACCTATTGCATCAGTTACGCCATAGACTAATATCAAAACCAGCATTACCCATAAGCATTGCTTAGTTATGATTTGCGACATTTCCATTTCCTAAGTGCTAGGGCTTTTCTTGTCGGTCTGCCTTTAGAATCTTTCATTGGGCCTTTAACACCACCCATTCTTGCACAAAAACTAGCCCTTCTTCCTGCTGCTTTAGAGCCTTTAGGTGCTTTACCTGTTACAGGTCTTTTAAGATTAGCTCCTGTAGTTCTTTTAAAAAACTTTCTACCAGCT
>Ga0129324_10002470_pt1 | contig 11324 bp, 11 predicted proteins | sample CPBDNA_7_FD_96879 | JGI IMG/M metagenome (GOLD analysis project Ga0129324, IMG submission 96879) | Freshwater to marine salinity gradient microbial communities from Chesapeake Bay, USA - CPBay_Spr_15_0.2_DNA | ecosystem: Environmental > Aquatic > Marine > Coastal | place: USA: Chesapeake Bay... | reverse complement strand
CGGCACATAAAAATATTGTGAATTTGTTAATAAAATATATTGATACAAATAAACATAAATCTAATTTTGTTTTTAATTATCTAAAAATAAAAAAATTATTATTTTTCTTTAAAATAAAAGAAATAATAAACAAACATTTAAATAGATAGATTTATTTAATATTAGAATTATTTTTTGCAACTTTATTTTAAAAAAATTGCTCTATTTTAAGTTTAATTAAAACATATTGACTTTCATAAATTGAACTATATTTTCAAATAAATTGTACTATTTAAACACAGTTGCTTTACTAAATAAAATATGATCAATAATTTTAAGATTAATTCAAAAGTAAGTATTGGTTATGATAATCCATGTTTTATAATTGCAGAAGCAGGCGTAAATCACGATGGAAGCACCTCAAAAGCTAAAGAGTTAGTTGACGCAGCTGTTGAGGCGAACGCTGATGCTGTAAAATTTCAAATGTTTAAAACTGAAAAATATGCTTCAGATGATGCCTTTTTAGCAACATACCATAAAAAGGGAAGAGTTCATAAAAAAGAAGACATTAAAAGCTTACTTAGCAGGCTGGAACTAAGCCAATCACAATTGGTAGAAGTTTTTGATTATGCGAAAAAGAAAAATATTTTTGTTTTTAGCACTTCTTTTGATGTTGGTAATGCAAAATTTTTATTTAATTTAGGAATGAAACTTATAAAAGTAGCATCGTTTAGCCTTACAAATTATCCTTTAATAAAATATTTAGCAGAGCAAAATCTTCCAATGATAATTTCTACAGGTCTACATAAGCTTGGTGAGATAGAAAAAACTTGCGAGTTAATTAAAAGCACAGGAAACAATAAGATAGCATTATTGCAATGTACATCTCATTACCCATCATACGCCAAAGATGCAAACTTACGAGTAATGGACACTTTAAAAAATGCTTTTGATTGTATAGTTGGCTATTCAGATCATACGATGGGTATTAATGTGTCTTTAGCGTCAGTTGCGCTGGGTGCAAAAATTGTAGAAAAACATTTTACTTTAGAAACTAATTCATTTGGAGTAGATCATGATGCCTCTTTATCACCAGCTGAATTAAAGATGCTAGTTAAAGGAATAAGAGAAGTTGAGCAATCTTTTGGTAGTCCTATTAAAATTATTCCAGAAATTGAAAAAGAAATCCAGAGAGTTCATCGACCAAGCCTAGTGTCAAAAGTAAACATAAAAAAAGGACAAATTATTAATGAAAGAATGCTGGATATAAAAAAACCAGGAACAGGAATTTCCCCAAATGATGTGCATTGGGTTATTGGAAGAAAAATTAAAGTGAATCTAAAGAAAAACAAGTTAATTCTAAAGAAAGACTTAGTTTAAATTGAAAATAAATATAGTTAGACCAGTTTTACCATCCTTAAAAAATATTAAAGAACTTTTTGGCAAGTGTCTAAAAACCGGTCAAGTCACCAATAATGGCCAAAACGTTAGAAAGTTTGAAAAAAACTTAAAAAGTTTTTTTAAATCTAAATATGAACCCATTGTATTCTGTAACGGTCAAATGGCTTTTTATAGCTTAGTTCAAGCATGGAAGTTTAAATTAAAAATTAAACAAGATGAGAAAATATATGCTATTGTCCCTTCTTTTACATGGTCAGGAACGGTTAACACCTTAATACTTAATAATATTACACCAATATTTTGTGATATTGATAAAAATTTTACTCTAGATTTAAAAAAAATAGAAAAAAAAATTAGTGAGTTAGGTAAGATCAAAAAAAAAATTAAATTTATAGTACCTGTTTCTAACTACGGTAACATTATAGATATAGATTCTTTAAAAACTTTTTGTAAAAAAAACAAAGTTATAGCTTTGATGGACAGTGCACCAGCATTTGGGTCAAAATTTAAAAAAAAGTCTCCAAATAATTTTGGAATTGATGAGATATACAGTTTTCACGCAACAAAAATTATGACATCTATGGAGGGCGGCTGTGTGATTTCAAACAATCTAGATATCGTAAACTACTGCAAGTATATAAGAGATTTTGGTCAGTATGAAAAAAAAATAGGTAATATAAAATTGCCAGGTTTGAATTCAAAAATGCAAGAAGTATCGGCAATAATTGGGAATTATAATTTGAGAAATTTCAATAAAACTTTAAATAATCGAATGAAGGTAATAAAACAGTATCAAAACTTTTTTAGAAAATATGATGAAAAAAATATATTTTCCTTAATGAAAATTAATAAAGAAGTTGATTGTACTTATCTATATTTTCCAATTATTGTTAATAAAAACCTTAATAAGTTTAAAAAATATTTAAAAAAATCTAAAATTAATTTTAGAAAATATTATACTGCAGTTCATACACTGGACTACTACAAACAAAGAAAAATCACTTTAAATTTAGGACTAGAATTTACAAATGAAATTAAAGACAAAATTGTTGCGCTTCCTGTTTTTTCAGATATGAGTAGTAAGGAAATAAATTATATTTTTAAGAAGATTAATAATTTTTATAAGATTTGATCATATGAAAACAATACTTGTAACTGGAGGGTCAGGTTATCTGGGAACTGTTTTGGTTAATAAATTATTAAAAAAAAAATATAAGATAATTAATTTAGATCCCATGATCTATTCAAATTCACCTAATATCTCACAAAAAAATAAAAATATTGAAAATTTTGTAGGTGTAACAGAGGATAAATACATATTAGAAAAAATTTTTACTAAAAAGATATATGCAGTTATTCATTTGTCGGGCGTATCTAACGATCCTACAGCACTATTGAACCCTGCTTTAACGGAAAAATCAAATATCAAAGCTACTAAAATAATTGTAAAGCTGGCAAAAAAAAGAAAGGTCAGCAAATTTTTATTTGCATCTTCTTGTAGTGTTTATGGCTTTACAGGTGAAAAAAAATTAATAAATGAAAAATCAAAATCAAAACCAATAAGTGAATATGCAAAATCAAAAGTAATTGGAGAAAAAATAGTTCTTAAAGAAAAAAATAAAAATTTTATTGTAAATTGCCTTAGAAAAGGAACTCTATACGGTTCTTCTCCAAGAATGAGGTTCGATTTAGTATTAAATACTATGGTAGGTTCAGCGACACAGGCAAATGAAATTATTATTAATGGTGGTGACCAATGGAGACCATTCCTGCACGTCGATGATGCTGCTGATGCGTATATTAAATTATTAGAAAACAAAAATGAGAAATTAAATGGTCAAGTATATAATATTGGAGCTAATTCCCAAAACTTTCAAATCAAAGAATTAGCTTATAAAATTAAAAAATTTATACCAAAAAGTAAAATAAAGTTTAGTAAAAATTTTGACAATAGAAGTTATAAAGTTAATTTTGACAAAATCAAAAAAGATTTGAAGTGGGAACCTTCAAAAAAAATAGAGGAAGGCATAGCTTCAGTAATGAGGTTATTTAAAATAGGTAAAGTGAAAAACTTTAGAGATATAAATTATTACAACATTAAAAGACTAATTTCTCATTTAAATATCTAGAAGCTAAATGAATATTTTATGTTATTGTGAATCCAATCATAAAACTGGGTTTGGACATTTTTCAAGAATTAAAATTTTAATAACACTTATCAAAAAAAAATATCCAAAAGCAAAATTATTTATATTCTCTAAAAATAAAAAAGAAGCAAAAGAATTTTTTAAAACAAAAATTGTATATTCAAAAAATATTTTTGATTACATTTCTAAAAAAAAAAAATTACTTGATTTAGTGGTTTTAGACCCACCTTATTATGAGGGTAAAAATGATAAGATATTAAATCAAAGATTAAAAGATATTTATTTAATTGAGGATAGAAAATTTAGAATATTAAAATTAACAGATGAAACTAAACCAACAGCTCATTATTGTGATTATTTAATTAATGATTTTCCACTTTCAACTGCCTTTATTAAAAAATATAGATTAACAAATAATAAGATGAAGTTATTTTTAGGAATATATGCCTTCTTGTATCCCAGCATGCTATTAAATAAGTTTTTGCATAAAAATAAGAAATATGATCTTTTAATAGCATTTGGAGGAAATGATCCTAATAACTTGGGGATGAAGTTTTTTGAAACAATAAAAAACAATAGACAAAAAAAGATATTTATTCTTAATAAAAATACTTATAAAAAATTAATAAAGTATCAAGACAAGTATAATTGCATAAAACCCATTACAGATCAGAAAAATTTTTTGAAATTGTTAAGTTGCAGTAAAATGTATTTATCAACACCATCAAATATAATGTTTGAGGCTTTTGCATTAAATATGAGCGGTGTGGTTATACCTACACAAAATAGACAAAATGTTATGGGAAGAAGTTTTCAAAAAATGAAGATTGTTAAAAACTTAAATCTATTTAAAAATTTAAAAAATAATGTCCTTGAAAAAAATTTAAGAATTAAAACTACACCACATAAAAGATTTAATTTATATAAGGCAATTGATATGCAAAATAAAATTATAAAATCTTTATAAAATGAACCTAGCAATTATCCCAGCCAGATCAGGAAGTACAAGACTTAAAAATAAAAATATTTTAAGTTTTAATGGTAAGCCAATGATAGCATGGACTATAGAAGCTGCAAAAAAAAGTAAAATTTTTGATTATATTTATGTGAGTACTGATTCAAAAAAAATTGCATCAATAGCAATAAAATATGGTGCTAAGGTTCCCTTTTTAAGAGATAAAAAATTATCTGACAATTTTACATCGGTGCATGAGGTAACATATGATGCTGTAATCAAGTTAGAAAAAAAAATTAACAAAAGTTTTAAAAATGTTTTTCAATTAATGCCAAACTGTCCTTTGCGAAACGATGTAGATATTAAAAATTTTTATAAATATTTTAAAAATAATAAAATTAAATCTCTAGTTTCATGTACAAAATTTCATTTTGGAAACCCCTGGTGGGCATTTTATCAAAATAAAAAAAATGTTAAAAGATTATTCCCAAAATTATATAAAAAAAGGTCACAAGATCTTCCAGAAGCGTTCACTCCAACGGGGGCAATTTGGATAACAAATAAAAAAAATTTTTTAAAAACAAAATCGTTCTATTCAACCGATTTTAAATTTAAAGAATTAAGTTGGAAGTCAGCAATTGATATTGATACCAAAGAAGATTTTATGATTGCTAAAAGTGTAAAGATATGAAAAAAAAAAAATTATTAATCTTTGGTGCTGGAAATCAATCTAATGTAGTTACAAAATTGATAGAAGAAAAATTCGATATTTTAGCATATGTAACATCAAAAAAAATGACTAAAAATATGTTCACCAGGAAAAAGATATACTCATTAACTAAAAACAATCTTTTGAAAATTACAAATAATAAATCTTTTTTTTCTATAATTGCAATTGGTGACAACAAGGATAGGAAAAAAATATTTAATGATATAAAAAAATTTAATTTAAAAATTAAATGGCTTTCAATTATTTCTCCAAATTCAATAATATCGAAAGATGTAATTATTGGAGAGGGAAGCTTGATAATGCCTGGATGTATAATTAATAATGGGACTAGAATAAAAGACCATTGCATAATAAATACAGGTTCTATAATTGAACATGACAATTATTTTGATAATTTTTCAAGTTGTGGTCCTGGTGTAGTGACTGGAGGTAATGTGAGGGTAGGCGAATCATCATATATTGGTATCGGATCTGTAGTAAAAGAAAAAATTATGGTAGATAACAATGTATTTATAGGGGGCAACTCATTTATTAACAAAAATTGTAAGAAAAATTCACTTTATTATGGTAACCCAATCAAATTAATATCATGAAAAATAAAACTATATTTATAAGTGGCGGTACAGGCTCTTTTGGTAAAGCGTTCACTAATTATGTAATCAAGAATTTAGATCCAAAAAAAATTATAATTTTTAGCAGAGATGAGCTTAAACAATTTGAGATGAAAAAAAGTTTCGATAAAGCACAATTAAAAAAAATTCGTTTTTTCATTGGAGATATTAGAGATATCGAAAGATTGACATATGCATTAAAAAATGTGGATATTGTTATACATGCAGCTGCACTCAAGCAAATTGGGGCATGTGAATACAATCCATTTGAAGCAATTAAAACAAACGTTTTGGGTTCACATAATATAATTCAAGCAAGTATAATAAATAATGTTAAAAAAGTTATTGCATTAAGTACTGACAAAGCTAGTTCACCAATTAATTTATATGGTGCAACAAAATTAACATCTGACAAACTTTTTGTATCTGCAAATTATCATAGTGGTTCATCAGGGATTAAACTTTCAGTCGTTAGATATGGAAATGTTTTCTCAAGCAGGGGATCAGTCGTAACTGTTTTTAAAAAATTAAAAGAACAGAAAAAACCTCTTGAAATTACAGATATGAATATGACCAGATTTAATATAACCCTGGATGAGGGTGTCAAATTTGTATTAAACTCACTAGATAACATGAAGGGAGGAGAGATTTTTATACCTAAATTATCCTCTTTTAAGATTTCAGACTTAGCGAGAGCAGTCGATCCTAGTGCAAAAATTAAGATTACTGGAATAAATTATGGGGAAAAAATTCACGAAGAGATGATTTCTGAAAATGAAACTGGCGATATATTATCCTTTAAAGACAAGTATATTATTTTACCTGATATGAATATGATTTCATGGAAAAAGGATTTGTACCTTAAAAAAAAACCATATCCAAAAGTTAAAAAACACTTCTCTTACAGAAGTAATAAAAATGAAAAATTTTTAAATTTGAAGCAATTAAAAGAACTTTTAAAAAAAAATTTTTAAATGAAGAATATTAACTATGGCTCCCAAACCATAAATGAGAATGATATAAAGTCAGTCAGTAAAATACTAAGATCAAAGACAATAACACAAGGTATCCAAGTTGATTTATTTGAGAATAAGATAAATCAATTATTTGGGGGAAAATTTTGTGTTGCTTTGTCAAGTGGCACGGCTGCTCTGCATTTATCTATTTTAGCACTTAATTTAAAAAAAAATGACATCATAATAACAACACCTATAACTTTTTTAGCAACAGCAACATCTATAATAAATGCAGGATGCAAGATTTTTTTAAGTGATATTAATTTAACTAATTTTACACTTGATACAAATATCTTAGAAGAAAATTTGAAAAAACTTAAAAAACTCAAAAAAAAGTGCGCAGCAGTAATAGCAGTTGATTATGCAGGATCACCGTGTGACTGGAAAGAGCTAAAAAGATTATCAGTAAAATATAAATTTGTACTTATAAATGATAATTGTCATGCAATAGGAAGTAAATATTTAACCTCTATGAAGTATGCAATTAAATTTGCGGACATTGTTACTCAGAGCTATCACCCAGTAAAAAATATTACAACTGGAGAAGGTGGGTCCATGATTACGAATAATAAAAGGATATATGAAAAAGTTAAATTAATGAGATCACATGGCATTATTAAAAAAAAAAAAGAAATGAAAAAACTTGGAATGTGGCATTATCGTGCTGATATACTCGGTTATAATTACAGATTAACCGATTTTCAATCAGCACTTGGCATTTCTCAACTTAATAAATTGAGTAATTTTTTAAAAAAAAGAAATAAAATAGCAAAAATTTATAATCAAAATTTTGAAAATAAAAAAAAAATAACAGTAAAAAAAGAAATTGAAGAAAATAGTTATTGTGCTTACCACTTATACACTATCTTGTTTAATTTCAAAAAATATAAAATTTCTAAAGTATCTTTTTTTGAAAAAATGAAAAAAGATAAGATTAATTTACAAGTACATTATATTCCACTTTACAAAATGGAGATAATAAAAAGAAATTTATTTAATAAAAAAGAAAAATTTCCTAACAGTGAGTATTTTTATAATAATTCATTTTCTATACCAATATTTCCAAATCTGAGTCTTAAAGACCAGAAATATGTAATTAATAAAATTAGTAATTATTTATACTAGATGAAAGTTAAAAAATTGAATATTGCAATTATTCCTGCGAGATATGGCAGCAAAAGAATTAAACATAAAAATATAAAAAAATTTATAACAAAGCCCATTATATTACATGTGATCGATTTATTAAAAAAATCAAAATTTTTTGATTTAATAGTAGTAAGCAGTGATAGTAAAAAAATTTTAGATATTGCTGAACGTGGAGGAGCCAATTATTTGATAAATCGTCCAAAAGAATTAGCTAATGATAAAGCTGATACTAAATCTGTAATTTTACATTCAATTAAAATTTTAGAAAAAAAATTTGAATTAGAAAATATTTTTTGCACCTATCCCACTTCAATTTTTTTGACATCAAAAATTATAATAAAAGCCTTTGAATTAGAAAAAAAAACAAAAAATTTTATTTTTGGTGCATGTAGTTACGATCACCCAATTCAAAGATCTTTTAAAAAAAACATTCATAATAATGTAAAGTTAAATTTTCCTAAACAAATTTCTAAAAGAACACAAGATCTTAAAAAAAACTATCATGATGCTGGACAATTTTATCTTGCCTCAAAGGATAATTGGTTAAAAACTAGGTCAATTATATCAAACAAATCTAATTTTATTGAACTTTCAAGATTTGAATGTCAAGATATTGATACACATGATGACTGGAAGTTTGCAGAAATACTATACAAAAATGTGAAGTAAAAATTGAATTCTAGATATAAAAATATTAAATATTTAATTAAATAATTGATGAAAATAAACAGTAATTTAAAAAATTTTTACCACGAATACTCAAAGAAAATCAAATGGAAAAAAAATCCAAAAAATACTGTTTATTTAAGAAATAAAGAAAACAGATATGAATGGTTTAATGATGGGATACTGAGCTCCTACGAAAATTTAATAACCTTTAATTTGCAAAAAAAACTTAATAATAAAATTGCTATAATCACAGTTTCAAAAGATCAAATAATTCAAAAATTTTCTTATGAAGAAATTGATTTAAAAGTAAATAAATTGATTGGTTCCTTTTTATACCCTTATATAAATAAAAAGATTAGAGTAATGATTCATGCATCGGCATCTATTGAGTCGGCTGTCTGGATGTTAGCTTGTTCTAAACTTGGGTTTCATTTTTCTGTTATTTTTGAGGATCTTGAAAAAATTGGATTAGAAAATAGAATAAACCTATTTAAACCCAACATTTTCTTTACAAGACAATCAAAGAAAAAAATAAAAAAAATTTTTAATAAAAAAAAAGAAATTAAGATTTTTGATAAAAGTGACTTTGTAGAAGCAATGAATTCAACAGTAAAAAATAAATATAAAAATATAAACGTTAAAAGTCATAATAGTTACTTTACTTTGTTTACATCTGGGTCCACTGGAATGCCCAAAGGAGTAACACATAGTACTGGAGGATATCTAACTTATGCACGATTGACTTGTGAAAAAAAGTTTGGAATGAAAAAAAATTCTATTGTTTTAACAGGTTCTGACGCTGGATGGATTAATGGCCACACATATTCATTGTTTGGTCCATTATTATTTGGATCCACTACTATACTTATGGAAACACCAATATCACTTCTTGATGAAGTATTTTTAAATAAAATTCTCAAAATAGGTGTAACAATTCTATATTTACCAGTAACTCTTTTGAGATTAATTAAATCAATCTCCAAAATAAAAAAATTCAACAAAAATATAATTTCATTAGGATCTATGGGGGAACCCTTAGCGCCTGCTGTAGCAAAATGGTTTTCAATGAGTTTTTCACCTAAAAAAAACAAATCCATAGTAAATACTTATTTTCAAACAGAAACTGGAGGTATAATTTTATCTCCAAAATACAACGATAATGCACTAAGTGTACCCCACGGGTCAGTTGGAACTGCTGTCAACTCTTTTCTTAAAATTAATAAACTTGATAATAAAATAAAAAAAGAAATTAAGATTACCACACCTTGGCCTGGAATGATGAAAGATATAATAAATGGCAAAAAGGAATGGAATAAATATTGGGATACAAATAATGACTTTAGATTATTTGACTTGGCTACAATAAAAAATAGAAAAGTTTATATTCATGGTAGAAATGATGATGTTATTAATATTCGAGGACATAGAATTGGTTCAGGTGAGGTTGAGTCAGCTATTTTGGCAATAAAAGATGTTATTGAAATTTGTGCAATAAACATAACAGATGAATTAGAGGGCTCGAAAATATATTTGTTTGTAGTTAGTAAAAAAAATGTAGAGGAAAAAATTGAAAAATTACTAATGTCAACTTTTGGCTCTTATGCTTTACCTAAAAAGATAATTAAAGTTCCTGAACTTCCAAAAACAAAAAGTGGTAAAATTTTAAGAAGACTATTGAGAATGTTAATTGAAAATCCAAATTTATCTAAATTTGGTGATACTTCAACTATTTTAAATTATAAATCAATAGATATAGTAAAAAAAAGTTTAAAAATTTATGAAAATAGTTAGTTTAAAAGAGGTTATTTCTTTAATTTCAAAAAATACGGGTGTACCTAAAACGAAGCTAAACCTCACTTCTTGTGCTATGGATTTTAATAGGTGGGATAGTGTAGCCCATATAAGAATTATGCTTGATTTAGAAAAAAAAACTAAAAAAAAAATCAGCACTTCTCAAATGTCAAACTTAAATTCTGTTAAGAAAATAATTAATTTTTTAAAATAAAGTATTTTTATTTAATTTTTTTTAAAATATGATTTGAAAAAGGATTACCAAAATAAATAGAGTCCTTTTTTACTTTTTGATTATATACAGAAGAGCCAATTGATATTTCAGAATTTTTACCAATATGAGAATCTCCAAGAACTGATGAGTGAGGTCTTAAAGTAACATTTTGATCTAAATTTGGTTGTTCATCGGAGTTAGTAGAGTTTTGACCAACAGTACAGTTGTTATAAATCGTTAAATAATTTTTATATTTACCTTTTCCAATAACCGAACCAATAGGGTGCTGTAAATTAAAGATCTTAGGTAGATTTATAGAGTATAGTATATCCACACTATGCATAATTTTGTTTAAATAATATAACTTAGTACAAATAGTTTTGGATTTGCAATTTTTAAAGGTTGTATTGGATAAAAAATACAAAAAAGTGCAGAAATGATCTGTATTTAAGTGATCAAAATATACTTGTTTTTTTTGAGTTGTATATTTTTTTATATCTTTAATCCCATCATGGCAAAATTCAATTTTATCAAGAGATATATTAAAAGATTTTTTTAAATCTCTTTCACTAACTATTTCTCCATCTTTGAAGTAAGTGTTTAACGCGTTTAAACAATATTCTAAAAGATAATTTTTATTTATACTTAACAGCATAAGATTG
>Ga0129324_10002469_pt1 | contig 11326 bp, 8 predicted proteins | sample CPBDNA_7_FD_96879 | JGI IMG/M metagenome (GOLD analysis project Ga0129324, IMG submission 96879) | Freshwater to marine salinity gradient microbial communities from Chesapeake Bay, USA - CPBay_Spr_15_0.2_DNA | ecosystem: Environmental > Aquatic > Marine > Coastal | place: USA: Chesapeake Bay... | reverse complement strand
GAGTGACTGGTTATACGGGTTATACGGGTTATACCGGTTACACGGGTTATACTGGAGCGACTGGAGTGACTGGTTATACTGGTTATACGGGTTATACCGGTTACACGGGTTATACTGGTGCAACGGGTGTGACTGGTTATACTGGTCCAATTGGCCCAACTGGTCCTGGCGGAGCGATTGGGTATTATGGCGTGTTTAGTAATAATACAGACCAAACAGTAACACAGTCTCCATCACCATTACATGTCGAATTCAATACAACTGAAAAAAATAATGGAATTGTTGTTGATAATTTATCTGCATCAAAAATCGTTATACAAAATACGGGGTTATATAATTTTCAATTTTCATTTCAAACCATTAAAACGTTGTATAGTGAAGAAATAACAATATGGTTTAAAAAAAATGGCACCGATATTCCTTCATCGACGCGCAAATATGGTATTACAAATGATTTATATAATGTCCAGTCTTGGAATTATATGGAAGATTTTAATAAGAATGATTATTTTGAAATAATTGTTGCATCCTCGTCATCAAATAATAATATAATACTTGATTCTTCTGGTGTAGAGTTGAATTATCCAGCAATGCCTTCGTCGATTCTCACGATTCATCAGGTGATGCATACACAACTAGGTCCTACTGGTTACACTGGTTATACTGGTTATACGGGTTATACTGGTTATACGGGTTATACTGGGGTCACTGGTTATACTGGTTATACGGGTTATACTGGTTATACGGGATACACGGGAGTAACGGGTTACACTGGTTACACTGGTTATACGGGTTACACGGGTTATACTGGGGTCACTGGTTATACGGGTTATACAGGTTATACGGGTTATACTGGGGTCACGGGTGCGACGGGTTACACAGGTTATACCGGTTATACCGGTTATACTGGAGCGACTGGAGCGACTGGAGTAACTGGTTATACGGGATACACGGGTTATACTGGTTATACGGGATACACGGGAGCAACAGGTGTCACTGGTTATACGGGATACACGGGTTATACTGGTTATACGGGATACACGGGAGCAACAGGTGTCACTGGTTATACAGGTTATACGGGTTATACGGGTTACACTGGTTATACGGGTTACACAGGAGTGACGGGTTATACAGGTTATACGGGTTATACGGGTTACACTGGTTATACTGGAGTGACGGGTTACACTGGTTATACGGGTTATACGGGTTATACTGGTTATACTGGTTACACAGGAGTGACGGGTTATACGGGTTATACGGGTTATACGGGTTACACTGGTTATACTGGAGTGACAGGTTACACAGGTTATACGGGTTATACGGGTTATACTGGTTATACTGGTTATACTGGAGTGACAGGTTATACGGGTTATACGGGTTATACGGGTTATACGGGTTACACTGGAGCGACTGGAGTGACGGGTTACACTGGTTATACGGGTTATACGGGTCCTATTGGACCAAGGGGTTTACAAGGTGATAATGGCGTGGCAAGTGGTCTTTCATTTTATTTTGACGGTCCATCAACAACATATTCGGGGACTCCGGTAGATTTGTCTATGAATTTAACGCCAGATACAACAGACCAAACCGTTTTTACAACTTCTTTATTAGTTCTTGATGGTTCAGTTAATTGTGTAAATTATATATCGAACCCTTCCGTTCTTCAAAACAATTTTATTCCAGGCGGTATATGGACATTTAATTTATATTCAGAAAGAATTAGTCCAACGATTAATGATGATATTTTATATATTCAAGTTAAAATAAACGAATTAAATAGCGAAGGAGTATTTTTAGAAAATCTTGTAGATGATACAACAGGAACACCAAATACATTTATAGGAACTACATTAAATAATTATGATTATCTTTTATATGTTCCAGAACATACATTAGTTTCCATTTCTAGTCGAATTGAAGTTCAACTATACGCAACAACTACCTTACCTGGAACTTCGCCAACTGTTTTTAACTTATATATGAGGAATTCTACATTAAGTCATGTCATAACAAGTTTTGCTTCTCAAGCAGGCGAACGCGGTGCAACCGGTTATACGGGTTATACGGGTTACACGGGTTACACGGGTTACACTGGAGCGACTGGAGTGACTGGTTATACTGGTTATACGGGTTATACGGGTTACACGGGTTACACTGGAGCGACTGGAGTGACTGGTTACACTGGTTATACGGGTTATACGGGTTATACGGGTTATACAGGTTATACCGGTTATACGGGTTATACGGGTTATACTGGAGTGACTGGTTACACAGGTTACACTGGTTATACGGGTTATACGGGTTATACGGGTTATACGGGTTATACCGGTTATACGGGTTATACGGGTTATACGGGTTATACAGGTTATACAGGTTATACTGGTTACACAGGTTACACAGGTTACACGGGTTATACGGGTTACACAGGTTACACTGGTTATACGGGTTATACGGGTTATACGGGTTATACTGGTTATACTGGTTACACTGGTTACACCGGTTATACGGGTTATACGGGTTATACGGGTTATACGGGTTATACGGGTTATACAGGTTATACTGGTTACACTGGTTACACTGGTTATACGGGTTACACTGGTTACACTGGTTATACGGGTTATACGGGTTACACTGGTTATACTGGTTACACTGGTTACACCGGTTATACGGGTTATACGGGTTATACAGGCCCAACTGGGTTTGGCACCACCGTCCCGCAAAATGTTATTACAACATGGAATCCTGAAAACGGTGATATACCAGATGGATGGGTATTAATAAATGATATTCCTTTTATATATTCATCTGGCATTGAGTTGTCCTATGAATCAAATATTGATTCTTCATTAAACAGTATGACTACCTTTGTTGATATTTCTTTTAATAATCTTGTTTATTTAGATGCTCTTGCCGAAAATGCATATTCTGTGGATAGTGAAAAAAAAGCGGTAACCCTTAAAAATCCAGGAAAATATGATATTTTTTATAGTCAAACCGTATTTCAAGGAAACCGATTTGCCCAGCGTATAAGAAATACTAGTAAAGTTCCAAATACTTATTATCATTACGCGTTTGGTGATAATGTGTCTGGCGATGCAAGCACTATAGTATCTAATGGTGTTATTGATGTTTCAGAGAATGATATTATACAGTTTCAGATATATATAGAAAATGCAGAAACATCATTAGTTTCTAGGGAAATGCCCAGTGATATTTCTAGCGTTCCTATGACATTTAAGAAAGTGAAAATAAAGCAAATAATATAATTACTATAGATAGGTGTAAATATATATATAAAATAAGGTAAAATGAAATAGTATTCACTTTATATATAATGTCCTGTAATTGCAATTATAGCGTTCATAGTAATATTCCATGTGTTTCTTGTGATAACGTGGAGAATATAAATGGAAAGGCAAATATAACCCAAAAAAGAATATGGAAACAAGTTCGTGTTCCTGCATCAATGTATTTAATGAATATGGGTGCTTTAACTAGTGCTTCTAGTCGTATTAAAAGTGGAAATAATGTCAACTGGAACCAATCTAGCGACCAAGTTTTAGCATCGATTCAAACAGTCGTTCAACCTAGTCATGGTAATTCCCTTAAACGGACTTTAACAAGTCATCGACCTGGTGCTGCATCGCCAGGTGGTGTGGGTGTTGATGTCAAGCATGATTCGTATGCTCGATATTTAAATCGTAAGAAAGCATCAAACTTTAAATCACAAACATCTAATATTGCGAGTAATGCATTATATGGAAATAAAACAAAGTCTATTAATTTATTATCACATTCTGCAGATTGCTGTTCTTAGAAATAATAAATAATAAATAATAAATAATAAATAATAAATAATAAATAATAAATAATAAATAATAAATAATAAAATAATAAAATGTATAATCTTATATTATTTTATATATAATGTCATCGAGTTCAAGTTCAAGTTCAATATCATTAAACTCTCCATCTCACCGTGGATTGGTATTTACTTATAATAAATTAAGTGTTCAACAAGCACCCGCGTTGAGAACTACTACAACTATACGTTATAGAACTTTAAATATGCACAACAGTGTAAATAATAACATCTCGTCAATGAATTCAATTATAAATACAAAAAGAAGTAATTGTTCAACGTGCGGAAATTAATGTTTAGTATTTTATAGTATTGCTATTTAGTGTTTTTGTATATTAGTGTTTTTGTATATTAGTGTTTATAATATAAATATTAAACCGAATAATTATATATACCAAAATATAATGGATAGTATCAATTTAAATAGTGAATCTTATACCAACAATGAAATTGAAAAATTATTACATTTAATATCACCATATAATTCAAGTGATGTAAATACATCAAAAGAAAAACTAATAAAAGAACTTGATAATAAGCAATATTTGGGTAATATAGAAAAACAACAAACTATTATCTCATTTATAGAATCTATTTCTTCTCGATTACAAAGTCAATTTAATAGTTTAAGTAATTACAATAATAATTACAATAATAAAGTGATTGACCAAGGCAGTAATTTTATAATAGAAAATCCTGATGTTAGTATCGGAAAAAATGCAAAGGTTGAAGAAGGACGTATTACTTTAGATTCAAAAAGTGCTCCTCCCGGCAACCTAAATCCTATTAATGTGCGAACAATTACACAAGCAATCAGTATTGATTCGAGATTCCGCCCCAATTATAGCACTACCAAATCTACCAATTATGATATTACTTTGCCATCCATTCAAAAAAATGTTGTGAATATGCGTGTTGCATCTATTGAATTGCCAACAACCTATTATGCAGTTTCTTGTTATAACGGTAACTCAACATGTCTTATCACGGATTTAAGTAATAATGGCGAAGGTTGGTTACTTACTTTACCTGATGGAAACTACGAACAACCGTGGGCAAATAATAGTAAAGCAGCATACATCGATACTGTGATGAACCTCTCTATATTGTCGGCATCGCCCGTTCTTATAAATCCAAATGGCACAACATCGCCAAATCCTAGCGGAACAAATTTAACTGCAAACGATTTAACTTTTTTATTAGATCAAATTAGCGGTAAATCTATTTTCAAGATTGTTGCCGGCGGTGTTTTAGCAACAGATGGCATGACGGTTAATTTTAATGTTGATATAAGTGGAAATATAGATAATAATGCAAACCTACAGATGCGATTGGGATGGCAACTTGGATACCGTAAAGCAGAATATACCACTACATCACAGACAGTATCTGAAGGTATTTGTTTGGTGTGTGGTCCGAGATACGGATTTATTTCAATTGACGACCGCCAAAAAAACACTGGTCCTGCTTACATGGTTGCTTATGCAAATTCTATACTACAAGATAATATTATTACTCGTATTAATCTAGCAGAATTACAGGCAGATTCGGGTGTTTATCAAAGCACTAGCGACCCTGGTTTAACAACGCAATTAAATAGAATGCGTGAATATTTTGGACCGGTCGATATACAGCGTCTTCATATCTCTCTTTATGATGAATTTGGACGAATTATCGATTTAAATAATATGGACTGGTCTATTACATTGGCATTTGAGTTGTTGTATAATTAAAAAAGTATTGTATGCTAAGTATTGTATACTAAGTATTGTATGCTAAGTATTGTATGCTACAAATGTTCATTTATAATTTACTATAAAACTCTTGAACCTTTTTATTGACTTTTATTTTTTGAGGGTCAAAAGCGGTCAAATACAATCCTTCCAAACTTTTAATACGCGATAAGGCAACATAGGTTTGACCGCATTCAAATATACTACTCCCGGCGTCAATCTGCGCCATATCCAGTGACATCCCCTGTGATTTATGAATTGTCACTGCCCAAGCATAGATTAACGGTATTTGTTTTACACCAATCGATGCATTTGTTTCGCTGTTCCACGTATGGTACTGTATTACTCTTTTATAACCATTTGTAAATTGGACTAGCGGCAAACCATTACTAACGAAATCAATAATAACTCCTTGACTGCCATTGACGAGTGGTTCAGCACTTTCCATATCAATATTCGCAATACACATTACTTGCGCACCAACTTTTAATATAATTTCTTTTTCTGCCATTATATTATTCACCATATAAGTGTATTCCATTTCACGTTGTTCAGCGGAAATATGACTGCTACTGCTACTATTATACGTTTTTGCCAATTCTTCTGGCAACAATTCGACGCGTTGTAGTGTGAACTTTTTATCATCACTGGTTAATTTTGATAATTCAGCAATATTAATGACTTCAACGTCTCTTTTGCGTGGCAATAATATCGTGGGTTTAAACGTATCAGGTATCGATTTATTGAGTTGTCTGTTTAAAATATCAAAGGATGATTTACTTAATTTACCTACTCGTATACGGTTTAATATATTTGTGTAGACATCATCCGTTTGCCGAAATATTTTCTTTAATTGGACGACAGTGTCAATCGTCGATTCCCATATTGGACTTTCAAAACAAAATGCCGATGCTGCAGAATCATCGTATTCGTATCCATAACCACCACCGCCAATGGATAAAGATGTATTATTTGCCGAGGACGATACCGGCGGCAACTGATAAAAATCACCCGAAAATACTAGTTGTATGCCACCAAATGGAAGATGCGAATTTTGTTTACGCACCCCACGCGCAATCCCGTCTAAAATTTCAAAGATTTTTTGCGACATCATACTTACCTCATCTATAATTAAAATATCTACCTTTTTCCAATTATGAGTTTTTTTCTTATTACCGACAATTCGTTTAATAACTAAATCTGCAGGTCCGTTTGCCAACCCAATGCCTGCCCACGAATGAACGGTCTTTGCTTGGCAATTCAATAATACTGCAGCACACCCAGTTAATGCACACACTTGAATATTCTTTCCATTTGCTTTACTAGTTTCTACCATTTTTTTTATAAGTGCTGTTTTTCCTGAACCACCAGGTCCTGTCAATAATAGGTTGGAACCATTATTGAATGCAGTTAATGCCTGCTCTTGTTCGTCCGATAATATTATAGTGGTCATTTTATAATATAATCTAGGTTTGTTATTATAGTGTTTTATCATTTAAGAATGTTTCAATTTATTTTTAAATAATATGTGTCTATTTCATTGTGTCTATTTCATTGTGTCTATTTCATTGTATATTGGCGGAGACTGCGTTTGACCTACATTTTCCTCATCTTTTTCAGTATTCTTATTAGATACATACTCGCCATATTGTGGATATTCTTGAGTAGTAGGTTGTTTTTGGATATTAATGATACTATTATATGTCTCTTCTGTAAGAATCACATATTTCCCTTGATTTTCATTTGCTTTTTTTTCTCTTTTAATACAGTGGTTATTTATTATAAAAATTGATCCGCAAATACATATTGTAGTTAGTGTTGGTATTACAAATCCAGGAACTAACATCTTATACTATTTATATATTTAATTTTATATCTATTTTTATCTCTATAATAACATGAACTAAAACATAATTAAAAAATTGATTATAACATTCATTGTTATCGGTATATATCATATATTATAATTATAACTCTACCAAATACAATGCATACTTGTCTATATTGTCACCGCGAATATCAACGAAAAGTATATTTTGACCGTCATGTAGTCGCTTGCGAATTCTTATCGAAAACAAACAAAGAACGGGAACTAGATTTTGAGGAATTATCAGACACGCCTAGCACACGTGAATTGTATAAAATTATAATGGAACTTGCTAGTAAATGTAACCAATTAGAAACTCAAATGAAAGATATTACTAAATGGGCAAATATTAAAAAACAAAAACTGAATATTGTTGATTGGTTGAATGAACATAGACTGCATAATAATACGAATAATAGCAAAGGACCGACTTATTTTAATGATTTATTAAATGAAATCAAAATTACACAAGATGATTTAAATGTCTTGTTTGAAACGGATTATACCAATGGAGTTATGCATGTATTGAAAAGATATTTGGACATGAATATAACTAATAATGGTATAGTTTTATTTCCAATGTGTGCTTTTACCACCAAGGAAAATGTGTTTTATATTTATACAAAAAGTGAAGTAGAAAACAAAAGTGAAGTAGAAAACAAAAGTGAAGTAGAAAACAAAAGTGAAGTAGAAAACAAAAGTGAATGGGTCTTATGTGATAATGAATCTTATAAAAAATTAATGTATTTACTCGATAAGCAATTTATGGGTGCTTTTATTGAATGGCAAAATAAAAATAAACATAAAGGTTCATCCGATGATTTTGCTTTAATTTATTCAAAGAATATGAAAAAAATGATGGGTGGTGTTTTTACACGTGAACAACTATACTCACGTATAAAAAAAGAACTGTATACTTACATTCGATGTGAACCTCCTAATATTTTAGAATATGAAATTGATTATTGAAATTTAATTAACGATTTAATAATTAGACCTACAGTGTAAACTCATTTTTTTACTCTTTTTCTTTCTTTTATATTGATGGTTATGTTTATGTGTTTTTCGGTTTTGTTTTTGTTTTTGTTTTTGTTTTCGTTTTCCTCCGCCTGCTGCTGCTGGTGCTGGTGCTGGTGCTGGTGCTGCTGGTGCTGCTGGTGCTGGTGCTGCTTGTGCTTGTGCTGGTGCTTGTGCTGCTGCTGTTATTTTTTCTGCCTTCAATTTATCGGCATTTCCTCTTAATTGTTCATACGTTGGTTGCGTATATGTCGGTAATTGATTATCAACTAAAAATATACGATTGCGCGAATGAAAAACATCACCAAACAACGCTTGGGTGCATTGGTCTTTTAATACCGATGCCGAAAAAACTTCGTTTATTTTTTTATTAACATCAACAACAAACGTAGGAGAATTTCCGCCCTTTTTGCCTTTCTTTTTAGTTTTAGGTTTACTTATATTTCGTTTTCCACCCCTACTTGTTGCAGCACTTAATGTGACCGCTGCGGTTTCTTTCGTCCATTTTGCTTGTGCCTGATTATAATAATCAGCGATTGATGAAGACAATTCATTTAATTTTGACATTGCCACTTCAAATCCATTTACTAAATCAGGATCTCTATATTTATTTTGCAATAATTCTGGTGCTGTTAAATCTATTTTAAATGGGAAAAAATTTGCTGCATTTACTTTCGGTATTAATCCACTTCCGTAAAATTTCATAATATCATACATACTCCACCATTTATAACGCTGTTTATGTTCTTCGGGGTTATTTTCTTTAACTTCATCAAACATTTTTTGTTCAGGGTCAGACAATATCTCTCTGGGAATCATAAAAGGTTCACCAAATGATAACGATGGCATTATATATTAGATAAATAAATAATATTTATCTATTCGTTGATTGAAATTTGGTATAATTACTAAAATTATGGATATGGTGTGGTGTAGTATATGTTCAAACGAAGTGCTTTTTTTACAGTTCGCTTTTTTTAGTTAGATATACACATATATTATTTTTTAATCTTGAATATCTATCTACATAAACGACTATAATCCAAATGTATTACTAGAGTGTCATATATAATTTAAGCGTTAATGTAAAATTAAGCGTTAATGTAAAAGATTTTTAGTATATTTTATATATATTATGAGTTGGCAACAAAATAACAATCGCAGTAGAAGTGGTAATGAAGGTCTTGTTTGGATTCCAGGCGGTCCTGCTGCATGTATTAGAGGTTCTACTGGTCCGGGCGGTTCAACGGGTTACACGGGTTATACGGGTTATACTGGTTATACTGGGGTCACGGGTTACACTGGTTATACTGGTTACACAGGTGTGACCGGACCTACCGGTGATGCTGGTTATGGTATTATTGCCAAAGGGAATGTTGCCAGTTTTGGTTCATTGCCTGCAGACCCTTCACAAGGAGATGCTTGGTTTGTCAATACATATGGTGTCTATGATTCTGATTTATATATTTATGACGGGAGTGTATGGAAACCAAGTGGTAACTTAAAAGGACCCACTGGCCCAGGTTCAGGTGAAAGAGGTCATACCGGTTATACAGGTTATACGGGTTATACTGGTCCTGCTGGCGGTGATGGTGACGTCACTGTTTCGGTTACTGTTATTTCTGGTATGACGGGTTACACGGGTTACACCGGTTATACGGGTTACACCGGTTATACTGGTTATACGGGTTACACGGGTTACACCGGTTATACGGGTTATACGGGTTACACTGGTTACACGGGTTATACGGGTTACACTGGTTACACGGGTTACACGGGTTATACCGGTTATACAGGTTATACGGGTTATACTGGTTATACGGGTTACACTGGATTTACCGGTTACACGGGTTACACCGGTTATACGGGTTATACTGGATACACTGGTTACACTGGTTATACGGGTTACACTGGTTACACTGGTTATACGGGTTATACGGGTGCAACAGGGGTGACGGGTTATACAGGTTACACTGGTTATACAGGTTACACTGGTTACACAGGTTATACGGGTGCAACTGGTGTTACTGGTCCTACTGGTTTTGGAACTACAGTTCCTGCAGGTGTTATTGGGATATGGAGAGGAACGATTAATACAATTCCTGATGGATGGATATTATGCGACGGTTCCGAAAGTACTCCCGATTTACGTAGTCGTTTTATTATCGGCGAAGATGAGGAGAGTGAAAATTATAATCACGGACAAACTGGAACAATTTATGGTGCAACGGGACCTTATGGAATGATTCAATTAGCAAATGGCGATGGACTTGCTACTTATAATACCAACTTGCATTTTGAAGATGAATCAAACATATTGGGTGTCACTGGAGAAGTAAGAACCGACCGAGTTATTTTTGATAATAATTGCGTGCGACTTGGCGATAATGCAGGTTTAACCGACCAAAAGGGAAATGCCATTGCGATTGGTTATAATTCAGGTTATTCCGACCAAAGTGGCAATACAATTGCTATTGGCGTTGACGCTGGGAATACAAATCAAGGCGAATATTCAATTGCCGTTGGTTATAAGGCTGGTATTACTAATCAGCATTCTAACACTATTGTTATTAATGCTACTGGAACTAATTTAAATACGGATTATTCAAACAGTTGTTATATTTCTCCAATTAAATACAATTCAACGCCAAATTTTATTACAACTGATTATAAATTAGGATGGAATTCAACTACTGGAGAAATGTTTGCTTATCGTGACTAGTATATATACTATTACATTAATACTATTACATTAATACTATTACATTAATACTATTACATTAATACTATTACATTAATACTATTACATTAATACTATTACATAATTTACTTTAGTTTAATTTT
>Ga0129324_10002468_pt1 | contig 11330 bp, 10 predicted proteins | sample CPBDNA_7_FD_96879 | JGI IMG/M metagenome (GOLD analysis project Ga0129324, IMG submission 96879) | Freshwater to marine salinity gradient microbial communities from Chesapeake Bay, USA - CPBay_Spr_15_0.2_DNA | ecosystem: Environmental > Aquatic > Marine > Coastal | place: USA: Chesapeake Bay... | reverse complement strand
CTGGAGGAGAAAGAAATCGTTTGGCATTGTGTAAATTATTGCTATCTCCTTTCAATGTTTTGATTATGGATGAGCCAACAAACCACTTAGACATTGCCTCTAAAAATGTTCTAAAGCAGGCTTTATTAAACTTCAATGGGACCTTGATATTAGTTTCTCACGATAGGGATTTCTTGCAAGGATTAACCAATACAGTCTATGGATTTAAAGATAAGGTCATTAAAGAATATTTAGGAGATATCGACTATTTCTTGGAGCAGCACAAAATGGAAAATTTACGTGAGGCTGAAAAAAGAACTGTTATTAAGGTTGCTAAATCTGAGAATTCAGGATCTCAGGTAAACAAGGGAGAAGAAAAAGAGATTAAAAAATTAAAAAATAAGTTGTCTAGTATAGAGTCTGAAATTACAGATTTAGAAACCCAAATAGAGAACATGGATTTTGAATTGGAACAACATTATGATGAAGTTTCTACTAGACCCAATTTCTTTAAAAATTACGAAGCAAAAAAAGCTAAATTAGAGATTTTGTTAGAAGAATGGGAATCTATAGAATCTCAAGTAGCAGAGATTTCTTAAATTACCACATGTTTATTGACGAGAATCAAATTCAAAACCAAGCTGTTTTCCCCTCTTTTTTGAACGATCCTTCGGTTGAGGTATATGTAAAAAGAGAAGATCAAATCCATCCATTGGTTTCTGGAAATAAATTTAGGAAACTAAAGTATTCGCTTTTGGAAGCTAAAGAAGAAGGCTATACAACTGTTTTAACCTTTGGAGGTGCTTTTTCAAACCATATTGCAGCTACGGCTGCTGCTGGTAAACTTTTAGGTTTTCAAACTATCGGTGTGATTAGAGGCGATGAGTTGGCCAATGATTTAAGTTTAACGCTAGCTCAAAACGCAACACTGCGCGAAGCCAATAACAATGGAATGCAATTGCATTTTGTAAATCGCGAAGTATACAGATCAAAAGAAAATCAACACTTTATAAATTTTTTAAAGAATCAATTTGGTGATTTCTATTTAATTCCAGAAGGAGGGACTAGTGAGCTTGCCGTTAGAGGATGTGAGGAAATTTTAACAAAAGAAGACGAAAAATTCGATTATATTTGTGTAGCTGTTGGGACTGGAGGAACCATTTCGGGATTAATTAATAGTTCCAAAGATCATCAGCATATAATAGGGTTTCCTGTATTAAAAGGAGATTTTTTAAAAAGAGAAATTGAAAAACGCGTTCTAAAAAGAGACAATTGGCATTTGGAAGAAGATTTTCATTTTGGAGGTTATGCCAAAAGCCAACCAGAATTAATTTCTTTTATGAATCAGTTCTTAAAGGAAACAGGGATTCAATTAGATCCTATTTATACGGGGAAAGTTTTTTATGGATTGTCAGAAATGATTAAAAACAAAAAAATTAAAACTCCGTGTAAAATTTTAGTAATTCACACAGGAGGGCTTCAAGGAATTGAACCTTTCAATAAAGTTTTAGAAAAGAAACAACAAGAAACCATTAAGGTGATATGAAATTTAAATTGTATTTTTTAATCGTACTTGTCTCCTTATTTTTTATAAGTTGTGGAGGAAAGAAGTCGGTTATAAAATCGAAAAATAGATCTACCTCTAAATCGAAAACTTTTGTTGAAAAAGAAGATGTGGCTTTAAAAAGGTTGCCTTCTGTCAATCAAGCTTCACATGTAAAAAAGCTTAAAAGGAAAAGTGATGATTTAAATAAGAACACCTTAGATTATATAAAGACCTATGCTCCCTTAGCAGTCGTTAAGATGCATGAGTATAAAATTCCAGCAAGTATCTCATTGGCCCAAGGTATTTTAGAATCTGGAAGTGGGCAAAGTACTTTGGCAAGAAAATCAAACAATCACTTTGGAATTAAATGTCATACTGGTTGGGGTGGAGAAAGAGTTTATCATGATGATGATGAAGATGATGAATGTTTTCGAAAGTACAAGTATGTATCGAGCTCTTACAATGATCACTCTGATTTTCTAACGACAAGAAGACGTTATGCGTTTTTGTTTAAAATAAAGAACAATGATTACAAGGCTTGGGCGAAAGGTTTGAAGAAAGCGGGTTACGCTACAGATAGAAAGTATCCTGAGAAATTGATTTACATTATAGAGACCTATAAATTGTATGAATTTGACAAAATAGGAAAAAGAGATTTAAAAAAGCTCAAAGCCGATCCCATAGAGGTAACACCTGTTGAAAAAGAAGTGGTTGTTGCTACTACAGATGCTGCTGAAGCGCATACTGTTCAAAAAGGGGATACCTTATATTCAATTGCTAGGAAATATGGGACAACTGTAGCTCTTATTAAAAAGTTAAACAAATTAAAAGACAACCATTTAGATATTGGCCAAAAATTGATTTTAAAATGAGTATTATAAAAGCAGTGAGAGGTCATTTTCCTCAGATCCCTTCGGATTGTTTTGTGGCAGAAAACGCAACAATTGTTGGAGAAGTAAGCCTTGGGAAGGATTGCAGTGTTTGGTATAATGCTGTAATTAGAGGTGACGTACACTATATAAAAATAGGCAATAAGGTGAATATTCAAGATGGTGCTGTTATTCATGCCACCTATCAAAAATCACCTACAACTATTGGGAATAATGTATCAATTGGACACAATGCAATTGTACATGGTTGCACCATACATGATAATGTTTTAATTGGAATGGGCAGTATAGTAATGGATGATTGCATCATTGAGAGCAATTCCATTATCGCAGCGGGTGCCGTACTCACTAAAAACACACATGTTAAGAGTGGAAGCATCTATGCTGGAGTTCCAGCAAAAAAAGTTAAGGATGTTTCAGAAGAATTACTTTCAGGGGAAATTCATAGAATTGCAGATAATTATATTACTTATTCTGATTGGTTGAAAGAAGATTTAGAATAAAAAATAAAACCCTATAAAGAAATTCTTTACAGGGTTTTCGCGGTATTAATCAATCAATCAAATAAAAAAATACACTATTTCTTAACGACCTCTTCCCGGTCTTTTTTGATTGGCCATTTTATTTTTAGCCATTCGGTTTTTTGTCATTTTATTTTTAGCCATTTTCATTTTTCCATTTCTCATTTTTTTGAATTTTTCATACTGTACTGGCGTTAATATTTTTTGCATCTTATTTTGAAAATCAAGTTGTGCATCCAACGCTTTGTTTTGAGTTTCAAAATCTGCTCCAGGCCGCATTCTTTGAATACTTCCCTTCTGTATTTTACCATCTTTTACAGCTGAAGCCACTCTTCTTTTAAAGTCTGCCTGATCTTTACTTTCAGTCTTAATTTTTGCTAATTCAGCTCTGGTCCCGGCTCTTTCTTTCATCATTTTTTGTGCCATTGCAGCTCTTTCTTTTCCCTTAACAGCATACAAATCAGAAATCTTTTTCATTTGATCTTTGGTAAGATCCAATTGTAAAGCCATTTTCTTTACAGCTAATGTGGTTCTTTGTTCTGGAGTCAAATTAGATCCCATTTGGGCTCTGTTTGGTCTTTGTGCTTGTGCGGTAAATGTAAAAGCAAAAACTACGACTAAAATGCTTGCTATATTTTTCATCTTTTTGTTTTTTTAAGTTATTATTTTGTTTGCCTCTTTGACTATAGATTTTTTAAAAGGTTTAACTTTGTATTGTTTTTTAACAAGGGATTAACAAAAAATAAGTTTATGATTAAGAAGTTATTACTGCTATTGTTATTGTTATCAGGGGTTGTATCTGCGCAAGATTCAATTCAAGTCAATTTAAAAAATCCGTATGCAACCATTCATACGCATTTGTATTTTTTACAGTCAGACTCTTATCAACCGGAAAAAGCTGCCAAAAGTATTTTGCCTCAATCCTCAAAAGATCCAGTAAGAACTGCCATTCGTCTTAAGAAAATTTTGGATGGTAAAGGCTTGTTTATTGATTTTAATACAATCCCAAACAACCCAAATTTCAAGGATAGTACATTGGTTGCAAAACCGAATAAATATGTTCCATTTCCTGTTAGGATGCCTACTATTTATGTAGAAAAAGTGCAGGGTAATTGGTATTATTCCATAGAAACAATTCAAAATGTAGATCGTTTGTACGAAGAAGTATACCCTTGGTATATAGAGAAGTTACAAAATTTATTACCTCAGTTTGACAATAAGAAAATTCTAGGAATCGAATATTGGCAATTATTGGCATTAGGGCTTTTGTTTGCATTGTCGTATTTGGTGTTTTTATTCGTTAAACGAATTGCTTTTTTTATTCTACTAAAAATTCAATATAGTATTATACATGTAAAGAATATCGGAATCAATACGGTCTTGAAAAAGTTAGCGCATCCTATTAGTTTGCTCATGGCATTACTACTTATAGATTTGGTTTTCCCTTCTTTACAGTTTAGTTTGGCAATTAACAAGTGGGTATTTTTATCAATTAATATAGCAGAAACTGTTTTTTGGATTTATATCTTCCTAAAGTTGGTAGATGTTACGATGAAAATTTATGGAGAGTTTACTGAAAGAACGCACAACAAGTTAGATGATCAATTGGTGCCTATTCTGCGCAATTTATTAACAGGTTTGGTCCTGTTTTTAGGGGGATTAAAAATGTTAACCCTTTTTGGGGTGAATCCGACAACCGTAATTGCTGGAGTTTCTATTGGAGGTTTGGCCTTGGCTTTAGCTTCCCAAGATACGGTTCGCAATCTCATAGGGACCATCATGATATTTTTAGACAAGCCATTTCATATTGGTGATTGGATAGAAGCAAGTGAGGTTGTTGGTACTGTAGAAGAGGTTGGCTTCAGATCAACAAGAGTGCGTGCAGCGGATACATCTATATTTCAAATTCCAAATAGTAAATTGGCGGAAATCGTTATAAATAATAAAGGATTGCGATTGTATAGACGTTATAATACCAATTTGGGAATTCGCTATGATACACCTCCAATCTTAATTGATGCCTTTGTAAAGGGAGTGCGAGAACTTGTCATTGCACACCCAGAAACCAGGTCAGAGTCTTATAATGTAGAGTTTAATGGTTTTGGTGATTCAGCACTCTTAATCATGGTGAATGTATATTTTAAATCGTTAGAATGGGGTACTGAACAATCTTCCAAACACCGATTGCATATGGCGATTGTTAAATTGGCCAAATCGTTAGGTGTAGAATTTGCCTTTCCTTCGACAACCGTTCAAATTGAGCAGTTTCCTGAGAAAAAGTCAATTGATATGCGATACAATATCAATCAAGAAGACATCGATGCTGCTGTGGCTCAAACCATAGAAGAGTTTAATAAAAACATCTATAAGGAAGAAGATTCTAGCGAAGACTCCTAAATAGGGGGCTAAAATAATGTGAGTGGTTGAATATTTTAAGAGATTTATTTCATAAAAAAAGCCTCACCAATTGGTGAGGCTTTTTGATTTTATAACAAACATCTTATTTAGGGTCTAAAACCGCATCGATTTTTTCTACGATGTCTTTAAGATGATATCTAGTTAAGGTGTTTGCAGCAGAAGGAATTGCTTTTTTAACATTACCTTTAATTCTTTCTAGTTCTCCTCTCACGATAGACTTCACATCTGAAGCTCCTGAATCAGATTTCATTAGAGATCCCAATCGAGCGATATGGGCTCTTTGTAGGTTTCTTCTGTAAGTATCAATCGCTTTGTTTGAATAGATCTCTGACCAAACACCTTTTCTAATGTCTGACATCATAGATACTACCGTATAGGCTTTAGAACCATTTAACGTTTCGTTTTCAATCATACGAACCATTCTAGCGCCATTTAATAGACCTCCTAAGGCTCTGGTTTGGATTCCTTGAATACGATCCGTCACTCCAGAAAATTCTGTTCTTGCAATGATGTCTTTGTCAATTAACCAATTTGGGGTTTCAAAAACCTGCTTCACTAAATAGTTCATGCTATTTATTTGACGCTCTTTAGGAACATAGGTATAAACCGCGCCCGATTGATCTGCAGTTTTGTTATTTTCGTAAATCCCTCCAACATTCATGGCAACATGACCTGTGTATCTGTTAAACTGTGAAATTACATGTCCATACATTTCTTTTAAATCAGAATAGTCTTCACCTTTTTTAGCAGTCCATTTGATTAAGTTTGGAACAATACGTTTTAAGTTGGCAACTCCATAGTTACTTGCTTTTACAGCATCATCTCCTAAGTCTTCTGTCTGTGCACTAGGGTCCACTCCTAATTGTCTACCAAAACGATATAGAGGATCTCCAGCATGTTCTAAAATCCAAGCATCCAAGGTTGGTTTTTCGGTAATTGCATTTGCATTTAAAATAGGGCGATATCCCCAAGAAATTGCATACTTATCGTAAACACCAATATTAGGCATCAAAGCAACATCTTTATCTCCTGGCTGCGCTACATAATTAAATCGAGCATAGTCCATAATTGAAGGAGCCGTACCATATTTTTTAGTAAACGCTGCAGAACGCAATGATTCTACTGGATAAGCAGAACTACTTCCCATATTATGAGGCAAACCAAGAGTATGGCCTACTTCATGAGAAGAAACGAATTTGATAAGCTCTCCCATAATTTCATCTCTAAATCCTACTCGTTGTGCTTCTGGATTGATGGCTGCAGTTTGAACAAAATACCAACCTTGTAATAAACTCATTACGTTGTGATACCAGTTAATGTCAGATTCTAAGATTTCTCCTGAACGAGGGTCACTTACGTGAGGTCCATTAGCATTTGGTATTGGAGAAGCTAAATAGCGCACTACAGAATAGCGCACATCTTCTGGAGACCATTCTGGGTCTTCTTCTTTAGTTGGAGGAGTTTTTGCAATAATGGCATTTTTAAATCCTGCTGCTTCAAAGGCAACTTGCCAATCTTCTATACCTTGCTTAATGAAAGGAACCCATTTTTCTGGAGTCGCTCTATCTATATAATAAACGATTTGTTTTTTTGGTTCAACCAGTTCTCCACGTCTAAATTTGTCAAGGTCTTCATCCTTTACTTCCAATCTCCAACGATCTAAATAGGTAACCGTTTTACTTTTTTGAACATCTAAACCATAGTCTGTTTGAGAGCGAGCAAACCATCCAACACGAGCGTCAAAATAACGTCTTTGCATTGGTACTTTAGGTAATAAAATCATTGAGTTACTCAATTCTAAAGAAATAGAACCTACATCTGCATTAGATGGTGCGGCACTTGCTACATAGGTTTTTACGTGGCGTATTTCAATATTTTGTGGGTAGCTGCTAATTCTGTCTATATAAGAACGAGCTGCATCCAGCCTAGAAATTTTATATCTGGTTCTAGATCTTGATGGAAATCCAATTGCTGCTACATCTGTGTTAAACAAAGCAGTAGCATCAATGACCGTAGTGTTGGCATCTTTATTAAATGCTTTTATAGGAAAAGCAAATAAGATCGGCTCAAAGTTAGAGTTTGCAACTGCTTCATGAATTGGAAGATTTTCATCGGCAACAATATCATGAGAAACAATTCTCAATAAAATCTTATTGTCATTTTTCTCCCATCTTAAAACTTGTGTATTTAATTTTTGCCCACCAAAGTTAATCCCACTAGCGGTCTTTGCTATACGAGTTACCATAAGCATTTCTCTTCCTAACAAAGAGTCAGGAATTTCAAACAAATAGTCTTCGTCTTTTTTGTGGACACTAAACAAACCTGTGTCTGTTTTTACGTCTTTAGTTACCACTTTATCGTATTCTAAAATGGCTCCTTTTTTAGGAGGGGCTGGTTTTGGCGTGACTACAGGAGTCGTAGCTTTCTTGTCGTTTTTTTTCTTGGTTTGAGCAGAGGCATCAACTACAAGGCCAAAAACAAATAAGATTCCTAGGAATCTTGAGAGTATTTTGTTTGTCATGATTTTTGTATAAAAATTAGTTAATTAAGCTGGTCAAGGTACTGATTAATAAAAAGCTAAATTCTTAAAGAAATGTTAAAGGAAGATACAATTTTGCCTTTAGATGGCTTCTCTGCCAAAACATTATCAAAAAGCAAATGGCTTCAGCAAAGAGACTGAATGAAAAAACCTTGGCAATTGGTATAGTCCTATACATTGTAATAATGGAGGAGTAAGCTTACATCTAGAGAAGGACGTATTAAACGAGTGCGAGTTTTCTAAATTCAACTCCTTACTGATTGTTGAATCTAAGGATAGACTAAAACAGAAAAAAGGAACTACAAAACTGTAATTCCTTTTTTTATTTCAATTTCATTGTGCCCTTATTAAACCATTTGAACGAATAAACCTTCTTCTGATTTAACCACCTTTGCTACTTTATTATTGGTAAGGTGCTTTATAGTTTTGTCCCATTTCTTATTGGACAAACCACTTTGTGTTTTTAACTCCTCTAAGTCAATTTTCTCTGCCTTTTCAATAATGGCCAGTACTGCTTTTTCATCTTCATTCAATTCAACGGTAATTGCTTGTTTCTCTGGTCTCATTTGCGGAAAGAACAATACTTCTTGGATAGATTGGTTGTTGGTTAAAAACATAATCAAACGATCCATACCTATGCCCATTCCAGAAGTAGGAGGCATTCCATATTCTAGGGCTCTTAAAAAATCGAAATCTATAAATTGTGTAGCTTCATCATCTCCTTTTTGGGCTAATTTTAGTTGGTGCTCAAAACGTTCTCTTTGATCTATAGGGTCATTTAATTCTGAATAAGCATTGGCTATTTCTTTACCACAAACCATTAGTTCAAAGCGTTCAGTCAATTCTGGATTTTCTCTGTGCTCTTTACATAAAGGGCTCATTTCTTTAGGGTAATCTGTGATAAACGTAGGTTGTATATAATTTCCTTCACATTTTTCACCAAAAATCTCATCGATTAATTTCCCTTTACCCATGGTAGCATCAACACTGATTCCCATTCCCTTGGCTGCAGCGCGAATTTCGTCCTCTGTTTTTCCGGTGATGTCAAAGCCCGTAAAGTGCTTTATAGAATCGGCCATGGTCACTCGTGCATAAGGAGCCTTAAAATCGATCTCATGTTTTCCAAAAGTTGCTTTTGAAGTTCCGTTAACAGCGATGGCACAATGTTCTAATAATTGCTCGCAAAAGCTCATCATCCAATTGTAGTCTTTATAGGCCACATAGATTTCCATTGCGGTAAATTCTGGGTTGTGGGTTCTGTCCATGCCTTCATTTCTAAAGTTTTTAGAAAATTCATACACACCTTCAAATCCTCCAACAATAAGTCTTTTTAAATATAGTTCATTAGCGATTCTCATATATAAAGGAATGTCTAATGAATTATGATGTGTAATAAAAGGTCTTGCAGCTGCACCTCCAGGGATGGGTTGCAATACAGGAGTTTCTACTTCAAAATAACCTGAGTTATTAAAAAAACTACGCATGGCATTAAACAACTTCGTTCTTTTTATAAAAACTTCTTTTACATGAGGGTTTACAACCAAATCTGCATAACGTTGTCTATAGCGCATTTCTGGATCGTTAAATTGATCAAAAGAATTGCCTTCTGCATCTGTCTTAGGCAAAGGTAAAGGCTTTAACGATTTACTTAATAAGGTAAAATTTTGAACTCGAACACTTTTCTCGCCCACTTGAGTCATGAATAATTCTCCTTCAATTCCTACAAAATCACCAATATCTAATAGTTTTTTATAGATTTCGTTATACAAAGTTTTGTCCTCGCCTAAACAAATTTCATCTCGGTTAAAATACACTTGTATTCTTCCTTGAGAATCTTGAATTTCTGCAAAAGAGGCCTTCCCTTGAATTCTTCTAGACATTAATCTACCCGCGATAACGACTTTCTTCCCCTCCTCGAAATTCGCTTTCAACTCTTTGGAATTATCCGTAACTGGATAAAGGTCTGCTGGATACGGGTTAATGCCTAATTCGCGTAATTTGGAAAGCTTGTCTCTTCGTACAACTTCTTGTTCTGATAATTGCATAATACCTTTTCTTTATAAGGAGATTTGTGAAGGGTCAAAGATACAATCAATTACAGAATTAAGCAATGCACCAAGCCGCAGATTTTAGCACTTTTTAAGCAAATTTTTTGCAGAATTAAAAATTCATCTTATATTTGTATGCTATTTTTTTAAAAGTGGCAATTAGTTGTGTTGTTTTGGTACTTTCAAAAAAGTGCCTTGGTTTTGTTAACCAATGGAAAGCTACCCTGAGATGGGTCGCTTTTTTTTTGTCTTTCAATTAAAAGAAAGCCGCTTTGTGCTCCCATGCAGTGCTAAGGTACAACCAAGCAAAAGCAATACCCACTCCAAACTTGATTCCTGTAGACACAAAAAACCCCAATAAAGAGCCAAAAGATGCTTTGATAGCTCTATGTGTGTCTTTGTTATCGTGTAATAATTCTCCAAAGAAAGCACCAAGGAATGCACCGATGATAATACCGAACGGTATTGGAATTAAAAGCCCGATAAGCAACCCGATGGTAGTTCCATAAACACCATACTTGCTGCCGCCAAATTTTTTAGCGCCTATGGCCGGGATAAAATAATCGATGATATAGACAAACATGGCAATAGCAAAAGTAATGCTTAAAAAGGTGTAATTAGCAGGAACGGCCTTTGTATAATGTAAAAACAAAAATCCAACCCAACCCGTTAAAGGTCCTGGAAGCACAGGCAAAAAAGCCCCAATAATACCAAGAAAAATAAAGAGCAAGCCAATACTAAATAATAGTAGATCCATAAAACCTTTTTGTATAAGACGAAAATACGAAAACTTTGTTACCTGAAAATTTTAACTAAAAAATTAGTTTAAACTAAATATTTAGTTATATTTGTGACATAGAACTAAAAAAATAGTTGAATTATGGATAAACAATTAACAAAGGCAGAAGAACAAATAATGCAGGTTTTATGGGGTTTAGAGGTTGCTTCTGTAAAAGAAGTGATTGATCATTTACCAAAGCCAAAGCCAGCATATAATACGGTTTCTACCATTATTCGAATATTGGAAACTAAAGAATTTGTAGGTCATCAACCAAAAGGTAGAGGCTATGTATACCATCCTTTAGTAAAGAAATCTTCCTATAGTAATCAGAGTTTGCAAAAAATTATGGATGGCTATTTTGGAGGTTCTTTTAAAAGCATGGTTTCTTTTTTCGTTCAGAAAAATGATATGGATGTTTCTGAATTGGAACATGTGCTAAGAGAAATTAATCAAAAAAAGGATTAGTTATGGCTACTTATATTATACAAGTAATGGTTATTCAGGTGCTATTTTTAGCCGTTTATGATTTCTTTTTAAGCAAAGAGACCTTTCATAACTAAAATAGATGGTATTTGTTAGGGGCTCCAGTCTTGTCTTTTGTTTTACCT
>Ga0129324_10002467_pt1 | contig 11330 bp, 8 predicted proteins | sample CPBDNA_7_FD_96879 | JGI IMG/M metagenome (GOLD analysis project Ga0129324, IMG submission 96879) | Freshwater to marine salinity gradient microbial communities from Chesapeake Bay, USA - CPBay_Spr_15_0.2_DNA | ecosystem: Environmental > Aquatic > Marine > Coastal | place: USA: Chesapeake Bay... | reverse complement strand
GCAATATCCAAAAAGGATTGTGCGTCTAGAGAAGCGCCACCGACGAGACCTCCGTCTACATCTGGTTTTGCAAAAATCTCTGCAGCATTGGAAGGTTTTACGCTACCACCATAAAGAATACTGGTATTATTTGCGGTTTCTTCTCCAAATTTTGATGCTATAAAAGAACGCAAATGTGCATGCATTTCTTGTGCTTGTTCTGGACTTGCGGTTTCTCCAGTACCTATTGCCCAAACAGGTTCGTATGCCACAATTACCCGCTCCATTTGCTCGGTGGTAAAACCAAACAGTCCTTTTTCAATTTGCTGAGTAACTGTTTCAAAGTGCTTGCCCGCTTGGCGTTGTTCTAGGTGCTCTCCGCAACAAAAAATCACACGCATGCCTTTTTCTAGAGCCGTTTTAGTTTTTGCAGCCAGTAATTCGTCTGTTTCTCCATAAATATCTCTGCGCTCGGAATGTCCAATAATGATGGTTTTAATCCCTACACTGTCCAACATATCTACAGAAACCTCTCCTGTATAAGCTCCTTTTTGAGCTTCGCATACGTTTTGTGCGACTACTTCTATAATAGTATCCGAGGTGCTATTAAATGCTTGGTATAAAAAAGGGTGAGATGGAGCAATCATCAATTCACAATTAAAGCCCTTTTCAAGACCTTTTTTTAGGTCAATGATAAGACTTCGGGTTTGCGGCAAATCGCAGTTCATTTTCCAGTTTCCAGCTACTATATTTTTTCTCATGGTTGTTGTTTTTAGGTAATTATCAAAATTGCCGTTTTTATTATTGTTGTGCAAATGATTGTAGAGGTATTGACTTTTAAATAGCAAAAAACGTTTGCGCTAGGGAAGCGAGTGATAAGAAAAAAAAGCTACTTCTCCTGCTACGTTATTATATTTTAATGATCCCTAGCAGTGATATGATCCCGTAGCATATTTATTTACAACGCATTACTCACCCTACTCTTCATTTATCAACTCCTTGTTTAATAATTGAATAGCCGAATAGCGAGTTATTCCAGCTTCACTCGTGGGTCCAGCCATACATAGATCAAATCTACTAAAACATTAATAAGGATAAATGAAGTCGCAATGATTAGAACAGCTCCTGTAATGACTGGCAAATCTTGGGTATTTAATGCCTCTACTATTTCCTTTCCTATACCGTTCCAATTAAAAATATATTCTACAAACACGGCTCCTGCAAGCAAACTTGCAAACCAACCGCTTACGGCAGTAATTACTGGGTTCAGTGCATTTTTAAACGCATGTCTTTTAATCACTTGTAAGGTAGTGAGTCCTTTTGCATAAGCTGTAGTAATGTATTCTTGCCCCATAACTTCCAGCAGGCTGTTTCTCATGAGTTGAGAAATAACCGCTAAAGGTCGTATTCCAAGAACTACTGCAGGTAAGATCAAATTGCGCCATTGCAATTGCATTCCTTCTCCATAATCATCCATTTCATATAAACTACCACTCATCTTCAAGCCTGTATATTCATGCAACACATAGCCAAAAATAAACGCAAAAATAATAGCGCTAAAAAAACTAGGAATACTCATTCCCATGGTACTTACCAGTTGAATGATTTGATCGATCCAGCTGTTGTTATACAAAGCAGAAACTACTCCTAAAAACAAGCCCAAGACCAATGCAATACTTATAGCCGCTATGGCTAGAATCAAGGTATTGGGTAAAGTTTCTGCTATAATATAACTTACTTTTTTACCTGTTTTTTGAAAAGATTCTCTAAGATAAGGCCATTTGACATAAGTAGCTATTGCCCTTATAGTAAAGAGTTCTATACCCGTGTACTGTCCGTCGTCGTAGGTAAAATGATCGGCCTCTTCACTGTGAAATGATACAGGTGATAAATCATTGAGAAAATACAAATACTGAGTTCCTACACTTTGGTCTAATCCGTATTTTGCTCTGACATTTGCCAGTTGCTCTTCCGACTCATTTTGCCCGAGCATCATTTGCGCTGGATCTCCTGGCAACAGGTAAAACAACAGGAAGATTATGGTCACCACTCCATATAACGTCAGTATCGCATAGCCTATTTTTTTAAGTACATAACTTATCATAAAGCCAGTTGCTCCAAATCATTCCAATGAGACTTGGCGGTAATCACTCCTTTTTTAATGATCATAATAGATGGTGTAGAACGTACAGCAGTTTTGATTTGAGTCCCATCTGTGGTGTAAAATGGGATCTCCACATTATTGACCTCTAGTAAAGGTTGCAATTGATCCATAGGATTTGCACTCAGCCCTATCACTTCGTAACCGGCTTTCTGTGCTCGTTGTATAAAGGCAGCTATCTTTTGCATACCTTCTTCTTCAGCTTTGGTCATATCGTAAATCATGACAAAGGCTACTTTTTCTTTATCTAAGATTTCTGGAGTGTAATCTTCGCCATCTGTTTCTATAGAAAAATCATGAATTTTAGGAAGAGCTGCCTCTTGAATGATACGTGTCTCCACTTTGTCATAAGCTGGTCGACCTTCTGGCGGCAAACCTTCTGTAGTGATTATTTCCTCTTTTCCATCGACTGTATAATACCAGTCATACCCATAAATAGCTGGCTGACTAGGGTCTTCCTTCATTGCCTCTTCTATATCGGTTCCAATTTTATAGGCTCTAAAATCTAGAATAGGTAGGTGCATCAACACGTAATAGGCAATAATAAAACAGATGATAGTGGCTACGAGAATGATAATAGAGGATGTGGCTTTCGCGAAAGTGGAACCTATTTTATCCCTATTAAAAAACAACACCAATATCATTACTAATAGCACGATGTCTTTGTAAAAAGATTGCCAAGGTGTTAGCGGAATAGCGTCACCAAAACAACCGCAATCCGTCACTTTATCAAAATATGCGGAATAGAACGTTAGAAATGTAAAGAAAACAATCATGAACAATATGGACCAGATGGTAAACTTTTTCTGAAAACCAAGGAGAAGCATCATCCCTAATACCACTTCAAAAATCACTACAAAAATAGCCATAGGAAGCGCAAACGGCTGTAAAAACTCCAGTCCTAAAACAGCGGCACTGAAATATTCATCCAGTTTATAAGAGAACCCTAACGGATCATTTAATTTAATTAAACCACTAAATATGAATAATATACCGACAAACCAACGGCAAAAACCTACTAATCCTTTCATGCTTTTTTATTTAAAAGGTAAATATAAGAATTAGACGCGAATATGTTAGTCTTTGAGATGAGGGATGAGGGATGAGGGATGAGGGATGAGGGATGAGGGATGAGGGATGAGGGAAAATTATTTTTTACAGCTTCTTGACCTGATCTTACTGCGCCAACTTGTGAACATTTTTTGACAGGATCTCTTTGAGGAAATTATTTTACTTAAGAATTTGCGGTCGCTACAACCTATATTGCTCTTTAATAAAGAATAAGATCTTCCAATTTAAAGTGATCATTACTTTAGGTTTAACAAAGACACCCCCCTTTTTCTCTCGGCTAAAGGCTTTGAGTTCTATAGTTATCCCACTCCACATAACACAAAATAAGAAAAGCTCCATCCTCAACTAGAGAACAGCGCTTTTTTAAAAAGATATCGGAGTACTTATTACTTTACAGCAACCAGTTCTACATCAAACACTAAGGTAGCATCTGGTGGAATAACACCACCTGCACCAGCACTTCCATAAGCCATGTGAGATGGAATCACGAAACGGGCTTTGTCTCCTACTTTTAAAAGTTGGATCCCTTCATCCCATCCTGCGATGACTTGCCCCATTCCTAAAGCAAAATCTATAGGCTGCTTGCGGTCATAACTAGAGTCAAACACTTTACCGTTAGGAAGCATTCCTTTATAATGAACACTAACTGTTTTTCCTTTTACCGCTTGTACACCATCACCTTGATTGATGATTTTATAACGCAAACCACTTTCTGTTTTATCAAAACCCATAGCGATCTCATCCATCTCTTGGTCTGCTTGTTTTCTAGCTTGCTCTTCGCGTTTTTTCCCAGCTCCTTCAAACTGACGGAATTCTTCTACCGCGTTAAATGCTTTTGCTGTATTACCTTCTCTTAAAATGCTCACTTTAATAATTTCATCACCTTGAGCAATGCTGTCTATAACGTTTTGTCCTTCTATTACGTTGCCAAAAACCGTGTGCTTGTCATCTAACCATGGTGTTGGTATATGAGTAATAAAAAACTGAGAACCATTTGTTGCAGGTCCTGCATTTGCCATACTTAATACTCCAGGTGCATCATGACGTAATTCTGGATGGAACTCATCATCAAAGTTATAACCAGGCCCGCCAGAACCAGTCCCTTGTGGGTCTCCACCTTGCACCATAAAATCTGGGATTACTCGGTGAAATTTTAATCCATCGTAATAAGGGATTCCTTGTTCTTTGGCTTTGTTCTCTAAGTTCCCTTCAGCGAGAGCAACAAAATTACCTACTGTTCCAGGTGTTTTATCGTAATGTAGTTGTACTAGGATTTCTCCTTTAGTAGTGTCCAATTTTGCGTAAATTCCTTCTTGCATTATTATTTTTTTAAGATCGCAAAGATAATTCTTTAGAATTCAGTCTTCAGAATGCTTTTATGGTTTTTTTGCTTCTTATTTACAGAGGCCTAATTTTATAATACCTTCCATATTTTTTCTGTATTAATCACTTGGCTTCTTCTTTTTTTCTCGCCAAACCTTTTTGTTAGGTAACTGTATTAGAAGTTAGGCAGGAACACCAACTGCATTTATGTTCGCCAAATTTGAAACGGCACTTTACCCCTTTAACCTTCATTTTTCCTTTAAAAAATAACATCGTTAACTTGATGATCGAAAAAGTCCCAGAAGGAATCTTCCAATTGGGACTTTTATACGTTATGAAATGTTAAATAGAGTGCAACACTTAATTAGCGACTTCACTAATAAACTTCAACCTATACAGACGCAGTTCTTCTTCTTCATAATCCCCATCAAATTCTTCTATCGCGGCGTCTATTTTATCCGATTCTGATTCTATAAAATACTCATGGAGTTCTTCTTGCTGTTCTTCATCAAGTATTTCATCAATCCAATAACCCAGGTTTAATTTGGTGCCACTATAAACGATGCTCTCTAATTCACGGATCAGATTATTCATGTCCATTCCCTTTGCACTTGCCATGTCGTCAAAGTTGAGCTTGCGGTCTATACTAGTGATGAAGTACAATTTATTTCCAGATTTTGCCCCTGTGCTCTTAATGATTAAATCATCTGGCCTTAAGACGTCATTATCTGCTACATATGTAGAGATCAATTCTACAAATGGTTTTCCGTACTTTTTTGCTTTTCCTTCCCCTACTCCATGGATATTTGCCATTTCTTCCATAGTGATGGGGTACTTAGTTGCCATATCTTCTAGAGAAGGATCTTGGAATACTACATAGGGTGGCACTTTCTTTTGTAAAGCTACTTTTTTGCGTAAATCTTTTAAGAATTTCACTAATTGTACATCTAAAGCACCACCTGTGGAAGCCCCCACGATTTGGTCAGAAGACTCATGGTAGGTGTGATCGTCACTCATCATGAATGTCTCTCCCGAAGTGACAAATTCCCGACCTGCATCCAGCACTTTTAGCGTGCCGTAAGTTTCTATATCTTTTTTGATCAAACGAGCGACCAATACCTGACGTATCAAGGCCGTCCAAAAGGCTTTTTCTTTATTTTTTCCACTTCCAAAATAGTCGTGTTGATCTAGCTTATGGCTAGAGATCATGGCATTATTTTTACCCATCAGGATATTGACAATGTCTTTAGATTTGTAACGTTCACCTGCTGTTTCAATCAATTGAATTAGTTTTTTCACTTCTTCTACTGCTTGTTTTTGAGGCTTTGGGTTGCGCATATTATCATCCATATCACCCCCTGCACCAGTGGCTGGATCAAATTGTTCTCCAAAATAATGTAAGATATACTGTCTACGGCTCATACTCGTTTCTGAGTACCCTACCATTTCTTGTAAGAGTGCATGACCTATTTCTTGCTCGGCAATAGGTTTTCCAGACATGAATTTTTCTAATTTTTCAATATCTTTATAAGAGTAATACGCGAGGCAATGTCCTTCTCCACCGTCGCGTCCTGCACGACCGGTTTCTTGATAATAAGATTCGATACTTTTAGGAATATCATGATGAATAACAAAGCGAACATCTGGTTTGTCGATTCCCATACCAAAGGCTATGGTCGCCACCACGACATCTGCATCTTCCATCAAGAACATATCTTGATGTAATACTCTTGTTTTGGCATCTAGTCCTGCATGGTATGGAACTGCTTTGATTCCATTTACTTGTAACACCTGAGCAAGACCTTCCACTCGCTTGCGAGACAGACAATATACAATACCAGACTTTCCGTCATTTTGTTTTATAAAACGAGTAATATCAGTATCTACCGTTTCCGTTTTAGGGCGCACTTCATAAAAAAGATTGGGCCTATTAAAAGAAGCTTTAAAAGTAGTGGCATTAGTAATTTGTAAATTCTTTAGAATATCTTCTTGCACCTTAGGAGTAGCAGTAGCTGTAAGTCCTATAATGGGAATATTTGACCCTATGCGATCGATGATCTTGCGCAAGTTTCGGTATTCTGGACGGAAATCATGTCCCCATTCACTAATACAATGCGCCTCATCTACGGCTAGAAAAGATATTTTTTGTTGTTTTAAAAAATCAACATACTCTTCTTTGGTCAGTGACTCTGGCGCCACATAAAGCAATTTAGTAATACCGCTTGCAATGTCTTCTTTTACTTGTTGCACGTCTGCTTTAGAAAGAGAGGAGTTGAGCACGTGTGCTACGCCATCGTGATCAGACACGCCGCGTATGGCATCGACTTGATTTTTCATCAATGCAATTAATGGAGAAACAACAATAGCTGTGCCTTCCTGCATCAACGCGGGTAACTGGTAACAAAGTGACTTACCACCACCCGTAGGCATGATGACAAAACAATCTTCTTTATTAAGTAGTGCTGTGATGACTTTTTTTTGCAATCCTTTAAATTGCCCAAATCCAAAATATTTCTTTAGATTTTCTTCTAATCCTATTTGCGTATCTGCCATGCGGCTGCTGCGTTTTGTTTATCTTTGTAAGCTAAATTTACGATATAATTTGTTTATTGCAAGTTATAGATAAAACTAATCATTTTTGGAAGAAGAAAATAAAGTTTTAGAAGTTGCGAGAAGAACGATTCGCATTGAAGCACAAGCTATTACAGATCCTGTGGATGGTATTGATTCCGCTTTCGCGAAAGCGGTACTGCACATACACCACTCCAAAGGCAGGGTAATTATTACAGGAATAGGTAAAAGTGCGATTATTGCCCAGAAAATAGTAGCTACTATGAACTCTACCGGAACACCTGCGATCTTTATGCATGCAGCCGATGCGATACACGGTGACTTAGGCATCGTACAAAGCAATGATGTGGTGATCTGTATTTCAAAAAGCGGGAATACTCCAGAGATTAAAGTACTGGTGCCGTTGATCAAAAATTTCAATAATAAATTGATTGCTATAACAAGTGAAAGAGATTCCTTTTTAGGAAAAGAAGCAGACTTTGTGATTCATGCAGCGATTAAAGAAGAAGCTTGTCCTAATGGCCTGGCTCCTACCACTAGCACTACTGCGCAACTGGTTATAGGGGACGCGCTTGCGGTAAGTTTATTAGAATTAAAAGGCTTTACTGATAAAGATTTTGCAAGGTACCACCCAGGTGGCGCCCTAGGTAAAAAATTATACTTGCGTGTTCACGACATCAGCGAGAAAAACAACCAGCCAGAAGTACAAGCGACCACCACTTTAAGAGAGGTGATTGTGAATATGACAGAAAACATGTTGGGCATGACGGTAGTAACTGAAAATCGTCAAGCTATAGGAATTATTACCGATGGTGATTTAAGACGCATGCTTTCCAGCGGTAAAAACATCGATGACCTAGTGGCTAGTGATATAATGAGCCCACATCCCAAAACCATTACTACTGATTCTATGGCCGTACTAGCTCGAGAGTTGATGGAAGAAAAAAACATCTCTCAATTGATCGCCGTCAATGAAGACGGTTATGCTGGTGTGGTGCATATTCATGATTTAATAAGAGAAGGAATCGTTTAACATGGCTCGTAAAAAAGTAGACCCTAATAACATGTCATTCCTAGATCACGTAGAAGAACTGCGCTGGTCATTGATACGTTCTATAGTTGGAATTTTAATCGGTGCTGTAATTGCAGGGATTTTTACGGATTTTATTTTTGACGTCATCATTTTTGGACCTAAGAGAGGTACGTTTATCACCTATGAATTCTTTTGTGACTTTGGAAAGTATTTTGGCATTGTCAGTGATTTTTGCAATCCAGATTTTAATTTCAAAGTACAATCTAGAGAGATGTCTGATGAGTTTTCTACTCACATCTGGACCTCTATTTTAGTAGGTTTTGTAGTTGCTTTTCCATGGGTTTTGTACCAAGTATGGAGGTTTATATCACCTGGATTAAAAACGACGGAAAAAAAATACAGCAGCGGTTTTATTATTGTTTGCTCTCTGTTGTTTTTTATAGGAGTGACCTTTGGTTATTTTGTAATTGCTCCTTTATCCGTGCACTTTATGATGACCTATAACTTAAGTCCAGAAATATCTACCGAACCTAGTTTATCCAGTTATATAGGATATATCAGAGCTTCTATTTTAGCTTCTGGTTTGCTTTTTGAATTGCCAGTCATCATTTATTTCTTAACTAAAATAGGTCTTGCTACCCCCGCAGGATTGAGAAAAAACAGGAAGTATGCTTTGGTTATTGTACTGATAGTGGCAGCTGTTATCACACCACCAGATGTTGCCAGTCAAATAATAGTTGCTATACCTGTGTTAATTTTATACGAAGTGAGTATTTTCATCTCTAAATTTGTGCTTTACCGACAAAAAAGAAGAGAAAAGAAATTAGCTACCCCATAATTTTATGAGCAATCCAGTAGAAGAATTCAATGCGTATCGCGCAAAAATGAATGATGCTATTATTGAAGACAACAATAAAATCATCAAACGCATCTTTAATATAGATACTAATGCTTTTGCAGCAGGTTTCTTAGATAAGAAAACTAAAGAACTCTTAGGCCTCGTTGCCAGTACTGTGCTGAGATGTGATGACTGTGTCAAATACCATTTAGAAGCCAGCCATAAAGAAGGTATTTCTAAGGAAGAAGTCGTAGAAGCACTTTCCATCGCCACATTAGTGGGTGGAACCATTGTAATCCCTCATCTGCGACGTGCTTATGAATACTGGGATGCTATCGAGCAGCATGCTGCCAGTAAATAATTAAGGGAATTTATTAGTAGCTGGAATCTGTTTTCAGTCTCAGTAGGCAGGTTGATTTGCTCGCTGCGCTCGCAAATGTTGGTATACCATGACTAACAAGTTTGCCCCTTTATTGCTTCCGACTAGAGCCATGCATAATGACTGCCCTGTACTAATCTTGGGGAAGTAAGGACCATAGCTTAAGAATGATAAACCTCCAAAAGCTGCTTTACATATAGCTCACTGCTGTAATGCTGTTGTACCTGTTCTCGGAATTGAACCGCATGAAGATCTCGTAATTTGCGATTTGAGATCAGTTCTTCTAGAGCTGCTGCTAAAAGCTCTGGATTTTCTGGAGGAACAACGAGCCCGCAATCAGCTACAACCTCTTTACAAGCGCCTACATCAGTAACAACTACGGGTAATTCACACAATCCATACTCTAATAAAGCGACCGGCAATCCTTCTGACTTAGAAGAGAGCACTCCTATATCACAGGCATTAAGAACGGCTGTGACATCAGGTCTTGATCCCAATAAGAAAACACGACTTACAAGAACTGGATTTTGTATGTGACGCCTCAATTCTTTGGAATAGGCATCCTGAAAATCCTGACCACAGAGGTGTAAGGTCCATTCGTGATATTCTGGCGCTAACTTTTCAAAAGCTTGAAGCAAATTGAGGTGGTCTTTCTGTTCCCTTAAGTTGGCAAGACAGAGGATGCGTTTTCCCACCGTTCCATCCAGCGGACTCAAAAGCGGGAGGGTCGTCGGAGCTTGCACTGCAAAGTTCTCTAAGTAGAGCACCTTTTTACATTTCAGCTCCTGCTCTGCCCAAGTTTTTAATCGCTTGTTGACGCTTATTATTTGGTCAAAAAAGACCGAAATCAACTTCCATATGTTGTCAGGTCTTTGATCTAATTGATCAGCCTTACCATAATGGTCGTGCCAGATCAGTTTGGGTGGGTTCTTGAATAAAACTAACGCGAGCACCGCTATATAAGCAGACGTGCTGTGTGCATGAACTACTTCTATTTGATGCTCTTGTAGATAACTCCTCAATTTAAAAACTGCACGCCATCCTATCTTGCCTTTCTTATCTAAAAAAAGATAGGTTACCTCTGGGGCAATTGCTGATTGTAGCAAACCCTCTTTTCTAGTCACACAAAGATGGGAGTCGTGACCTTCTTGAGCGAGCACATTAGCAATATTCACCGCCATACGTTCTGCACCACCGGCTTCTAGACTGTCTATAATTTGAAGCAGTTTCATTTCTTAAGGGCTTTTGGCGTATACGTTTCTTTTAGAAGCAAAGCTATTTCTCTTTCAAAATCATCCAGGGTGTATTGTTGCGACCAGGCCGCGGCAGCTTGTGACATCTGCTCTAACAATTCTGGTTGTTTTAGGTATTCTCCCACTAGTCTTCCTGCTTGTGGTATATCATTGATCAAGATACCTCGCTGAGTGGCATCCATACCTTTGCCTAGCCCTAAAGGGTAGGTTTCTTCATTCTGTAGTCGTTCTCGACCCTTCGACAGGCTCAGTGCATCGCTCTCGCTCGAACTGGCATCGCTCCCGCTCGAGCTGGCATCGAAAGCTTTCCCTAGCCCTAAAGGGTAGGTTTCTTTATCAGTATTTGAAGTTGGAAGTGGGAAGTGGGAAGTTGGCATTCCTAGCATCCAAGGGACGCAGCTTACTTTACTTGCTACCGGTATACAGCCCCAGAACATGGCCTCAGCGACGGCTTTGGGCCAACCTTCACTTTTTGATAATAGAAAAGAGAAATGTGCCTTTTGATAGGCTTGAGTAACAATGCTGTTCTCCACATTACCATGCAAGCTGATGTGATCTTCTAACCCAGCTGCTTTTACACGGTTTTCTATGACTGCTTTTAAAGGACCATCGCCGTAATAATCTAAAGAAATAGCAATTCCGTTAGCCCTTAGTTCTTTTACTAGTTCAAAAACTTCTAATGGCCTTTTATTGGCTCCCATGGTTCCTACAAAAACGGCTTT
>Ga0129324_10002466_pt1 | contig 11331 bp, 8 predicted proteins | sample CPBDNA_7_FD_96879 | JGI IMG/M metagenome (GOLD analysis project Ga0129324, IMG submission 96879) | Freshwater to marine salinity gradient microbial communities from Chesapeake Bay, USA - CPBay_Spr_15_0.2_DNA | ecosystem: Environmental > Aquatic > Marine > Coastal | place: USA: Chesapeake Bay... | reverse complement strand
GTTACCGGACTTGGCCCCCGGTGGACTGCCGGTTTGAGCGGCCAAACCGGCACTTCACCGGCACTCCGACCCCCTTAATGTACAAAGGGGGGTAAATGTACGTCCGGTGGAGTGCCGGTATCCGGCACTCCACCGGAAGTGTAACGGTCGAACCCGGTTTCCTAATATGGGTATGACCGTTACGCTTCCGGTGGAGTGCCGGTACCCGGCGCGTTACCGGACTATAGGTCACGCGAACCCAGCATTGGCCAGTGCGCGTTCACGGCCATTGTTCACAGCTCCCCGGGCTGTGTAAGCACCACCACCCTACTCAAAACGCAACAAGAGAAGCATCCATTTTCGTCGTCACGGATTGCGGCTCGTGTCTTGGGCTCCGCTGTCCCTCTCGTTCGGTGAGTGGCCAGCGCTTGTGTATAGTGTGTGCGACACAGCGTAGAGCAGTGGAAGAGAACCGCAGTCCTTTACTGTTGAACCCAGTCGATCGGCCGATCGCTTCAGGATTGCCATCTTCCTCCATCTATCCACATTACGGCCGTTGCGTCAAACTCGCCACAGGGTGAAGCACCTCGATCGGGTTGTGACCCCGGCGCCACGACTTGTGTGCCCATCAGCACAATTGGATGATGCTCTATCTACCCGACATCGACCACTCACGCGTTCGGTGCGCTGCCGCCTTATTCCGTTTGTGTGTGACCCGCTCCTGAGGTCCAATCCCGGCGCCACGACCGACCGTCGCCCATACTGACTTTAACGTCTTCACTCCTTGCCAACTTCATCTGACTTGGCGATTTCGTTAGCGCGCGATCCAACCGCCGTTTCTGCCGTTTCCTGTGCGACTCGCTCCTGAGGTGTTCGTGGCGCCGGACCATCGCTATGCATACACGAACGTGACACTTCCCTCCCGTCGTGCCATGCCTGCAGGATGGCAAACCCGGTGGAGCAACTGGAAAGTGACCTTTCGCATCTGGAGACGTGCGTCGTGTTGTGCAATGGCCCTATCCACGACGCGGACCGCGAGGACGGTCACTGTCCGCACTGCGGCGCGGATCTGTCGTTCCACGCCTCCCTTAGAGAGGGCACGCTGGGCGTAGCTGGACAAGAAGAGCGCAACTCCGCAATAGTGAATCGGTTCAACTGCATTGAGATGGACGATGTTGACATTTACCGCGAGCAGGAGTACCAGCTTCGCGAGGAAAAGCGCGATCTCGACGATGAGTCAGCGGAGGATAGTGAGGAGGAGAGCGAGGAGGAGGAAAAGGACGGCGGCGACAGTACCGTAGGCACCTCTGACGACCGCGTCGCCTCAGCCACGTCTCGCCCCGCGCGCTGCAGTGGCAAGGGCAAAGAGAAGGCTACCAAGCCTGGAAATGGCAGGAAGGTCGGCAGGTTCTCGTCTTACACGATAATGAAGCGGCAGCTCGCGCCGTTCAATCCAGGCGGCAAGGTGCGCCACCAGGTCTGCGGCATGGAGTCGGTCAAGGTTGAGATGAACGACAAGCGCATGAAGAAGATTTTCACGCTCATGTCCAAGCACAACAACTTTGCTACGGAAGACGACCTCAACGACCCGGAGGCCATGGTGGACCACTTCGAGTGCCTGATGATCCTGGACAAGGCCTACACCGAGAACTCGCAGGGCAAGGGCTCTCGGTACCCGCGCTACTTGCGCGACTACGTCGGTAAGGGCAAGTACTTCCTCTACCACCACGAGATCGCGCGCTGGAAGAAGAAGGGCGCCCACGACTTCATTGAGAAGTGGATCCGCACGGAGAAGATCAAGTCGCAGAACATCAACGGCAAGCCCGCGCTGGAGGCCACGCCAAAACAGCTGGAGGCAAAGATCCGCAAGCTTGTTGGCGACTACAAGCACGGCATCGACGACTATCTGGACCTACTGGACAGGCTGAAGTCCGGCGAGATTGAGCTGCCAAACCCGGAGCCGTCCCCCGAATCCGGGTCGCCCTCCGAGAGCGCCTATGGTGTCTCGAGAAGCGCTGCGCTCCACAGGTCGAGCCGCTCGTACGCACTCGCGGACACTGGCTCTCCAAGCGCCATGATTCTGGACATGGACTCGGACGACGAAGACGATGGCTAAGAGTCCGCCGACGCGGGCGTGCCGATGGAGGAGGACGAGCGCAGCGAGGAGGACATCGACGACGAATGGTCGAACAGCTAGGGTGGTGGTGGTGGTGGTGGTGTCCACTGTCCAGCTCTTGGACCGGTTTAGTGAGCTTTGCGATCGCTCATGCAAGATCGCCAGTGTGGGAGGGCATACCCTCTTCGCTAAAGTATAGCATGGTTGTTGGTGGGTGTGTGGTGTCGTGGCATTGTGCGCAGAGATGCCGACTGCGGTTGTGTCAGCGACAGCGTGGACGAGCTTGCTCATGGCAGCGGCCACTCGCATGTGGGGAAACACTCCACCTCCGGTAATAAAGGTGAACACCGATGGTTACTTTTTGTCGCCGTGGCAAGAGTACAAGGAAGATGGCTCTCCGCCCTGCAAGTTTTATAACGCTACATACCAGTACACCGGCGCGCTCTGCTCCCACTTTGCGTTAGCGCGCATGGGGCAAGCCACGCAACAAGAAGCACTAAAGAGGGCGCTCTCGTGCGCAGCGTTTCACGAGACCGACTGCATACTTTCCCCCGAGGTCGGGCTCTCTGTGCCGGCCGCATTCGTGTACGACCCCGAGGATGGACTGAGAATGGTAATCGCCCCAAAGCTTGTAGACATGGTGGGACCCGGCGTCGAGGCAGAAGACCGGTTGGTGGAGCTCCGCGACCCAGACGGAAAACGACACACGAAGCTCGAGATGAAAACGGCAGTCAGCGTGGAGTACCTACAGGGCGGAGCCAGACGCATGAGCGTCGACACATTCGAGCATACCGCGGCCTACTGTATCCAGATTCTGCGAGTGGCGTTCGAGAAGTCTTGCTGGGCCGAAATAGATTGAGAGCGTATGCGCGTGCGTGGGCGTGGAAGGGTTGCGTAGCTGTCTAAAAGACTTTGCAGTAGCGTGCTGGATAAGTGTGGCACTACGGCACACTGACAGAAGGCGATTGGCCCCCCGCTAAGGGTCGTCTGTACACAAAATCGATTCTAAAGTAACAGCCCGATACCCCACCATGATCGCCGCCGTCCAACCAACCAGCAGCGGGTTCGGAGGTGGCGTGCTGGCAACCGCCGGTCGCCCCACTGCAGTGGGCGGGTCGTTTGCTTCCCCAGGCACCGCCGCGGGCACCCCGACAGGAGTTCCGAGCTCGGGCAGCATCATTGAAGCGCGCAACAACAAGGGCTCCAATGTCCAAGTTCCGTACGCAAGGTGAACAAACCGCCTCTTCCCCTTCCTTCGCTTCACATACAAGCTTCACCAGCCCTACACACTCGGCTGCATACACATCTATAGTTAAGCGAACTGACTGTCTGCTTCCCCTGCTGTGTGCAGGTTAGTCCCAATGCATAGCCGCGAGAACGTGCAGGCGGCTGCGCTCGAGACGCGCAACGGAAACCGAACCCTCAGAGACAAGCGCCTCCTTGTGGTCAACGGCGCGCCTCAGCTCGAGTACGATGGCCTGCACCAGGGCGAGCTCGCCTGGATCCTTGGTCGCCGCTTCAAGAGTGGCGTCGGCGGCGGCCAGGGCACCGACGGCATCACGGAGTTCACGGAGATGGAGCGCTTCGCCCACCAGGCTTTCGCCGGGCTTGGAAGCGGCGTGGATCGCATGCAGCGTCTGGCGTCCACGGGCTGGGTGCAGTCGCTCTTTGAGGAGCGCCTCGGCTCCACAAAGATCCAACTCCACGATATCCGACTCGACTCACCATACGCCAAGGCGATGGACTCGGGCATCCTGCAGTTCTCAAAGTATCTCGTGGGAGCCAACGTCATTCGCTGCCCGGACGTCGCCTGGTGGCGCGCGCAGCTCGAGGGCACGGCCAAGGCGCTCGCGGACGTCGGCTATTCAGACAACGATCTTCTCAACAAGGAGAACGGGGGGCGTCGTGCTCAGGGCATCAACCTCATGGACACGTCGCCCTTTCTGCGCGGCGTCCAGGTCGACGGCAAGGTGGTGCGGTTTGACGAGCACAACGTGCTCGGCTCGACCGTCGCAGAGGATCTGGCGCGCAACCAGGGCGATCTGCTCTGCATGGCCGCCCTCGAGACCGAGCTTCGTCGTCGTAACATCATGGACTGGACGCCGGATGGCATAGTGCTGTCGAAGCTCGAGTCCCCTACGGACTCGCCCATGACGTCAACGGAGATCGACGCTCGGCAAGCACAGCTCTTCAACATCGGAATCCAGGGACCTTCCATTACCAAGTCGTGGACCAGCGACGTCAGGAACTCCCGTCTCGAGGTGCAGCCGATGGACAAGGTTTTTGTTGTGGTGGTTGCCACGCTCAGCTTCCGAGTCAATCGCGACGGAAACGATATATACCAGAACCTTCGCGATGCACAGCATGCCGTTCTCAAAGCTCTGGTCGAGGAACGCACTGCCATCAAGAACTGGCAGTCCCAGGCGAAAATCGGCGCGGCAAAGCAGAAGGTGAAAGACGCGATAGCAGCCGCCGAAGTTGAGGCCGGTAAGTTGCAGGGAGCCATCGAAACATCCGAGGAGCCGCTTTACGACCAGCTCACTAAAGCTGTCGCTGACGCAAAGGCCGGACTCGACGCCGTGCCGGTCGGCACTTCCAACCAGGTCGAGAAACAGAAGCTCGCCGATGCGGAAACCAAACTGGCAGAAGTGTGGAATCGACCCACAGCAAGTGAAATTAACAAAATTCGCGAACACTCGCAATTTCTGCGGAATAACGATCTGTACGCTTCAAAGGCAAACCTGACCAACTTCCGCCTCATGCGCACGACATCGTCGCACATGGCCAACTACTCGTTTTACAAGTTCGGAGACGAGCACTCGCGGCTTAATCTGCGTATTGGCCGTATGGTAGGCACATCGACCAACTTCAGTTGTGTCCAGGATGTGATTGTCGGTGGCTGGTGCATCGGAACCGTCGTCGACTCGGCCGCCTCCAGGTCGACCATCGGCTTCCAGACCGTGAAGAGCCACCCGACTAGCATGGCCATCAACGTCAACGTGAACGTTCAGTGGTGGAGCGGCGACAAGCTGTACAAGCACTACTACGACGCCAGCGGACTGATTGAGATGCGCGGTTCGAAGCGTGAATACGACAAGGCCGGCAACAGGAAAGTGAACCTCAATGAAGACGAGGACGCCATGCCATCATCTGCTCGACGGGGAGGAGCTGACAAGCCAAGAGTGGCGCTCACCCTCGAGGGCGACACCGACGATGGCTTCTTCATTCCACCCATGGAGGAGCGCAATGTCCGTGCCCGCACCGCGCCCGCGGCCGCGTCGGGCTCGGGACGTGCGGCTGCGTCGGCCTTCCCCGTTCCGGCAAGCGATGCGAGCGGTGCCGCGAGGTCGCGGTCGGGCGGCTCTCGTAGGGCATAAAACCCAGTTCCGCCCAGGCGCGAGTTGGCAGTTGGGGTTGGCACGCCCGCATCCAGGGAGACATGGCGGCCAGGGTTTGAATGGGCCTGGCTGTGGTGAGTATTCGCACGACCGCCACTCGGGCTTACGGAGATGGTTGGGGGGGGGGTGAGAGCGAGACGGTGATAGTTTTGCGTGTATCGGCGTTGGCGCCGCTAAAGTCGGCCCGGACAAAGCTCCGGTGTATAAAGTGACCGATCCCACACTCGTAGAAAGTATGGGCCTTAAATCCGACAAAACGCATGGTGTAAAGTCACAGCTACGCACACGCTTCCCCCAAGCTTTTAAGGAGTTTAAGGACTTGGTGGACGCGAGAAACGCGTCAATGGCAAAGAGGGAAGAGACCTTTTCGTGCACCGACGGCAACGTTTTGATGATGTCCGTGCCGCAAGGTGCCCAGACTCTGGACGCCTATGTCGCCATCGTCACCTCGATCCTGAAGCGTACCATCGCGACGTCCTTTGTCACGATTGTCGTGTTCGACGACCCCAACTGCATCACAGAGGCCAAGAGGCAGGAGCAGATGAAGCGCGATGCCGCAAAGGCATCGACCGCCGTGTGCTGCAGTTCCGACCTCGCCTCCTCCGCTCCCACCGACGACAACTACGAGAAGCAGTACATCGTGGACTCGACCAACGTGCAGGCTCTCCGAGACAATAGAAACACGAGACATCGCTTCTTCGACGAGGTTGCGGTCCAGGTTCTCCACAACCTGAAGCAGCAGGTGAAGCGTTGGAACGAGTCGGGTCACGCCGGAGGCCATGTCCTCTTAGACGGCATTGATCCGCGCGGAGCGGGCCGATCCATCGGAGATGCGCGCGCAGCTCGCATGATCGGCTCTTGTGACAGACTGGCCAGCCTCTTTGAGCGCTCCACCGACATTGGAGAAGGTGACCTGAAGCTAGCCGACGTCGGACGCCGCGTGCGCAGCCTGTCCCTTGCGGACGACCCGGACTTGAAATCCATCAAGCTGTCGCTCTGCACGACAATCGACACCGACAGCTTTGCCATAGAGCTCATAGAGGAGGCCAAGAGGTGCAAGGACTCGGACTCCTCTAGAGCGTTCAACACGCTGCTCTGCATGCGCGAACGAGCCCGCAAGCGTGGCCTGCACGACGACAAGGACCCGTTCTACTTGTGCTGCGACGTCACCCTTCTGCATGCTCTCTTGCAGCGGAGCATGTGGGGAATGTCGCGCTCACCCAGCCCTGCCGACCGGCACGCTGCCATGACCCTCATGTGCGCCGGGTGGGCACTGTGCGGCTGTGACTTCGTGGAGTTCAAAGGCATGAGATCCGACGTGGTGTTTGACAGCATCGGCACCGTCGTGAAGACTGTTCCAAACGTCATTGAAAGCACCAAGCACGCCTGGTCGGGGCGGCGCGACCAAGTCAAGGAGCTATATCAGCCGATTCGCGCACTTGCCATGGCATGCGCATCGCGCTTTCTGGACATACCGCGCATCAAGAAGGATGTTGTTCCCTCGCTGCGCAACCTAGACGACATGCTCGTAAGGCGCACGGCGTGGCTTCTGTGCTACTGGAACTCGTGCGAGTTCAAAGGTTCCATGGAAGAGTTTGGGTTCGTGATGCCGTTTGACGGCGGTTCTTAGTTCGCGTGCCCGTACAGTGTTCTCTGGGCATCCTGCTGCGTAGCCGTACGTGTGTAAATACAGTTAAAATATAGTTAATGTGATACCACTGTCAGCGTTGCATCGTTTTGACTGTAATCAAAGGCAGCCCTTCGTACGCCAACTGCGCTGCTGTTCTCTGTCGGAAGCTCGAGCAGAAGAGCACCACGCACACACCACATACAGCGAATAAGACCGCCCCTGCCAAAACCCCTGCCAACAAATCGCTCCACAAGGGAGCCACGGTGTCTTCAGTGATACCGACACCAGAAAAGGTCTCGTTGTGTATCACGGCGTATGAGGTTCCCAGGTCGCCAAGCGCACCACCGACTGCGGTGGGCCTGCCGGCGGGTGTGTAGCCACCGCCTGGAAAGCCATCGCTTCGGGGCTGCATTGCGGCGATCATGCCGACGTCCGATGCTTGCCCAGTGTGCTGTACGTGCTTCTTCAGCATGCTCCCCGGTTAGCGGAGAGGCTTTGACCTCTACTACAACAATCGCGTGGAACATTCTTCGGTGCGGTCACACCTTGCGCACATCAGAGAGTTGCCATCTGATCACTGAGCCGATCTAGATCATTACGACGAGCTGGTGTCGAGGTGTCAGGTTTCTTTTGTTCGATGGAGAGCTCGATCTCGTGTCCTTTCATACACACAGTTCCAAAGCTGTGACCACTATCGATGATCGCTTTGACAACCCCGACTCTGTAACTCTCGTATTCAACAGGGAAAATGTACGCCAGGGTGTCGTCTGCTGCTTGCGTGATTTGGAATTCACCGTCAAATGGAGTATATGATTGTGAAACCATTTGAGCAGACATTTCGTTACCTAATATATTTGCTGTGGTCTTTGGTTGCGGCATGTCCTCGGACAGCTTTGCTTGAATTGCATCTGCGAACACTCGCCATGGCAGAACTTCGCGTAAAGGCTGAATGAACACCTCGCCGGCTATAGACACAAGCGCTCGCAATGCGTCCACGACCGTGCTGCTGTCTTCTGTGTCGAAACCTTTTCTGGGAGTGTAATAACATCCCAGCTGAACCGTGGTGCGAATGCCAGTTGCTTCTTTTGAAGACGTTGCACGTATGTACCTTTTCTTTGAGTCTTGATCTACTATACTGGCCGCGTGCATACTGATCTTCATTAAGCAGCTAATAAGGTCGTTGCTGGCGTGGCTCTCGTGCCTCTGGGGTGGACCTAGAGCTGCAACTGGCTTGCTGGGGGAAGCCACATGCTTGGCGCGTTCATTCCGTAGACCCACAAGGAGCACATTACTAAGACGACTGTTGTCTTGTGCAGCAGCCTGTGCTGTCTGTTTCGCCGGCCTACGAAGAGACATACCTTCCTAATCGTGTGGGGTAGCTCTGTGCTTATGATTGTCGAGCACTTGATTTCACTCGTTGGTTCGGCGCGACTAGAAACTGTACCAAGTTGCGCACCCTTTTGGTGAAGTGCAGGCTTTCGCAACAGAGGCCAGGAAGGCCCTATGATTAAAGATAAGTCAATGAAAGCTTTTTAAAACAAAGAACGGACACGTATGAGCTCAACGGCGTGGGTAAGCGATGCATGCTACGGCGACTCAGGGGGGCCTTTGTTTCTGGCCCAGAACAACACGCTGAGCCTCGCAGGCGTCGTCAGCTGGGGCATAGGGTGTGGCAGACCAGGGTACCCTGGAGTCTACACACGCGTTTCCGACTATGCAGAATGGTTATGCGCATACGCCTATGCAAGAGGATGCGTCGAAGCACAATCGCAGTCTCACACGAGACTCGCACTAGACACGTTTAAAAACGCATCCACTAACTGGACAGACACGCTGTTGGTCCCTGGGTCTCTGTATAGAGAGCACAACCGAGCACTGTCATCCGTCGTGGGCGACAACACGTTTGTGCGTGTCCCAAGATCCGAAGTCGCTGTCTTCTTGGGTCCGTTACAGCCTAATGCACTCTACAACAACCGGTCGGCCCGAATCATCAACGGGGGAACCAGCATCACCACAGGAAACTGGAGAATCGACGCAAGTGACATGCCATTCTACTCGAGTCTTGCCGATACAAACGGAAATATCTATTGCGGGGCGACCATGATCACCCCAAGGCACCTTGTCACCGCCGCCCATTGCGTAAAGCCGTACCTCGCCAAAGCTTTGATAGGGAGGCGCGAGCAGTCGACGCCATGTGTTCCCCCAGACTGCTTCGAAGGCTTGGTCGACGCTTACGTGCAACATCCAGAGTACTCCGGCTCGCAGACACTCAGAAACGACATTGCTCTCATTCGGATATTGCAAGAGGCTCCCGCGTCGTTCTCTGCATCGCTCTCTCCGTGGCAAGCGGTCGCCGATGCATCTCACTTTGTCATAGCAGGGATGGGTGCGACTTCGGAGGCTGGAGACTACCCTTCCACCTTGCAAATCGCAAGCGTTCCAAGTGTATCTGAATCAATGTGCATCTCAACCCCTGTTGGGTTGTACATTAGAGACGGCATGATGTGCGCAGGAATGCTCCTTCCAAGGGAGCCGCCTCCTCCCTACCCATCTCCAAATCCGAAGCCTCCTCCGACTCCGTCGTCACCAACACCCGTTGCTCCTCCAGCACCGAACGGCTCTCCGCTGCCGAGCGCACCCAAGCGATCGGCGTTCCTTTCTATAGACCCAAAGCCACCACCTGCCGTCCAGCCGGACATTCAAGATTGCACCGCATGGAGCGCCAGATCCGAGTGTCTCGCAACCATCACACTTCACGAAGTCCATGGATCTGATGAACTGTGCGAGATAAGAGTGGACAAATTGACCAGATGCATAAAAGTCACAGGGTGGGAAAACGAATCAGATTATCGAGCCGGAGGGTACATTGACAGCAACAATATGTCACAAAATGTCACAATAGTGGCCACTACGAGCCCAACTGGGGCCATCCAGACAACAACGTACACTCTTTGCGGCAAAGACTCGCTGACATTCCCTGCTGATTCGGCTCTACTCTTAGTGACAAAGACTAACGATACATGTGCTACAACAGCGCAAACGAAGATAGATTGCTCGTTGCAGCAACAGTCTGTCGAAGTACGCGGAGCATACCTGAACCAAAGCTCTGGGGAAATGCCGACTGTCGTCTACCGCCTTCCCTGCTACAGCTGGTCTCAGCCATTGCCGTATTCTTCTCCAGCCGCTCCGTCTTTCCCACCTAAGACACCTCCATATAACCCTCCTCCGCATCGCCCCCCTCCGCACCACCCCGCTCCGGCACTTCCCTCTCCGGCCCCCACTATACCACCATCCTCGCCCAGCAACATTGACGGGGCGCTTCTTGTCGAACTGGCACTAGCGTACATGGCGGCCGCAGCCGTCTTGGTGGCCGTGGGTGCGTCTGTTTGGAGATTTAGAAAAGAACAAAGTTTCAAAGGGCACCAGACGTCGCGTCCAGAGACTCCACTTCTTGCTCTGCCAGGACCACGGACGTCTTCAAGCGAGCAACATTCACCCACTTGAGGGGCAGCGTTGTCCTTGACAGGCGCAGCACCAATCCGTACGCGCTTGCGTCCACACGTCGCGACTCATACCACATTCGTATGGGTTCACACATCTGATCTTGCACTTGCTGACACTTGTTGGTGGGTCTTCTGTCGGATTGATACATGACGTGAAGCAATCCATTGACAAAGACCGACAGGTGTTCGCGTCCTGTCGTTGAACCTGCGCCGTGACGCTGCTCAAAGACAACGCCAGCAAAAAGCATACGCAAGTGTAAAGGCGCATTTTACAGTGTCGGTATTATTCATTAATACAATAGTCGTACGTTACTTATGTTTCAGTTCGTTCGGTTCGCTCAGAAGAACACAGTTGCTTGCCAAGAGGCACGGGACACGGTAAAAGCACTGCTGGAACGGCACCGTAGCCACAGTTGGCAAGCGGACCGCTCTCTTTTCTAAACAACAGAGACAGCAGCATTGACACCCACGCCAGTGCAGTGAGTATGCACATGCAACATGCCATCCCTGCGCACACGACGATGGTAAACATAGCCAACTTCAGCATACTGTGCGCGTTTTCGGCATCGCCTTCCTGTTGCGGAAGCGGTGGGAACGGCGGCGGAAACGGCAGCAAAAACAGAGGGGGTGGAGGCGGTGGTGGAGGCGGTGGTGGAGGCGGGGGTGGGGGCGGGGGTGGAGGGGGGAGTGGAGGCGGGGGTGGAG
>Ga0129324_10002464_pt1 | contig 11340 bp, 10 predicted proteins | sample CPBDNA_7_FD_96879 | JGI IMG/M metagenome (GOLD analysis project Ga0129324, IMG submission 96879) | Freshwater to marine salinity gradient microbial communities from Chesapeake Bay, USA - CPBay_Spr_15_0.2_DNA | ecosystem: Environmental > Aquatic > Marine > Coastal | place: USA: Chesapeake Bay... | reverse complement strand
TGCGTCACTTCTGCGTCACCTTTAAGCATTTTCAACCACTTAGCCTACTACGGCTTCTATCTAGGGGATAAGCTTATAATGCTAAAATTATTAAGTCGATTTCGTGCTCCTAAAAACAAGACCATTCAGTATACTTTATCAGACTCAGAATTTGGCTGCCCTTGCAGGGACCGCAAATTCAAATCCCAATTTACACCGGTCATGCTCCATTGATGGCAATGCTTAAGATTTAGGTGTCTTTGGGACTGAACGTCGCTTAAAATAAATGGGCGCTTCAATGCTGTTATTTGTGCCATTTATCTTACGCTACGGTTCGGTTGATTGATTATTTGAATTGCTTAGTCGCCCACTGAATGACGGGGTGTGCTGGAATATGCCCTCGCCGGCAACGGGCGCTGACTTCTGTCCGCTAGAGGTTACCTTAATTTTCAGAACCTCCCGTATGGTATTAAGGATGTCTACTTTCAGGGATGCCCATTAGAAGGCTAAAGGCCAGCCGTATTCAAAGCACGGAACGCACTCAGGGTCATCTTTATTTAATTGCGAACACGGAGGCGAGAGCTTGGTCTTCGCCAATAATGAACAAAATCATCAACACTTAAAACACCGCATTAGTTGTATGACTTTGACACCTTACGCCTATCATGGCTAGGGTTGGGTTGAACTGTAAAAGGATTGAAAATTGAAAACCAAAACACGCTTAACTGTTTTCGCTGCCGCAGCTGCTATCGGAGCAGTACTTTTAGCTGGTCAGACGTTTGCGATAAATAATCAAGACAACCCACGTTTCCATGAAATTGTTAGTTTTTTCTCTGATCATTCTCATGACCATGAGGGCGGAACAAATGGCGTACCTCAGCATTCAGGCGGAACGGACAGCTATGGCTGCCATAATGGGTCAGTGCCGTACCACTGCCACTAATTAAAGGGTGATTTTACCATAATAAGCTTGGTCTCTATGTGTTTTGAAAATCCGATAGATATTGTTAGAAAAGTTTTATCGGGTCTAAGTAGAAAGCGCGCAGATGACCAAGCGTTTGGTTCGTAATAAGCCAAAAGCGCGGAATGAGTGAAGCAATTCCGTAGTGTAAGTGCGGAGCCTTTCCTCGCGCATTGCCTGTGTCGCCAACCGTGCCTATCGTGTTTCCGGTAAGTTCGAATGCCCAACGCGAAGTTATTATATCGTCCAAGTGAGCGAAAAAATGAAGCCGCGAATATGGATCGATACCGACAATAAATTTACCGCTAAATGAGTTTGAACCCGTCCAAATCACGAACATAGGACTTGGCGATGTCACGTGGGCACCGCTTTTTGCGAAAATATCGACGCCTCTATGAACAATTGATGCTCCCCAAGGCTCATACCAAAAAGACTTAGAGTTCCAGTCGGCCTTCGAGGCCCCTTCGACTGGAATTTCAATCCTCTGAGGAGCGAGTGAGGCAAACACGAAGTAACCAAGCAGCACCGCAGAACCAAATAAAATAGGGGTCCTAGCCCGCCTAATGCGCAATAGGAGCAGCATCAGAATTGCAAGCAAAGCAGGGGTCCCGAAGATCCATAAGCTTGTCACAATATCAATAATGCTCGTCATCTAAGTCCTCTTCAGAAGCTGAATAGATTCAGCATTGGGATGATGGTTTTGAATGATTCTCTTTTTGGTAAGAGCAAACTTTTTCGTCTCTCGGCGCTAAGATAAAAATACTAGGCAATGGCTTGAAGTGGGCGCGAGGCTAACTTTCAACAATCTTCATAATTTTTCTGCACACATTGATTAACAAGATCTCTGAGTTGTTTTAGCTTGGATGGATCAATTTTTTTGAGAAGAGCGCGTTCGAGCATTTGCACTATAGGGTCTGCATCTTCGCTGCCTTCGATCTTCGCGGCATAAGCCCAAAACAATGCGCCCCAAACATCTCTCTTAACGACTTCTCCCAACGCAAGGGCTGCAGATATCATAACTTGCGAGTTCGTGTCTCCTTGTTTGGCAGAGCTTAAAAACCACTTGAGCGCCTCAACTGGATTCTGCTCTACTCCTTCCCCGTCTTGATACATCTGCCCAACACGAAATTGACCTTCCATGATCCCTTGTTCAGCTGCCTTAAGATACCAGCTGAAAGCCACTTTCGGATCCTTTTTTACTCCATCACCTTTTAAATATATCAAACCCAGATTCATCTGCGCTCGGGCCGATCCGTTTTCTGCGAGAGGTGTCAGTGTTCTCAAAGCCAGTTGATATTTTCCAGTTTGAGCTGCCTCTAATCCGGCTTCAAACATTTCATCAAGAACTTGTACCGAGGGTTGATGCCCTTGTTCAGCAGCCTGCATAAATGATCCTACCGCAGCACTTCGCTCTACCATCGTTGTTGCAGAGTTTAATAAAACTGCCCCCAAATTGAACTGCCCCCCGGCGAAACCTTGTTCAGCCGACAGTTTGTACAGCCATAACCCCTTGTCCTCATCCTGCTCTACTCCATGTCCTCTACGGTACATAACTCCCAAGTTGAGTTGCGCGACAGGATCACCACTTTCCGCTAGAGGCTCTAGTATGCTTAGTGCCGTTACGTAGTCTCTAGCTAAGATAGCTCTTTTGGCTTTCTGGATTTCATCCTGATCGCTAGCGGTTTCTAGCTGGTAATTCTTTTCTTCTAGCGAAGTCGCCGCAACAGATGGGAATGAGAATGTGCAAGCTAAGATTAGTATTAAAAGAGAACGTGTCATGAAATGTCTCAAAGTTTGAATATGAAGGGAAATTTAAGCGTCTACTATAAACCGCGTTATCGCGGTCCAACAAACTTGTTTAAACATTATCTTTTGTTGCTTTTCACTTCGAAACGGCAAGGACACCCATTTTGGCTCAGACATCATATCTATTTCGCGCTGCCGTTATTTTGCCTCTTATCGTTGGGGCATTGATTTCATCAGTTGCCGCCGCAAAATCCGACATAATCACTGGAAAGCCTCGAGTAATTGATGGGGACACGATAGAGGTTTCCGGGCAGAAAGTCCGCCTCCACGGCGTTGACGCGCCTGAAAGTCGCCAAACATGTCAAAAGGGCGGGGTGGAGTGGCTGTGCGGCCGAGAAGCCAGCAAAGCGATGCGCATCATAGTTGGACGTTCTGAGGTTGCCTGTGAAGCGATTGATACTGATCGCTACGGCAGAATTGTAGGACGCTGTGTCACTGGCGGTAATGACATTGGCGAAGCTCTGGTATCTCAAGGCTTAGCTTTGGCATATCGCAGATATTCAAAGGACTATGTTGATGCGGAGTCTGGCGCTAAAGCATCCCAATTGGGGATGTGGTCCGGGCAGTTTATCCCGCCTTGGGACTGGCGTCGCGGAAAACGACTAGCCACTGCTCCGATAAACGACAACGAGGTATGCGCAATCAAAGGCAATATCAGTCGATCGGGGGAGCGTATCTATCATGTCCCAAACGGCTACTATTATGCGAAAACCAAAATTAGCCCTGACAAAGGTGAGCGCTACTTCTGTTCTGAAGATGAAGCCGCGGCGGCAGGATGGCGAAAATCTAAAAAATAATTAGGATTGATTGCGAAAAAAGAGCGCTAGATCTCCCATACCCCAAAACTGAAGGGTTTGATCACAAAGCGAATTGTAGACACCGTATTTTCGCCATACGATGGAATTTAGGTGGGCCAGAACGGGGGGGGGAAGCATGAGTAGCGCTTTATCGCGATTGAGAAACATTGCGCAGGGTAATAGAAGCCAGAACCAACCAACACTCTTCGAGTTTTCGCCTTTAGATGTAGATCAGATCGCCTCCGATATTGAGTTAGAGAAACGAGGAACTGAGCGCGGCGCAGAAGGCGAACCACTTAGCGGCTCAACTACATTCGATAGCGTTGAGAAAGAGGTCGTTGATAAGGTCCAGGGCGCCCAACAGGCGGCTGTTGAGCAATTAACAGGGCAATTGGACATTTGCTCAGAACGTCTGCGTCGACTTCAATTTGATTCCATGGTCATCAATGTAAAGTCAGAGACCTCCGCGACCGTTGCAGACTTTGAACAAGAAGGCCGGAATGGCCTCAATACACTTTTCCAGCTTCGTCGCGAACTTATTGACGCCACGGACGCCCTCGAGCGTTTCAAAAAAGACCACGAAATCAATAGGCCCGCTCATAAAAAGGCGAACGCCGTGTCCACCGCCTTCGTATTGGTTTCGGTTTTCATGATTGAGACGCTCGGAAACGCCGGTCTAATTGGTACAGCGCATGAGTCCGGTTACATCGGCGCCTACACTCTAGCTGTCACGCTTTCGTTCATTAACGTGATAACAGGATATGGGGCAGGGAGCTTTGGCTTAAGATCCGCATATCATAAAGAACGGCCTCATAAAATCTGGGGGATGTTCCTTGTTGGCGCCTATTTGATTGGTGTCTTTCTCTTCAACCTATATATCGCCCACGTTCGGGACGCCATGCAATCAGGCGGATTTGAAGAAGCCTTGAATCAAGTTTGGTCAAAGGTATGGAGCCTATCGTTTGATTTTCAGGACTATCAGGCACCCCTAATGCTGATCATTGGCATCGCATTTAGTCTGATCGCTTTTTACAAAGGTTTTAAAAGCGATGACCCGTATCCAGATTACGGCCGCCAATCGCGGCTTCGTGACGACACGGAAGCCACGTACGCTAATCACTTTGCGGACCTTGGCGATCAACTCACAGACCTTCGCAACGAGATTAAGAAAACCCTTCAAGAAGTCGCTATGGAACTTGGGTTCCGCCGGACTGAGTATTTTGGCATTATGGAGACAATCGAAAGATTGATTTCCCGGTTTAAGTCTCACGAAAGCCAACTTGAGAGCAGCGCCCAACGACTATTAAACATCTACCGAGATGCAAATAAGAAAGCGCGCTCCAAAGGCCAGCCCAAGCACTTCAAACGTGACTACAAGCTAAGTGAAGCCCACATCCCCTCGCCAAACGTCGACTCTATTTACCCAAAAGACAAGGTGGAGAGCCTGATAGAAGAGGCTAAAGACCTTATCACCCAATCGATCGATGATGTAGATAAGGCGCATCGCGACGCCTTCCGACGCTACGATCTGATATCTCAGGTTCTCGACAAAAACAGGCTTGAGGAAATCGCCGTCGAGGTTTCAGAAGAGGAGGGCAAGCGGGATGGCGCGTAGGCCTCGGCCGTCATTAAAGTCGGGCCCTCGCTCGGGGCCTGGGCCATGGACTAAAGCGGCCATGGTCTTGGGCATCATATGCATTTTTGGCGTGATTGGCGGACTCGTAACGTATGGTTCCTTTTTCAATGAGCGGGTCGAGATCGATAAGGCTACGGGCTGCCCTATTGAAGGTCCGTTATCACGGACCGTGATCCTCATTGATCAAACTGACACCTTTTCGCCAGTTCAAGCCATTGATATTCAAAATCAGTTCGAAGCATACCAAAAAAGTGTGCCTCGCTATGGGGAACTCGTCGTTTATACCATTCGACCAGGCTCACAGGGTAGTCCAACGCCCGTAATTAGAGCCTGCAACCCTGGGAATGAGGATGACGTTAATCAACTAGTTGAGTCATCCGTTAAAATTGCCCGGCAATGGAAGAATTCTTTCGACACCCCCATGAAGGAGGTTATGAAAGACGTCCTGCAACCCATGTCTTCCGAAAACTCGCCAATTATTGAAACAATCCAAGCGGTTGTGGTTTCGGAATTTGGCCCAGTTAACATGAACAACCGGGCCAAAACACTGATCGTAATAAGCGATCTACTCCAGCACTCGGGCGCCCTGTCGCATTACAGCCGGAAATACGATGCTGACAGCTTCATACAAAGCCAAGCCTACAATAAACTCAGTGCAGACTTAAGGGATGTCGAGGTCGATCTTCTCTACTTGTACCGAGATACACAGAAAGCCCTTCAAAACAATGCGCACCGTGACTTCTGGATACGCCTTATTCAGGAGCAGGGCGGAAGCGTGCGTCGAATTTACTCGGTAAGTGGATAAAGATTATGTCAGAAGCGACGACTGAGAAGCATAACGAGGCTGAACGGCGCCCAGGTCCTTGGGATAGTCCAGTAAACCCAAAGGCATTTGGCTTCACCTTACCAAAACTGGTCTCATCAACTGGACGTTTCGGTGATGCCGTCATTTTTATGTTTTTTGCAGTATCAGGGATCCTGTGTGAACTAATCGCCCATGCGTTCACAACGAACACAGCGTTCATCATCGCTGGCCCCGTAATTGTTCTGCTTTTGTATCTAGCCACGGCCTCTCTTTATAGGCGATTTCGCCTACGCTTCGACCAACTCGGAGATAACTGCTACTACCTCGGATTTCTGTTCACGCTGACAGCGCTATCAATTGCCCTTTATGACTTCCGGGGGCTTGATGTCGATATATCGACGATCGTCTCAAACTTTGGTGTCGCCCTGGCATCAACAATCCTAGGCGTGCTGCTACGGGTTCTTCTATCGCAAATGCGTGAAGATCCAATCGAAGTCGAAGAGCAGTCGAGATATGAGCTCGCACAAGCATCTGCGATGCTGAAAAACGAGCTATATGCTTCCGTCCGGGACATGAACTCCTTCAGGGAACTGTTGCAGCAGTCAATTGCTCAGTCTTTTGAGGAAGTGAATGAAAAATCCAAGGAATCCATCCTACGCGCAGCCGAGGAACTATCGGAGGCTGCGAGGAACATCAACCAAGAGATCGCCGCGCGAAACGAACAGCTCGGTGAGCGGTTTGACCGCTTTAATGATCTAACTCAGCGCTCTGTCTCTTCCCTAGAGTCCCTCGTCGAAAGCATGGAACGAGTAAGGCCACCTAACGAACTGATACACGACGCGTTTGAGAAAACTGTCACCTCGATGGAACGGCTTAGGGAAGAGTCCGAAAAGATATACAGGATGACGGAACAACAACGTCAAGCCACACAGTCTTCTATCACAGCCGCCTCCGAGGCCATTCAGAGCGTCTCTGAGGACCTGTCTAAGCTATCGGGCGAGGGAAGCCCCCTCGGCGCTGTTGTCAGCAACTTGAACGCCACTACAAAGAGCCTGGAAACGATTGGAAAGGACATTGAGAGCCTTTCAATCAATTTCGCCCGGGAAGTTACCACGCAAAAAGACAAGCTTGGGGAGTTCAACACGGTGACGTCAGAGTCTGTCCAGCTTATCAAGGTGCACAATTCGGAACTCACAGATGCACTTAAACAAAACCGCGAAATGCTTGCAGAGGTCGAGAAAAACCTCGCTGACATGGCCCGCGCTCTAGTCAAAGCGGTGGGCTAGAATCAAATGAGGCCGAACAACGTACTGCACAGCGATCAGGCCTATAAACGAGGACTGATCCTTGGCCTCACAATGGCTGAAATTATCCTTCTCCTTCTATTTTCGTTACTGCTGGCCCTTGCGGCGCTGTCCATCGAGCAAGAGAGAAAGATTGAGACTATCCGAAATGAGCGGGACAAATACGCAGAAGACCTGAGGCTTAACGAACAAAAACTCAAAGCAGTAATGGCCGCACTCTCCGAAACCGACTTAAGTTCGATAAAAAAAGAACTGGTCCGCCTCAAGGAGCAAGAGCAACAGATAGCCCGTCTATTGGACCGCTTGGAAATTGATGAGAACGCCCCAGCACCGGAACGACTAGACCAGCTATTTGAAAAGACCACGAAACTAAGCGAAATCGCGAAAACAATAGAGAATGCTGGTTTTCCGCCGGAGCCAAAAGAACTGGAAAGTGCTTTAGACAGAGTGAAAGACGCTCAGGCTGAGATTGCAGAAGCTGATAAGGCTCTCAAAATCGCCGAGAAAGAGAAAACTCAAATTGCCCAAGAATTAGAGGATGCGGAGCAGGGGCTTTCCCAAAAAGATGGGCAGATTGCCAATATGAAACGGACCTTGGATCGCGTCGGCAAAGGCACCGAAAAACCGGCGTGCTGGGCCGATGAAAAGACTGGCAAGGCGATTTACATCTATGACGCTGGGCTAACTAGCGAAGGCATCATTATTCGACATTCTGCGACGCCGCCCTGGGCTAAAGCCAGACAACTTCCCATTGACGCCATTCCTTATGATAAACCCCTTAGCCCCCGTGAGTTCATTCGTAAGGCCGCCCCGATTTTTCAGTGGTCTGAGAAAAATGAATGCCGCTTTTTCGTCCGCGCATACGATCTTACAGGGCCTACCGAGAAGAAAATATATAAACGCCATACTCGCTATCTAGAGACCGCCTTTTACAAATATGAGTTCCTTGATGACAATTGGGAATAACACCGAATTTGGATCAGCATGGCGGGATTTGAGAGAGTCGTTCGCTCGAAAGTTGGCTCGCAAGTACCTGGGCCTAAACATAGGGGAGATGGCCATCAGATCCTACGACGTCAGCAAACCGCTGACTGCCGTTCTGGATGAGATCAAGAGACGAAACATCATTGAAACGACCATGTTTAAAGCGGGGCGTCGCATCAGGATCATCATGCGGTTTAATCCAGTAGAAAGAACAAAGCTCTAGGCTTCCTATCGGAGCTTCCTGGCCACTCGAAACCCGAGTTCGTAGTCACGGTCGCTATCAATGCTCACGCCGCGAGAGGCCGACCGAAGGAACCGCGACTTGCTAATCCAGGAGCCACCCCGCACGACGCGCTGCTCATCAATACCTGAAACCCATGCGGAACCGTCGCCTGGCGAGCCATCGTAATTGTCGTGAAACCGGTCCTCAACCCATTCCCATACATTACCATGGGTGTCGTAAAGGCCGAAGGCATTGGATGGAAAACGACCTACTGGGCTCGGTTGACTGTTGCTCCACTGGCTGCCACTTCCATCCCCATTACAGCGATTGCTGCCGATATCATCCCCCCACCAGAAATCTGCACTGGTGCCTGCGCGGCAGCAGTATTCCCATTCTGATTCACTCAACAACCTATAGTCTTCGGCTGTTTCTTCACTAAGCCACTGAATATACGCCTGTGCATCTTCCCAACCCACGTTTACGACAGGCAAATTGCCTCGACCCCACCCCCTACTATCCGGGCGATGATCATACCCAGTACTCGATACAAAATAGTCAAACTCTGCAAATGTCACAGGATACTTACCAACTGCAAAGCTGTAGTTAATAACGACACGATGTTGAGGTTTTTCGTTAAAATGTCCATTTAGCGAGCCCATCAAAAACTCGCCAGGACCAACAATAACCATCTCGGGTGCATAAGAGGCATCTAGAATGAATTTGCCTGTAGGAAAACGCACAGCCTCTGCTTGAGCATCTGCTTTTGCTACATCACTTGGCGCAGCAAAGTCGTTGGCCTGCTCCTCCGGCTCCTCTTGATCAACGACAAGCTCCCAATTCTCGCTTGTATATATGGCTTCCCACGATGGTTCAGGGCTAGCTGGGAAGACTAGCTCCGGCTCTTCAATAGCATCTAACGCTTCGCCTGAAGGTGGATGACTTAAATGATTGTCATCCTCTACTTCATTGTTCTCATACTCATCTTCGATTTCACTTTTTTCATAATGTGCGACATCAACCTGTGTTAAATCACCATCTCTTAGTTCGAATAATTCCAGTAAAAGGTTTTGTACAATACTGATTTCTTCCTCAGATTGTTTAACGGCGAAGCTAATGGGGCGGGGTGATGCTTTCTCAATTGACATGCACACTGATCGAATTACCTTGACGGCTTTGCTATTCGATATGCTTTCCAGCTTATCAAGAATTTCTCTTTGCTTGCGCCAATTATCATCTTCATGTGACTGCTTCGCCGCTGACACTGATGCTGCTTTTTCATTTCTTTGCGAGTGCTGCAACTTATCATGAAGAAGTTTGTCAGACTGAAGTTTTTCGCGCCCTTCCTCAAAATTTTCAAAAAACTCATCATCATCGATGTATATACCGGGAATTATTTCACATTCTTCCGCAGTGCCAATGATTGATCGAACGAACAGTAAATCAAAATTATCAATATATTTTGCTATGAATTTTATTGCTTCATTAGCAGCTTTATCTTGAAACTCTACTGATTGGTCTGTTTGGAGCTGCAGTCCGATAAACACCTGCTTGGCAGATAGATAATCTTCCTCTGTGTAAATACCCTGAACATACAATGCCGCAGTAGCTACTCTCATTGCGTACCCGTATGCCATCAGCATTGACGGGGGCCAGCCACTCACGCCTATAAGAGACTTCACGTCGCTCGCGCCGAACTCCGGGGGGGGCGCTAAACGAGCGTGATTTAACTAGGTCCTCCAAAATCCTGGCAAACACATGATCTTCTTTACTGCCCATTTCGACGACATTGGACAAATAATCTGGGCAGTTATCGCTCTCATTATCACTATCGATTGCGACCGTATATATTTCTGGAGGGCTTTCAACTTCGGCTTCAGCTTTAAGAGCATGTTCTAATTTTTCAATGTATTCTTTTGCCTCTGATAATCCATGATCGGCAGCTTTTCGAAACCAAAAAAGTGCTTCATTATCGCTTTGGGCTACTCCTCGCCCCTGAAAATACATCATACCAAGATTACATTGAGCGGCACAGATGCTTTCATAAAGTTCGTGATTGTCTTGTTCAGCGGCCTTCCTAAACCAATAAACTGCCTCACTATCGTTCTGTGCAGCCCCTACCCCCATCTTGCAGGCAAGGCCATAGTTGTTTTGACCGTTTGGATGGCCCTGCTCCGCCGCCCGCTTGTACCACTTAGTTGCTTCAGCTTCGTTTTGCGGTATTCCCCATCCGTTACTATACATCACGGCGAGATTGATTTGAGCTGGAACATTGTTTTGCATAGCGGCTTTTCTGAACCAGTAAACAGCTTTGCTATCGTTCTTATCTACACCGAGACCCTGAGAGTACAACATACCGAGGTTGCACTGCGCTTTAGCGTGCCCCTGGTCTGCGGCCAATAAATATAACTTTAAAGCTCCGGCATAGTTCCCACGTTTATTGTACTCGACAGCCTGTTCGTAATCCTCCTGGGCACTCCCAGCTTCCCCTTCACCTTCGTCAGCTGTAATGCGTCCATAAATTAACTTCTTAAAAAAATCGGACATTCTACCTCCCGGAATAACACAATTTAATTAAAATTAATCATCCAAAATAACCCAAATAAAGCAATTGGTTAAACGTTAATTCGGATGATTATCTAAGGCAGCCACTATTTTATGTTCTGATGCCCGTAAGAAATTTCTCAAATTAGGTGAGGGGGCAGTACTAACTGTCTGCCTCAGTAAATCTAAAGCATCCCCCCCCCCCCGGTACCCCCCCGAACGCTCCTTTAACACCAGGGGCCCAAACCCCTCCGGGGGGTTAACCCCACCCCCCCCTTTTTTACACACCCACGGGGCCCAACCG